>Ga0066689_10000144_pt1 | contig 16057 bp, 15 predicted proteins | sample GraSoiAngelo_138_FD_65626 | JGI IMG/M metagenome (GOLD analysis project Ga0066689, IMG submission 65626) | Grasslands soil microbial communities from the Angelo Coastal Reserve, California, USA - 14_0929_09_40cm | ecosystem: Environmental > Terrestrial > Soil > Grasslands | place: USA... | reverse complement strand
CCCTTCATCCAAGAATGCAGCGTACAGTAGTAACTGTAGACGCCTGTTTGAGGAAACGTGTGGGAAAATGTCTGTCCGGAGTTCAGGATTCCCGAGTCGAATAAGCCAGTAGTGCTGGTTACGGTATGCGGTGTAGTATCCTTGTTCGCCCATGTAACAGCCTTTCCAACGGTTGTGGTGAAATTGGCCGGCAGGTAACCAGTACTACCGGGCGTTCCAGCACCTCGAGGAATGGCGATATCGGCGGAGGTTCCAGCGGACGAGAGCAGCTGATTTTCTGTTCCAGCTGCCAAGGCACCCACCGTGAATCCTCCTATTATGAATCCTACGACTAGAACAGCTATTGCGCGGCGGAGGATTGAGAATGTAAGGTAGATGGCTCGAGCCGGTTTCCGCATTTCTAGGAGACCCATTGCTGAATAGGAGACTGCGGCAAGTATCAATGGGAAGATGGTCATCACGTAGACGAAAAGCCCAGTGTCTGCAGGGCTGGAAAGCCCTTTCACAAAAGTAAATGGAGTGAAAATTGCAACAGCAACAAGCCCGACGATCATGCTCAGCAAATAGCCGATTCTTGGCCGCGTCCACACCAGAAAGATGGAGAGGAGGAAGAGAACGATGAAGGGTACATGGTAATAGTCGAAGAAGAGTATCTTTCCGCCAAGCCAGTCGGCCACAAATTGGATAGTGGCAAATGCTACGAAGTAGCCGAGACCAATGATTGTAATCGCTGTGTAGAGGGACTTTCGGTGGAAAGACAACATCGTTCAATCGTCATCACAGCAGATTAGGGCCCGCGTATCATCTTTTGCATGAATAATCGCTTGACTTCCCCCACCTGAATGTGACGTCTGTAACTTCTCGATGCAACTGCTTCCGAGATCTTTTACATGAATGTCATTAGGCCGGTCATCGGGGATCTGGACTACGCCTCTTGGCTTGCCGTTTAGCGGCAATGTCATCGACCCGCTTGACTAGTTGAAGATCGTCCAGTCGCTTGGACATGGCGGCAAAGCTAGGGTTAGGTCCACGCCAACGAAGCTCGTTCGCTGAGCGGATCTTCGGCTCTTTCGTTCGCAGGGTGGCGAGATCTCGGAATAGCAACGCGAGCTTGAAGTTCTCTCGGAGAGTCTGAGCAAGACTGTCAGGGCTCCGAACCGTAACCTTCCAGTCCATAGCTGAACTAGGAACAGCTTCCAAGTGACCATAGAAACCGATAACTGTTCCAGCAGACTTGTCACCCCAGCCTGTGAGACCGGGATATCCATCCGCACTGTCGCCAACAAGACCGAGATAGTCGGGAATGGACATTGGCGAAACGCCGAACTTTTCACGGACCCCAGCTTCATTCCGCACTTGTCGCGCTCGACGATCAAGCTGTACTACATGATCGTCTCTCACGCACTGTGCCAAGTCCTTGTCGGGGGTGCAGATGTAAACACGCGACACTGTAGAGATTCTGCTAAGAGACAACGCCGCACCGGCGAGAGCGTCGTCGGCCTCTAATTCGACCATCGGCCAGACTACAACTCCCATGGCTTCGAGCGCCTCTTCAAGCAACGGGAACTGTGCGAGCAAGCGAGGATCGACGCCCTCACTCGTCTTGTACCCAGGCCAGAGATCGTTACGGAAAGACTCGATCACGTGATCGGTCGCGACACCGATGTGCGTAACTCCCGATTCAAACATCCCAGCAATACTTCCCAACACTCCCCGCGTCGCCGCGACCTCCTCACCACGCTCGTTAGAGTGAGGAGGCATAGCGAAGAAATGGCGAAAAAGCTCGTAGGTGCCATCGACGAGGTAAACGTCCAACTGAGCTCCCCTAGGATTCGGTTCTCATCAATTAGACGAGTTCTTCGAGAGAAACCCTAGCACCAGTTGATTGAACACCTGGGGTTTTTCGAAGTGCGGGAAGTGTGCGGCTCCAGAGATCGTTGAGATTTCGCTCTTGGAAATCGCCTTTCCGAGGCGGTCTACGATGGCGTGCAGTACCTTCGGGCTCTCGGTTCCGTGGATCAGAAGTGTTGGCGCGGATATCTTGGCCGCTTTTTCTCTGCCAAATAATGGGACTTCAGCCATTAATTCTCCGACCGTTCTCTCATTCTCCTTTACCATCGTGCGCACTGGTTCGGGAAACCTTTCGAATGCTCTATGCCGATTCATGATGCCGTCAAGATTGTATCTGAGCGCGGCATCGAAACCTCCCCGGCGGAAAGCGTTGAGCGAGGGGTCCAATGAGTTTCGCTGAAACTTGGCCGCGGAGATCGCTATTGAAGGATGTGCGAGCAGTAGGCCTAGGAATTCTGACTTGCTCTTTAGATTCTTCAGCAAAATAGTTGAGACTGCTGGTTCAATCAGTGTGAGAGTCCGAATCAATTGTGGGCTGGTCGATGCACAGAACGCCGAAGCGAACCCGCCATAGGAGTGGCCTACCAAATGAACGGGGGAAATCCCGAGTTCTTCGATGAAGCCGACAAGATCTGCGGAATTGTTTTCGATCGTGCTCTTCTCATAGTCCATGGCGTTCTGATTCGGCTGGGCGAGGCGTCGACTGTAGGCGATCACGTGATACTTGCCAGAGAAGGGTCCAATTTGGCTGTTCCAAGCGCGATAATCGGTTGGTATTCCATGAACAAATACTACCGGTTCGCCGCTGCCAGCTTCAACATAAGCCAGTTTCACCTGACCAAGATCGGCAATTCGAAGATCTATCGGTTGCACGCTCCTAATCAGATCTTCGGGTAGGAAGTAGATATCATGGTCGCTCTTGTCAACTTCTCGAATGTTTGAGCTTGCAGGATGAAGCTAGGTCTTAGTAGCACTCTGATAACTAGTGGACCATGTCTCGCATCGAGATTGTTCGAGGCTCTGAATTGAGACCCGGGGATTCGACAGAAGGCATCGTTAGAAAAAAGGCGTTCGAATCGGAGACTACTATCGTCTCGCAGTCACAGGTCGCTCCTGGAGTCGTCTCCGGATGGCATCATCACGGGACTCGACAACTCTACGGGTACATCGTCTCGGGCAGGCTTCAACTCGAATACGTTCTTGAACGAGGGGAAATTGCCGACTTGGACCCTGGAGACTTCTTTCACGTTCCGCCTCGACTAGTTCACAGGGACATTAATCCAAACAAAGGCACCGAGCTAGTTGTCGTCAATATTCTTATCGGTAGCGGCCCAGCTGTCGTTAACGTCAACTCGCCAACGGGAGGGATTTGATGATCCAGCTACGACCCACGCAGGCCGATCTCCAGAGGTTGAAGGAGCCGTTCGGAAGACTGCTTTCAGGACCTCCCGCAAAGACAATGGCGGAACTGAGCTCGATTATCAAGCGAACGCACCCTAGGAAGGTTGTTGCCGTTGGAGATGTCGTATCGCGAGAAACCCTTGTCGCTGGTATCACAGTCAACATCAGAATACTGGATCACATTTCAATGCGAAGACCCTCAGCAGCCTTCAACCTGAAAGTCAAGAAAACCTACCGGGTAAAGAATCCAGCCGGAGTCATCACACACGAAGCCTGGGAGACCATAAAGCGAGCCATGAAGGATGAGGAGGCGCTGATTGTTGTCGAAGGCGAGGAAGATCTACTTGCGCTACCCTGCATTGTCGAGTCCCCCAGCGATTCCATTGTGTTATACGGTCAGCCATCTCAGGGTCTAGTGGTAGTGGACACGAATTCAACTGTCAGGAACGAAGCTCGCTTAATACTAGGGCGGATGACGAGAGAAGAAACGACTCCATACTAGTTACATAGTACGATGTCCTCGAATCTCCGGAGTGAGCCGAAAAACTGGCCCAATCGTGAATCATAACTCGCGTCTTACTATCAGACGGACGACCAAGATGAAACAGTGCTACTGTTCCCGGAAACTCCCACAAATCTCGCACACTCAAACTTCTAAACTCTGACTCTATCCTGCGACCCAACCAAATATTCCAAGAGTTTCACGACCCGTTGAGATTGAGAAGGCCCCGCTGGCTTTGATGAAATCCCTGGCCTGTACGATTGCTCACGGAGCACCTTCGATTCAATCTCTGAAACCAAGCAAATTGAGGGCGATATCCGGTGATTCACTTGGCATTACAAAGATTGAAATCGATAATCCTGTTTTAGGAAGGGTTAAAACTCCGAATACGGAACCGCTCCGTAAGGCGGTAGAAACGACTGGAAGAGTCATCTTCAAAGAGGATCCGGCACGCGCCGCGAAGAAGATCCTATGGACAGAACCAAATCTTGAGATCGACTTATTCCGCCTAAGTCCTGTTCACTGGACACATGAGACAGGGTTCTCCAACTGGGCTCTCGAACTCTTCGAGAGGCTTTGCAACTAGATTCTAGAAACAATAGGGTTGACTTGTAAGATGGATCCTGTCAGAATCGCGGTCATAGGCGCCGGTTATTGGGGAAAAAAGGTAATCCATGAGCTTCTGGAAGTTGGCAGAAATACAGGACGCATTCAGATTCAAGCTGTAGTCGACCCTTCGCCTACAATGTTATCCCACTGCCAGAACGAATTCGGTCGCTTGGACTACAAACTAGACTATCACGATCTTCTTGACGACCCGAAACTTTCAGCCGTCCACATCTGCTCACCGAACGCCACCCACTATGAAGTCGCCTCCGACTTCCTCAAGGCCGGAAAGAACGTGCTCGTCGAGAAGCCCCTCACCCTCCAATCGAAGGACGCATACAGGTTGGTGAAGCTTGACCAGGATAACCGCCTGGTCCTTTGCACTGGCCACATTCACAGGTTCAACAACGGCGTTAAGGAGTTGAGGAGGGCGATCGCCAGCGGGGTCCTCGGCGACCTCTACTACCTCCGATTCACATGGACGGGTTTCCTGCCTCCCCAGCATCAACGGGAAGTCATCACGGACCTTGCTCCGCATCCGTTCGACATTTGCAATTATCTCTTAGATATGTGGCCGACCAAAATTACCTGCCACGCTAAAGGGTACAGGACAAAGGAGACCGACGAGGTGGCTTTCATGACCGCGGAGCATTTAGGGGGGCCAACGGCTCATGTCGAAGTGAGCTGGCTCAGCAGAGAGAAACGGAGAGAGGTAACAATAGTCGGCAGTAAAGGGGAGGCATACCTCGATTGTTCCGAACAGAAGGGAGTCCTCCGGAATTCGGAGGGCACTCAGCCGATATCCATAACACCAAGCAATACGCTGAGAGACGAGATTGAACACTTCCTCGGATGCATAACCAGCAATACAGACTCTCGACCCTTCTCAAACCTCTCAGACGGGTTACTCGGGGCCCGGGTAGTTAGCATTCTGGAATCCGCACGGGAATCTATACATCAGGAACGGACGATGCAGATCCAGATACCCTCGGCCCAGGAGATCCCAGCAAGGTGAAGAAGACCCCGAAATATTCCATAATCAAGAAATCCAGAATCGGTAGAGACTCCCGAATTTACGATCAAGTAAACCTTTACGGGTGCACCATCGGAAAGGACACCAAAATAGATGCGTACGTCTACATCGAAGAACGAGTCAGAATTGGGGACAGATGCAAGATTAGACCCTTCGTGTTCATCCCGACCGGAGTGACAATCGAAGACGACGTGTTCATAGGACCGAATGTCACATTTACCAACGACAAGTATCCAAAGTCCCGCGGCGACTGGAAACTTCTCGAGACACGAGTCAAGAGGTTTGCAGCCATCGGAGCTGGATGCACCATAAATCCTGGAATAACGATCGGGGAGAACGCCCTCATCGGGGCCGGCTCAGTGGTCACAAGAGACGTCCCGGACAATACTGTCGTGGTCGGGAATCCCGCCCGCGTAATCCGTAAAGTAGCAGCAGATAGGTAAGGGAAAATTTTCGAAGACTTTGGCGATAATTCCAGTGTACGGGGAAGCGACGCCCATAGGCGAGGTCCTGGAGAGATTCGAGCCCGGTTTCGTTGACGAGATTTGCCTAGTGGCCGATAGTCCAGCATCCAGCACGCTCAAGCGGATCGAGGAAGCTCGCAAACAGATCGACGTTCCCGTCTACTCAATTCATAATTCGCAGAGGATGGGGGTTGGTCATGCTATCAGGCAGGGCTACTGCTACGCCCTCGAAAACAATTTTGACCTGATCGTGGTCATGGCTGGAAACGGCAAAGACGATCCGAAGGAGATCCCCAGGCTGACCAGTCCAATACTGAAACAAGGTTTTGACTATGTGCAGGGCTCTAGGTTTCTCCCAGGTGGGCGCCGAGAAAAGAATCCTTTCCTAAGAAGCATATTCATACGCCTCTTTCCGATCCTCTGGACCTGGATGACCGGCGTTCGTTCCACAGAAGTGACCAATGGATTCAGAGCCTATAAGTCCTCGATATTGAGAGACCCAAGAATCAACGTCTGGCAGAGCTGGCTAGACCGGTACGAACTGGAATATTACCTACACTACAAAGCTCTCACACTGAGCTACAAGTTCGCAGAGAGGCCGGTTTCAAAAGACTATACGACCGTCAGGAAGGGAAAATACTCCCACATATCTCCGCTCAGAGACTGGTGGCAGATAGTCGGGCCAATATTCTTGCTGAAACTGGGAGTCAAAAGATAGACTTGGAGCCAACCGTCGCCACACCCATCTCCATCGTCGGCGAAGATCAAAGAGAAACCCGCACGCTCGCAGATTACGCCGAATTCTGGAAAGTTCCCTACCAGATCGGCCGTTCAAACAGAGAGAATGAGATACTTGTTTCGTCTCGATCAATACCTCGAACTGAAGCTTTCGATTATGCTAGCGTAATCATTTTCCCCACTGGAATTGAGGAATCGAAACAAATCGCGGCAGAGTACAACCTACTCCTCAACACAAGGGAAACGATCCTACACCTTCCGATCAATCCACACGCCTCCGTTTCAATCCAAACCAGAGTGAGAGAGTTCTCGGGAGCTGAAATCGAGCGAGTGAAACTCGGCGAGACACCAGCATTATTCAAGATCCGCGGTACACCCGTACGAATATCGTCGGTAGACCTAGTTTCCGAATATGACAGACTTGTTTCCGAAGGGCTTGAGGAAAAACCGAGCAGAAGATTTCGCCTCATCTCACGGCTCCCCTTCTCCTATCGCGCCGTGCCCTCCTTCATCAGGAATAGAGCATTCAGATCTCCCAAATCCGACAGCAAGGTCACCGAAGAGAAGCTCTCACCCGTTGAATGTCTCAGGGTAGTCTTTCTTGCAAGCCTCGTGATCTCGGTAGGACAAGTGATTCCGCGGATAGCTTTCTGGAGGAAGGGAAAATCTCACGCGCTCGTGGTCACTCACGACGTGGAAACACGGGCGGGACTGGAGGACGGTGCTGCGAGGATTGCTGACACGGAATCCAAGCTAGGAGTCCACTCCACTTGGAACATTCCCAGCGAACGATACCCGCTCTCGTCCCAGCTGCTAATCGCTCTTACTGCAACGGGGGAGGTGGGGGGCCACGATACGAAACATGATGGCCGGTTGATCCTCGACAGCCTAGAGAACAAAGTGGAAAGAGTCGGCCGGTGTAAGGCAAGGCTAGAGCTGCTTGCCAAGAAGAGAATTCATGGGTTCAGAGCTCCTCTACTCCAGCATGGACGAGAACTCCTGCTCGCCCTAGGGAGAACCGGATACCAGTACGACTCTTCGGTCCCAAGCTGGGAGCCTCTCTCACCCACATCGCTGAGACCTCATGGCGTCGGGACAGTCTTTCCATTCTCAGCCTCAGGCGTCCTAGAGATTCCGGTCTCGATCCCGCAGGACCACCAACTCATTAGAGTAGGCGGTCTCACCACCTCCGAGGCTGTTCAGGAGATCCTACGAGTCTCAAAACTTGTCAGAGCCATTGGCGGACCGTGCGTCCTGTTGATACATCCCGACTACGAGTTTGGACAGCTCGAGAATGCTGAGAAGTATTATCATCTGCTAGACGCGTTAAAGTCTGATCCCGGCTGCGAGGTTCTGACTCTAGGGGAACTAGCCCGATGGTGGACCTATCGCGCAAGCTCGCAGATCGAGACGATCAACGGTGATGCCCATATTCGCTACCCTGAGGTTGAGGACCGGCTAGGCGACCTTGAACTTGAACTCGTCACGGGATATGGGTCTGATGGATTCAAGGTAACAAGATCGGACCAGACAGAAATCGCCCCATTGACAGGCGACTCAGCGAGAGAGTAGGCTTAGTGTGCACCCAACCTTTTCCCTCGAAGTCGACGAGTGGATGATCCAAGTATGATCTTGACGGAACTTGTCCTAATTGTATGGGTTGTTCTGGGCATTGTCCATCTCGGAGTTCCGCTTGCATACTTTGGTGTGATGAAGAGAGTGGCTTCTTCGAGAGATTATGGGTTGAAAATGTCGCTGGAATGGGAGCCAAGCGTCAGCGTCATCGTCCCAACGTACAATGAGCGTCCGGTAATTGAGAAAAAGCTTCGCAACCTGGCCGAGATGGATTATCCGAAGGAGAAGATCGAGATAGTGGTGGTCGATAGCGCTTCATCTGACGGGACGCCTGAGCAAGCACGGAAGGCTCTTGGAGGGACAGGCCTCAGAGGAACCGTGTTGGAGGAAAAGGAGAGGAAGGGTAAGGCCTCGGGTCTTAACGCTGGTCTGAAACAGGTTTCAGGCGAGCTTGTCTGCATAAGCGACGCTGAGTGTTTGTGGAATAAGGAAGCCCTGCGTAACGCAGTCAAGTATCTCTCCGATGCCTCGGTAGGGTCTGTCTCGGGAGTTCACGCCAGTCAAGAGATGAGCAGCCTCCCCGTCAGCCTTGAGAATTCCTACAGGTCGATCTACCGCGCGGTAAGAATTGGCGAGTCCAAGGTTCACAGCACTCCGGTCGCAGAAGGCGAGATCCAGCTTTTCCGTCGAGCGGATCTCCCGGGTTTTGATCCACATGTAGGGGGTGATGACTCAGATGCTGCTCTCGCAATGGTGGAGAAGGGACTCCGTGCGATAAGCGCAGAGGATGTGGTCTTCTTCGAGCCCACTCCCAGCGTCTGGCGGGCTCGATTCAGACAGAAGATAAGGCGGGGCCAGCACGTGCTCCAGGCGTTCCTAGCCCATCGGCGCTTGTTCATTGGAAGATCCCCTGCGGCCGGCATCGTTTTTCCGATGGAGTTTTTTCTGTATGCGATAAACCCTGTTCTGTTTGTCCCCTTCATCGCGTTGACAGTCTGGGCAGTAGCGCTTGTTCCAACAATCCTATTCCTGGCGCTGATCGGGGGCCTTGTTGTAATTCTCGTTCCTAGTCTAAGGAGCATGGCGGTTACCTACGCGACTAACAACCTCATCATGTTGGCTGCATGGCTTCAGGAAGCGCGGGGGAATAAGCAACTGACCTGGGAGAAGATCGAGGAGAACCGTTTGGGTCAGAGAGGGACTTGAACCGGTGGCTCAGGCGTTGGCTCTGAGTCGACCGATTATCTTTTCAAACTGTGGATATCGCCAAAGTTATCCTTGGATATATTGCTGCGCGTTATCGACTCGTTCTGTCCCAGTTCAGCTTCAACCCAGTTTCAGGGTTTATTACTCACTACCGCGCTTTCCTAGTCGTTTAGGGTCCGGATTGTTATGGAGAGCATTACGTTCGTGAGTCCCCGCTACCCTCCATACATTGGGGGAGTCGAGACTCACGTTGCGGAGCTCACCTCGCGGGCCGCTGCTCGATTTCGCAGAGTCTCAGTTGTAACCACGGACCCATCGGGAGAGCTTCCTACAACCCAGAGCTTCGGCGATGCTCTGACGGTCTTTAGAGTGAGGTCGTTCGCACCAGGTGAGAACTACCATTTTCCCGTCTCGACGAGTCTCGTCAAGATTCTTAGAAGGTGCCGTTCACGTATCCTTCATCTACATAGCATACACGACGTTCCAGGACCCCTGGCCGCGGTCCTGGAGGCCAGCAGCGAGAGCTCCATTGTCTTTACGCCTCATTTTCACGGAAAATTTAGTTCCAACCTAGGGAGATTATTCTTCGAGGCAACTCGACCGGTTCTGAGCCGGATAATGAATAGGGTCAACTGTATTATCTGCGTTTCAAAGTTCGAAGCCCGAATAATGAGCGAGGCCTTTCCGAGTTCAGCTGGAAAGATCACGGTAATACCAAACGGTGTGGACTCTGAACTCCTCTCGGACTATTCATGGTCTCCTCCAGCGACTCCTCGAATTCTCTATGTGGGCAGACTGGAGCGGTACAAGAACGTAGACAAAATCTTGTCTGCGTTCGCCATCCTGCGCGAGAATCATCCCTCGCTCAAACTGACCGTCGTGGGAAAGGGGCCGGTCAAGGAAGAACTCCTGTCTTTGTCGAAGCACCTTGGGCTAGGTTCAACTGTCGAATGGCTGGAAGAGTTGAGTAAGCATGAGCTATACGAGCAGTACAGGTACAGCACAATGCTCGTTCTCCCCTCCTACCTCGAAGCTTACGGAATCGTTGTTGCAGAAGCCTTGGCAGTTGGCACCCCGGCGATAGTAGCAGATTCATCCGCCTTGTCAGAATTTGTGGGAGCAGGACTGGCCACCCCAGTCGAACCTCCAGTGCAGACAGAAAATCTGGTTGATGCAATGTCCCTGGTCCTCGAGGACCCGAAATCATACTCGCTTAGAGGCAAAACCTCTGATATGGTTCAATCGTGGGATGCCGTGGCTACGAAGACATTCGAAACGTATGAGTCACTAATCTAGGAGGAGTTGGACCAGCTTGAGGACGGATTTTCTTGAAGCGATGGGGATAGTGAAGACCGCCCGAAAAGAGGCCGATTCCATAATCTTGGCTCGAGCCCTCCTCCGAAACGAGCCTATGCCTCTCAGCTCCGAAAAATTCGTCCAGCTGGCCAAGCTCAACAAAGTACTCATTAGAGCAGCTCCTCTACTGAAAATTCCCCCTGTAGTCGCAGAAGAGGCGGATGTAAGTGCAATCGAGGCATGGGAATTATACGACCAGATGAGCCGGTATTTCGAAGAAAATGGAATCTTCTACGTAGTGATAAAATCGTTTGATTCTCTCCCTGATATTGGCCATGACTTGGATTTTCTCATCCCGTCTCCCCCAGAGTTTCGTAAGGCCAGGGGTCTTCTTGTGACTGAGTTCAGAGTCCGTCCGCAGGATCTGACGCACTGCGACAAGCTCGTCGGGAAATTCAGTTGCTACCTGCCCAAATTCGTACACGACTTTGAGATCTATCCGACGATCAGTCAGCTTGGCGAGGAGTACTTGCTACCGGAGGATCTGGTAAGGCACCGGAGAAAGCAGAATGTTAACGGTCGTGACGTCTGGCTCACATCAGAGGTGGATGGAGTTCTCATAAGGGTCATCCATGCAATGTTCCGCCACAACTTCCTGAAGTTATCCGATATCATTGACTTCGCTAACATGACCCGGAATTGTCCCAGTCATGAGATAGTCAGTGGAATAGAGAGGACTGGGACTCAAGACGCATTCCTCTTCTATCTCGCGACTGTTCAGCGTTTCCTAGAGGCATGCCAAGTTGATTTCCCCCAGATTACACGGCTCCGACGAGAAGCTGAGAGAAGTTTCGGTAGCGACAGACTAGGGTTTCTCAGAAGGGATAGGCTTGTTCTCCCCTACCGCATCTCGCCCCCCGCAATCGTCATGGTCTTCCTTCTCAAGGCTGCCCGAGAGACTGTCCGAGGCAGATTCTGGAGCGCCGCCAGATGCTTACTCGCTCCTCCGCTCGTATTCCTGAATTTTGTCAACGCGGTCTCGGGAGATCGACTTCTTAAGAAGGTGTGGTGAATGCGAACCGTGCTGGTAACTCTAAGTGGGACTCACGGAAGCGGCAAGTCCACGAACGCGGGCAAATGCTACTATCTCCTGAACAAGAACGGCTTCAAGTTCTCCTACTTGCGCCATCAAGATCTCCTGGACCCCTTCGGGTTCGTGCTGAGACGAGCTGCGCGCGTTCTACGCGTACGAGCGGGCGACTTGGAGAAAACCAGCCCCGCAAGAACGGCTTGGTCAGTCTACGTTCTGTTCATCTATCTTCCCCTCCTCGTCTTAGGGATCGGACTCCGAAGAATGCTAGGTTACAGCGTCGTATCGGACAGATACGTCTACGATATGTTGGTAGGATTCTGGGACAATCAGACGAGTGCTCCTCTTCAGACACTCCTGGTAAGAATAATCCCCCGGCCTGATGTTTCATTTATGCTCGAGGCAGACGAGAAGAGAATTCTCGCGGACCGGCCTGAGCACAGTCTGGAATACATCATGAACGAGAAGCGTCAGTATAACAAGATCGTGGGGGGCTTTGGGCTCAAAAGGATCAGCACAGACGAACCTCCCGAGATAGTGTGGAACAATATCCTTCGCGAAATTGAAGCCTCCTTTTCCAGGCCCAATGGTAGAAGAAGACCAGGCATCGGTGACCGGCGTTGAAGGCTATGGTAATAGGCTTAGACGCAGCGTCCCCCGATCTCATTCACAGGTGGATAGACAGACTTCCCAATCTGGCGCACCTCTCTAAGCAGGGCGTTCATGGAATCCTAGAATCGATCGTGCCTCCGTCAAGCATTCCAGCCTGGCAATGCTTTGCGACAGGGAAGGGTCCAGCGAAGATAGGAAATCTGGGCTTCACCTACATTGGCAGAGATCGGAAGATCAAACACGGGTCGACGACTCCCAGCATGAGATGTATTTGGGACATTTGTTCTGACGCAGGACTCAGAGTTGGCGTCTTTAACGTTCCCGGGACACATCCACCGTACCCTGTCAACGGGTTCATGGTGGCTGGTTTTCCCATTCATTCGAATGAATCGTTGTCGTACCCTGCAGACCTCATGAAAAGGCTGGACTCCGCCATAGGTGGCTACGAGGTCGATGTGCCCCTAACGAAACCGTCAGAGATGAGGGGCGGAGAAGTATCCTTCTTGCTGGAAGTCGAAAGGCTTCACCGTAAGAGCGTGGAATCAGCCAAACTACTCATCGACTGGTTCCGCCCTGATCTGTTCATTATGACTCTTCAGGGCCTGGACATGATTCAGCACCACTTCTCGCATTACATGAGAGAACCCCAGTCGCAGTATGCAAACATTGTACGACATTGGTATGTCGAGATGGATAAGGCGGTCGGGGAAATGCGCAAGATGGTAGAAGGAGATACTCACGTCATGGTCATGTCAGATCACGGATCGATTCCAACTTCTACCTCCTTCCATATCAACGAGTTCTTGAGGTCCCGAGGACTACTAGTAGGTAATCATAATGGAGGCGAGACAGTTGCGAATAGTGGTTCTTTTCGGAGAATTCGAGAGCTTGCAATGAAGCATGTACCCGTGAGCATCGTAAGAACCCTTTACAACCTCTCACCTAGGGTCATATCGGACAAGTTCACGGTCTCCGCCGAAATGGAAAGGGTCCTACGGGATCTCGTCCAAAGCATCGATTGGAAACGGACCCTCGCTTTCTCCACCGGGGGACATGGAGCAGCCATATACGTGAATTCCGCTTCAAACGGCGGGTCATCACCGCTAGCTACTCGGTCCGACATAATCCGCAGGGTTTGTAATCTGTTAGGTGAACTAACCGACCCAATTTCGGGCGAAAAGGTTCGGCCCGTTTTTCATTTCCGGGAGAAAGCTTTCCGAGGTCCACATCAGGACGAAGCACCAGACCTTATAGTGGAGCTTTTCGAGCGAGACCAGAAGATCCAGATCAACCCGCGATTAGGGTCCAGAAGTATCTGGAACTCAAGCCCTCATTTCTCCGCCACACACGTAAGGGAGGGTTTCTGGGCACTAACTGGACCACAAGTCAGACCTGAGGTTGAGTTGAACGCCAGCATTCTCGACCTCGCACCGACCCTTCTGAGCCTCCTAAACCTGGAGGTTACAGAGGATTTCGACGGACATGTCTTGCACACAGTCTTTTCGCAACCTGAATTGAGTTAGAGCGCTCGGTCCGGATTTCGATGCGTAGACGAGGACTTCTCATTTCGTTCTCCGGAGTAGATGGGAGTGGGAAGACAACGCAGGTCAAACTCCTACGCGATAGGCTGAGGCAGAACCACTCAGGGACTTTCAAGATGTGGTCCAGGTGGCACCCACTGCTTTCCCTTCCTCTCCTCGAGGTTCTTCGTCGAAGCGGCCAGGTAAGAGTGAGCAAGGCGGACTTCCTGACCATTGTAGAGTTCCAAGTCCCCAAGAACGAGGGTATTGCTTCCCTCTGGGTTTTTGTGACTCAGCTCGAAAATCTTCTGAAGACCAGCCTTAAGATGATTGTTCCCTTAACCGTGGGAAAAGCTGTCATATGCGACAGGTACGTCCTCGACCTTCTTGTCGACGGGATGTCCGACCTTCATGATTCCCCGACGAGAATGAGGCTCGGTTTCAAACTGCTTCGGCTTCTTCCTAAGCCTGACTTGTCGTTTCTGGTCGACATAGATGCCGAAGCGGCTTTTGCACGGAAACCGGACCTCCCCAGTGTTTCACATAACGTCGAGAGAATTCGCCTTTACCGCGGACTATGCGACGAAGCCGGAGTGAAAGTAATTGATGGAAGACAGTCACCAGAGGCCATTCATCGGGAAGTATGGACGGGCATATCCCGGATGATACGCTCGTAGGGGGAGGGACGAGCTTTGGACGTGTGTTTCGTTGGAGACGACGCTCACCCGCCTTGGAACCACGCAGGGTCCATTCTTACAAAGCGTCTGATTGAGTGCCTAGCGCCAAGCGTGAATTGTACCCTCTTTACCGTCACGTCCTCAGAAGAAGCAGGACATCTCAAGACCAGTTGGAGTACGATCGCAACAAGACCCTCGGGAACGCGAGTCGTGGACGCTGCGAAACTCGGCATACTAACTAAACGGTCATCCGCTGATATCATTCACGTCGTCGGGACCAACGCGATTGTCTTCTCGCCAGTCTGTAAGTTACTAGGAGCCCAGGGAGAAATTGTCCGGCAGATTTTCACTCCCTATGATACGAAGGACCGAATCGTGCGTCCTGTAAGATGGTTGATCAATCGTCTCTTCGTGGGCGCGTATGCGTTTACTACTCCCTGGATAGGTCGGTGGAGTAGAAATCTGGGATCTGGAATGCCAAGATTCCTGATAAGGCCCCCTATTGACTGCGAACTCTATCGCCCTACCAGCAGACAGGACGATTCACATGGTAACGGCTCTCATGAATACAGCCTTCTGTACATGGGTCCGCTTTGGCCTTCAAGGTTTCCAGCCAGAAACGTCCTAGGAGCTCTTAGACAACTGCTCGCGACAGGATTTGATGCGGAGCTCAGAATACTGACTAGCGCGAGAAGTTCGGTGACGCTGTGTGAAGAAGTCGCAACGCTTAGCAAGCACCTTGATCTCGAGAAAAACCTCATCTTACAAAGGAAGGATCTCTCAGAGGTTGAAAGAGTCAAAGCGTACAATGCGGCCGACGTCACAATTTTTCCCTATGTGGGTCCGGAGCCTGAGCAACTGGCCGATCCGCCTTTTGGAATCCTGGAGTCAATGGCTTGCGGAAGGATCGTTGTCTCGACATGTGTGTTGAGTGTCCCGGAGATAGTGAAAGACGAAAGTACAGGTTTCTTAACGAGGTCCGCTTCACAGGATGACGTTTACAACGGAGTCGTCCGGGCACTAACTCACCCAGACAGGTCGGCTGTGAGCTTCCGTGCTCGCGAAATGATGGTGGAGAAATTCAGTTATCCCGTGGTTCGTCATCATTTGCTTGAGACCTATGAGTCCGTGTTGGCGCGATGAGCATGTAATGCGCTGATTGAAGGTTTCTGCGAGATCTCCGGCCAGGAATCTGACACGGAACCAAGGTTAGACCGGAGGCTAGGACATGCGAATACCTTCGACGAGCGTTCCCCCGCAGTATTTCTGGTAGGAGATCTGAGGCAAGCCATGGGACAACGGCCGTGACGTTGTGAGTTTCGGTTTTTTTGGGCAAGGATGATGTATGTGATTCTCCAATATGGTGGAAAAGTATGAGCCGAGTAATGAGAGCTTTATGGCACCACAGCCAGAAATTCTATGCGATGCGCCAGAGATTGGAGAATAGACTATCGCGGTCGCGGTGGCGATTCCCAGCACCCTGAAC
>Ga0066689_10000128_pt1 | contig 16492 bp, 16 predicted proteins | sample GraSoiAngelo_138_FD_65626 | JGI IMG/M metagenome (GOLD analysis project Ga0066689, IMG submission 65626) | Grasslands soil microbial communities from the Angelo Coastal Reserve, California, USA - 14_0929_09_40cm | ecosystem: Environmental > Terrestrial > Soil > Grasslands | place: USA... | reverse complement strand
GCGTTGGCTACATAACAAAAATCGCGGCTCGTTTCCCCGTCTCCATTGATGTGAACTGGTTCGTTGTGCATCATAGCCCCAATCCACTTTGGGATGACCGCGGCATAGGGGCCGTCCGGATCTTGACGGGGACCGAACACGTTGAAGTAACGCAGGCCGATGGTTTGCATGCCATAGCATCTGGAAAAGACGTCTGCATAAAGTTCATTGACTCGCTTTGAGACAGCATACGGAGAGAGGCCGTTGCCAATCTGTTCTTCTACCTTTGGTAATGCAGGAGAGTCTCCGTAAACGGAGCTGCTGGACGCAAACACAAATCGCTTCACGCCGGCCTCTTTGGCCGCGCAGAGCATATTCACGAATCCATTGACGTTGCTCTGGTTTGTGGCGATCGGGTTAGAAATGGATCGAGGTACAGAACCTAGCGCAGCCTGGTGCAACACATAATCGACTTGGGTGCAGGCATCGACACAGGCCCCCCAATCGCAGATGTCAGCTTCAATCATTCTGAAATTCTGCCACCGCTCGGCGCCAACCTTTTCGCGGACATCCTGCAAGTTGCGACTACTGCCTGTTGAGAAATTGTCCAATCCTCGGACGCGCTGATCTGACCTGAGCAGCGCCTCGAGCAGGTTTGAGCCAATGAAGCCGGCCACACCCGTAACAAGCCACCGCTTCCTGACGCCGTTAGTAATAAACATGAATTGTTCCTAGTTCTACCGCATGACTGTTTTCCGGGGAGAGCAGTTGCTCCCAAAAAGGCTAACTCGATAGGCATAATTATCGCGCAGTTCACAAAGACGGCGGCGAGCAAAAACCTTCGCGCGATACCAGGTCGAACCGAATCTTAGCCCCCCATTAGGCGCCTGTTCAGGGGCACCCAATTCGATCGCCACCTGCTCTCCTGGCTGTAACGTCCGCTCGAAGCAAAATTCGCTATCTACTGTTACCGTCGTCATGCAGTCGCCATTAGCAGCCACTGCCGGTGGTTTCAATTGATCTTGATCAAGCGATTTCGAGAATTTGAAGCAGCGCGGCGTAGGCGAGTTATTTGTGACAACAGACTGATCGCAAAACAGTCGCACATGAACGATTTCGTCAGCATCAGTCTTCCAGAGAAAAGAGTTCCGAGCGATCTCTTCAAGCCCGCACCAATAAATAGTATCATTGAGATGATTTATCTGAGCGGCAAAGGCTTCAAGTTGCTGATATCCGTCGCGGAAGTAGTCGTGATGTTCTACCATCAGCGCCGGTTTGCCGAGGAACAAATCCAAGGCAAACTCGGCTAGGCATGTAGGATAATGCCGGACGAACAACGGTAGGCTTGAATGTCGCGTCAAAGCGGGAGACAACAGGTCGTGCACCCGCAGCTTCTCTGGGGGATCATCGACGGGAAACGGCGTGCTATTTACTGCTGCCAGAAAGCCAGCCTGCTTCATAGCTCTTAAGGCGGCAGTGGAAAAGACACCGTGTGGGAATACCATAACATTGTCGCAAGGAACTCCTGTCACCTCTCGGTGCTTAGCCATCCGCGCCCTCGATGTGCGGGCTTTGGAGAGGAGCGGAGCCGCTGCCGTATCCCCAAACTCTCCTTTGGTATGATCGCAACCGTGGATGCTCAAGGACAACCGCCGGGGATGTGTCCGGAAAAGCTCTGCGACGCGCGGATGACTACGCCGATAATTCCAAGGTATGAACGCCAGGTTCGTCGCAAAGTCATCTTGCTCCATGGCTGCGAGGAGGGTGTCATACTCGAGAAAACCATGTCGGTCATGCAACAACGGATCATCTACGATGAAACAGGCCAGTTTCTTTGCCGCCTGCCAGCAACGATCTCCAAACGCGTAGCGCAGGAACATCAGAGCCGGCATAAGCCGGGAGAACCAGTCCAAGGGACACACACCAGGGGCTACAGTCGCATCAATGTCCAGGATTTGCCGAGCGCCCGATAGTACGATAAAACTCGCGCCGTTTTGAACACCGGCGAGAAACGTGTCCCCGTCTATGCGGATGAGATCCACGGTTCTGTCGTCGGTCTTGCTTCTCTGAAATACCGAGTCGTTTCCACGATCAGCAGTTCCGAATGTCAAGCCACAGAACTCCTGGCAAAATGATCTCGGTCTCCTGCTCACGCAGTATCGATTGATCCGTGCCCCCAGTTGACCCACCGAGCTAAAGGCACCGCCGCTAAGGTCTCGAATTAGCTCGGAGTCACTCGCGCCATGACGAAATCCATGAACAAACAACTTCATTGCCGACTCTACCGCCATACTTTGAAGCATATCGAGCAACGATGACCGGCTGAGGCATTGACGCAAGGTGCTCGCGCTCACCGCCACGCACCCGCCGCGCCGCATAACCTGCAGAATTTCCCTTCCTTGCCCATCTGCAGTCGGAGATAAAGACACGCCACGCACCGGGACACCCATGAAAGCAGCCAGTTTGATGAGATGGAGGTCCGAAGGCTCCGGGTCACACTCGTGAACGACTACCAATTCATTCGGCGGCATTTAATACTTTCCGAGATTTGAATTTTCAGCCCTGAGGTCCTTGGGTATCAACAGCAGCTATACCTTCGGATGAGCGTCGGCTTCTGACAACTCGAGCAAGGAGCTCATGCAATTCCCCGACAGTGCTGAGCCCCTTCCCATCCATCATTACTTCGTCTGCTATGGTGGCTGTGATTCCGAGCTGCTTTTCCAACTCTTCCTCCAAAGCCACAAGAAGATTCACAAAACCCATGGAATCGAGCCAACCACCGCGACCTAGTAAGATTGTTGTTCTCTCTTTAGGCAGCGATTGACCGGTCGGCAAAAGCTCATTCAAGCGATCAATCGCGCAACTAACAATACCCTGAATTTTGTCTTCCATATTGGGATTTTGCGTCTCTCCGAGTGAGAAGTAATGAAGCATCTTTCACCGGGAAGCTCCTGTGAGCAAAACGAGATTTTGATTTAGTCTCTCTTGGATCTACACTTCAATGGCGCCAGGCCCTTGATAAAGTCCTCCAACCGATCCGCCCTTGATAATGGTAGCCGGACCTCTGCAATCGCTTTGCCAAACTCGCCCATTACAAAGGTATGAGATTCGACGTCCTTCGTGATCACACAGCCAGCGCCAACTACGGCGCCTTCGCCAATTCTCAGAACCTTTCCCTCCGACGTGACTACCAACACATGCGGCCCGATATAGGCATTCTTTTCAAGAACAACCCTGCCAGGGCCTCTTGTGTGCGCAAGGATTGTGGCTCTGACGCTTATCTGCACACCATCGTGAATCTCAACTCGTTCCGGGTATTCGTTTTCCAGGTAAACTTCGTCCCCAATGAAGACATCTTTGCCGATTTGGACTCCTCTCAATCTGTGAACAAATGGCCGAAAGCTGGTCGCTCCGGGTGCAAACCGAGCCAGCAAGTGTAGAGTTCTACCGTAGAACTTCATCAAAACTCCTTTAGCCACGGCTCATCGTCTCCAGCAGACTCATCCGGTTAGTTCGCAGTGTCACTTTGCCCTTGCGATGCAAATGTAGTTCCCCTTCTTAAATAACTCTGCTCGCTTACTCTCCGAGAATGGGAGAATCATAACCGGCGCCAATATCTCTTGGACAACCTCAAAACCGCATTCCAAGACCTGTGTTCGGGCCTGTTCGGCCGATCGGTAGACATAGACATGATCTTCCTGTGCAATATTAACAGCCATCGTGCAGAAGAGTAAGCCCTCCGGATGAAGGACATTTCGCATCGCCCGCAATGCTGCTTTTGGATCATCTAAATGTTCCAATAGTTCACAGAGAATCACTTTGCCAAAACTCTCGCGGTCCGCTACGACTCCATCGCGGCATTCGAAGGAAAAAACATCCTGATGCAGACAGTCTATTGGATGGTCGAAGAAGCGGAGTAATTGCGACGCGTATTCGTAACTGTCGGGCGAGTTATCAAACGCCGCGATTCGCCATCCCGGTGCCTCATCGAACGCTAACTTAAGTTCATAGCCGGTGCCGTAGCCGACTGACAGCAATTCCCTCGGCGCTCGGCAACGCATCCGCAAAAAGCTCACCAGCGATCGGAGGATATCGAACCGATGGCTTGTGCAAATGAACGAGATTAACAAGGCCAGCTTGTATTGCTCGCCATCAATGGGTTGCACCTGCTTTGAACTCGCTGCGATGTATCGGCCCGTTTTCTCAAATTCGGACTGAAGCCTTCTCAACCGGCCGACCCGTGCCACATACTTCTCAACTGCACAGGCTGTACCTCGATGGCTTAGGAAACTCAAGATATCATTCGCGTAAGGCCTTATAGTTTCGCCGTACATTCTTTGGACTGCAGTTAGCCCATAATAGGAAGGAACGTCGCTCTTTCTGAAATACTCTGCTAAAGCTTCGTAGCTCAGAGTGTCGTTAATACAACCCGGATTGATCTGAGAATCTGATATCACAATTTTATTTGCGGCGCACCTTCTTGGGAAGAATCAGGCAGGACCAGGTGTGTTGTAGCTGGTTTGGGGTATGCTTCTCGTAAATGAAGTGTGAACACCTTGTCGTCACCATTTGAAACGAGACCAGCATTTTCAAAGAATCGCAAACAAGGCTGGTTCTTCGGTGTTGGAATGTACGTGATATGCAAGCCTGTTGCTCCTTCCGACCTGGCGCATGCCGACATGACATGTAGCATGGTCTCCTCCACTTTCCGCCCCATGACCCGGCAACTGAGAACGAAATCTACAATCCGGGCGTCGGTTTGCGAACCAGCTTCGAGACAGAAGCTGGCAATCCCCACCAGCCCGTAGTCGCCAAATTTGTCGGAGACGCGGAAGACGAGAATCGAGTTCCCACTCTCCCGGCTCCAGTTCCACAACTCCTCCTTTGTCAGGCGCCGAGTGCTGAGGTTCATCTGGTTGGTCTTATTCAAGAGCTGTGTGGCGCGGTCCAGGCTGGTTTCCCTCAAAGGCTCGGCAACCACCTCCATCTGGAGGGACTCCAACCACTGATCCACGGACGAGACCTGAGCTTGTGCTGCACGGCGCTGGCGTTCCGAGACATATGTCGCGGTGCGAGTCTCATCTTCCGGACTGATCACTGGCGCATCGAAGCAACGCAACCGCTGCAGCGTCGCATTAAACTCCATCGGATTCGCCGGAAGTTCCGGTACCAGCACCTCCGGCAGCGCTTCGCGAACGCGTGCCCGTTCCACGGGGTTGTCGTCAAGGAAAACCACCGATTGCAGTCCCAAGTTTAGTTCGGCGGCTAGATCAACAATGTTTTGTGCCTTGTCCTGCCAGTTAATCCGCCAGCCGGCAAAATCATCCTGTCGCAAAGCCATTTCAGGGTGCAGTCGGAGAGCTTCCAATGCCGTCTTCTCCTCGTTCTTGCTGACAATGCCAAGCAAAGTTCCCCTCTGTTTGAGGACCTTAAGGCCCAGCTGAAAATCCTTAAAAGCCTCCCCCATTGCATCGTGTCCACCCAGGCGCAAGTTTTGCCATCCTTCATCCCCCACAATCCCACCCCACAAGGTGTCATCCAGATCCACCATGATCATCTTTCTCGCCAATCCCCGAAGCGCCCTCACGGCCGCCTTGATTTCGCACACGGCGACCTTAAAGAACTCAACGGTATATGGTGTCTTAGACATGTACCACAGCCGTGGACTGAACGATCTCTCCCCGTGAACTGCAACCCACCGAGATGCGTCAATAACGAAGATTCGACGATCTCCCTGGAGGGCTTCGGTTAGGCGCAGGTTCATACGCATCAGCGCAAGCGACACACCGCGCCGGGCATCCAAGTCCAACAGGCCTAGTCTTCCCTCAAACGGACCAGCGATCCAGGTGGGCACGAAAATGGTTTTCACCTGGTCGGGTATCGTCTTTAGGGCGATACAAAAGTCATCCACCTCGGACTGTATTTGCTCGGGTTCGGCGACGTCACCTCCGAGAAGGCGGCGGTACGATTCACACACACTTTCGGGCGACGTCCAGATTACGACACCATCAGGGGGCTTATCCCAGACCTCGGCAAAAGGACTCAATAACAGTTGCATTACCTGTCCGTAGGGGGCAGCCCTGGCCTGTATCCTTGGCGCCTGGTGATCCTTGGATAGCAACGTTGCCAAATTTGCGACATTGAAACTCGATATGAGTAGAAACTCTAGCGGTTCCTCGGAGACTGGTGGTCGGCCCTCAATGCCCTCAATACAATCAGCCTGATTTTGTTTTGGTTGGTCCGGACCTAGCGACATACAGATCAAAGAGAAACGTGTTTCATACATGTGGCGTCTGAAAGCCTGGGCTGTTGAGATGTGTTACACGGCTCGTAGCCGTAATTGATCAGGTAGGAACCGAGGACCGCTTCAAGGATTTCCTGCTGCGCCAGCGTGAGGTCCTTCTGCCATTTCTCATTTTCGCTGAGCACACACTGTTTCCGGATGACGCGGTCGTAGTCTTTTGGCCAAGATAATTCACAATGCTCAGCGATTCGTTTCAGTTCGCGGGCCGGGTCTTCACAAAAGGATTCATACGTAACTTCGCAAATATCAATGTGCGGATAATCCCGTTTTACACGTTCGAATTGATCCATGTGCAGTTTTCGATCGGCATTTGGTACCTCGCGCGACGGGGAACCACCGGTTCCTTGGAAGGTCTGGTGTTAATCCCAAGAGACATACGCAGAAAATCGATTGGTCGATCCCGGGGAATGGCCGCGCGAGCTATTTCTCTGCCATCAGAGGGTGTTCGGGGGTCGAGCGAAAGCCAGCAGGTTTCCTGTCCGTCGCTCCATGCCTCACCCATCCAGATTTGAGAAGGGCTGGGTCGAGAACGCGCAGCACGAACAGCGAAAGAATAAGTGCGCCCGATCCAAAAGCCGTAGGCAAAATCAAAGCGGTTGCTTTAGCAGCAAGCCCATGCAGTGGAATTGAGGCAGTTAGCCAGTTTCCCACCCAAATGAATACAGCCATAATCAAGGAGGCCGCACAAATTCTTATCGAGACGTCCCGCACCGCTCCAAAGCCAATTTTCCCGATGCGGCGCTGCAACAAGTCATTCAAAAACCACGCCCCCACGACGTAAGCAAACGATCGTCCAAGTGGTACGCCGTACACGCCTGCAGCGCGTACGAGAAAGAAACTGGTTGCCACAAAGAGTACCGCGCTTACCATCGCGGCTAGTAAAGGGGTCCTGGTGTCTTGTTCGGCAAAGAACGGCAGCTCCAACAAACTCCGAAAACGACCGAAGAACACGTAAGGAATCATTAGTAACAAAATATTTGCCACCAGAGTGGTGTCTGCAGCCGAGAAGTTGGCCCGCTCATAGAGCAAGGAGATCAGCGGGTGGTTCATCATGGCAAGCCAGACGGAAAAAGGGATCGTTACAAGCAGCAGCAGGTAAAGTCCGTGCTGAAGATGCTTCCGAGTTGCTTTCGGGTCCCGGTTTGCCACGCTGGCGGCCACCACTGGTATGGCGGCAGTAACGATGCTACCGGCCAGAAGGCCTGCGAACGACTCAATGATCCGGGTTGCCAGGCGCAGAGCCGTCACGTTTCCAGGTCCGAGCATAGAGCCCAGAGTGTTTGTCAGGGATTCCACGCCCACGGCACAGGCCTGTCCTGCGAGTGGAAAAATCATCAGGCTGTAGGCTTGTTTTATATCAGGATGTTTGAAGCTCCACACCGAATGAAAACGAAAACCCTTGTGTCTTAACACCAGATAAAACACAAGGATCTCAAACAGCGTTCCGGCCAGCGTTCCCCAAACCAGGGCCTCGACACCCAGCTTGCGTCCTAGCGACAGAAGCAGAAGAATTTTAAAGCAGTTTTCAAAAAATTTCATGCCGCCGGTCAGGGCAAAAATGCCGAGGCTTTGCAGGGCGGCTTGCATTACGACTACAGGAAAACTCAAGGGCAGGATGAGAAACAGATACATGCTCAGCCGTGTCGCCAGCAACGCCTCATCGTTAGGTGAACCGGCTGCTTGCAACCGCATGAGCAACGGGGAGAGGAGCACTCCGACAGCAGAGAACGCAGCCACGATGGCGGTACCGCCAGTCATGATGCGGTTGAGATAATTCCAGCCTTCGGGCTCTCCCTGGGTCTGTCGCTTGTTGATAAACAGGGGTTGCACCACCCGGGTGGCCTGCAGCATCATGAGGGTGATAATCACGAGTGGAATGGTCACGGCGATGAAGTAGGCGTCAGTGTGCCAACTCATACCGAACAGAGCGACGACCATTACGTCTAATACTACTCCCATAACGATCCCGAAGGAGCCGGATGCCACCGTCGAAAACGCATGGCGACCCATCCTGGATTCTCCCTTAAAACTCATAAACATATCGTTGAGTGAAGCCGCTGACCGTACAAGTGGATTGCAAACTACGCGAGACGTCCAGGTAGAGAACTTCTCGTAGGGACTCTTTTTCCAGCGCGAGACATCGTTCTATCCCCCTCGCAACTTTTTTGACGCCGGAATGCAAAACGACTTTGAGTTCCTCGTAATAAGCGAAGAAACCCCCAGAGACCCGAAGCTTTGACAAGGAGTTCGCTCACAGTGGCTTGATCGGGCAAGGGAACCCGCCTCAATCGAAACGGGTCGGTATTTTGGTCGTTGAAACCGCAATCCAGAGTTAACGCGCAGCTATACCCGGCGTTCCGCGCCAGGTTGATTTCTCGTTCTGTATAGTCGCCGTTAGGAAAAGCGAGCGCCTGAATATTGAAACCATAGTCTCTTTCTAACTCGGCTTTGCAATCCCGGATCTCACGTTCCGCTTTTTCATCCGAACATGCCGGCAGGATCGGATGCGTTATCGTATGCGCCTGGAAGTCAACCCAGGGCTTGAGAGCGTCAATTTCACTGCGGGAGAGGGCTTGTCGATCCGGATAGTCCCTTTCGACGTCATAACCTCTGCTAGATAGAAACGTTAGTCGTTCTGCTTCGGGCATGTTCTTGCACGCGGCCGATTCGCTCGCGCTGCGAGTGTGAAACCACCAATAATGGCGATGCGTGCCCACTATGCCGCTGCAAAGGAAGATTGTGATGGGAACTCGCATCTCTTCAAGAAGTTGCCTGAGTTCAAAGTTGTTGCGATGACCGTCGTCGAACGTGATGATGAGCGATTTGGGCGGCACCCGCCACATCTCGTCCGCCGCGCGGGCACGCAAATAGTCTGCGAGTGCAATGATATGGTATCGCGCTCGGAGCGTCAGAAAATGATTCCTGGCCCGCGCCTTTGGGAGGGAATGATAAACGAGAATAGTAGTCTTCCGCCGTTGCATCAACTCACGCAGCAGGAAAGGTATGCCGGAATAGCGAAGAAGGATGAAGATACTGTCTCGAAGAAGTCCCGCTATCATAGGTTAGAAGGCTCCCGTGCTCACCTGGCGGGGTTACCGACTCCGGGCTGCAGCTATATCCCGTCGCTCAATTACCCGACGATAGACCCGTAAAATCGCCTCCACCGTTTTCGGCTGACTGTAACGTTCCATGGCCGTACGACCGTTGAAGACGAAACCCGCAGGCGGATAAAGCACACGCTTAAGGGCTCTAGCTAAAGAAGCTGCGGTTTGTTCAGCTAAATGTACACCGGCAATTCCTTGCGTAATCTCTGTTACGTCACCAACATTCGTGCACACGACCGGAAGGTTACACGCCAACGCCTCTTTTACCGCTGTAGATGACCCTTCTGAGTCCGAGCAGAGAATCATCACGTCCGACGCGCTGTAATACCACGGCATCTCGCCGTTGGGGATTTTTGAAACCGTGAGCAATTCTATGTCCACGCCTTCACCTGCCAGTTTTGCCACCGCCCCGCTAGCTAGGTCGAAGCGCTTGATACTCCGGGCCGGGTTGAACGGAAACAAAACGTACTTGCGGTCGAGCTCGAGCTTAAGCCGCTGGCGCGCCTCAGATTTCGGTTTCGGTTCGAATACGGGCAAATCGACCCCACAAGGTATAATTTCACCCGGGATACGATCGGCAATTTTCCTACTGGCGACGATCGTGGCGTCCGCCAGCGCGCAAACGATCCTGCTGATCAACGGTTGGTGCCATCCAAGCAGCGCGTCACTCCCGTGAAGTGTGACAACGAGTGGGATACCGTTACGGAACAGGGTAGCCAAGCCAGTCACACCGTAGTGAGCGTGGACCACGTCATAACCTTTGCGATGGGTTCGCCGAGAAACCTCCCTGGCGCCTTTTAGGTACTCAAGTGGAGAGCGATAACCAGGAAAATGCAATACGTCAACTTGGTGGCCCAGCGCTCGCAACTGCTCGACTTGTTGTTCCACAAATGCGCCGTAACCCTCATTGCCCGCATGAGGATACATGGCCGTGACCACCAACACCTTCAAGCTCGTTCCAATCTCGCACTCGACTGGGTGAGCTACTGTTTCTGCGCAATAGACCATTCGTTGAGGCGCAAGACTGGCGAAATTATTTCCAGCCCACCATCCGAATCTCAAGAAGTTGCCGCATGGGAACCCTGCGGCCAATGTTGGTGCGTAGGCGGAATGGCATCGTGTCCAAAAGCTTTTCCAATGCAATCAAAAAGAGTTGGGGAACGGCAAAATAGTGGCCCTTCGCTCCAACGTAAGATCTGATCTTCCGGAATCCACTGCTTCGCAGTAGCGAGGCTAATTCGGTCGTCGTATATTCCTTCATGTGAAAGCCGGTGGCCACTTCGTCAAAATGACGGGAGATGTCGTGCGGCCCACTGATACGGTTCGGCACGACACAAACATAAGCGCCTCCGGGGACAACAGAACGGTGAATCGACCGGAGTTGCTCAAGAGCGTCGTCTGGATGTATATGCTCCATCACTTGGTGGCTGTACACGACGTCCACGGTTCCCTCCTCCACAGGCACTTCTACGCCGTCAAAAATTCTGAGTTCTACGTTCGGCGGTAAATCGTTCCGCCGGGTGATCTCCTCGGAGACATCCACGGCAATCACACGTTTGACCTTCTTCGCAACTTCCATCGATACCAGGCAAGACCCGGCACCAATCTCGAGGAATACCGAAACTGGCTTAACGAAGCGGCGTAGGAAGCGCAACTGACTCTGGATTCCCTGATGACGTTGGAGTTGTTCGGCAGAAAGCGCTTTGCGTTGTAGCAATGGATGGTCTTTGACCTGTGTGTATAACTCGTTGTACACTTGGCCGTACATTCGGCGTCGGTCCTCACGTTTGGCTTCGCGCAATCGAGTGGCTAATTTTTTCTCCACCTCGTAGTGGAAACAAAGCTGATCGATCGTCCGTCCGGTTGGATTTTTTGCTTTGATAGCTTGCGAATTACGTGGAGTTCTAGCTCAACTAACAGCTCAAATGAACAGATGGCGTGCGGCGATGCTGTACATGTGGGCCACCACCGTTCAACACCTCTTGATACATTCGTAGGTTATGCTCTACCAGTTGCTCTAACGAAAATTGCTTCTCTAGTCTCCGACGCCCCGCAACTCCCATCTCTTGAGCCTTCTCTGCATCGCCGAGTAGCAACTCTACCTTCTCAGCTACGGCGGTTGGATTTGACGACGGGACGAGGAATCCCGTCTCGCCGTCTGCAACTAATTCGGAGCTTCCCCCACCATCGGTCACCACGACCGGCTTTCCGGCCGCCATGTACTCCATTACAGAATTCGATATGCCCTCGGTGAAAGTGCAGAGGACCCCGATGTCCATTTGCTGCACCAGCGCTTCCACGTCTTTTCGCTCGGCCAGAAAGCGAATCGATTCTTCGCCGGGTGAGAGCATCCGCTTGCAGACGTCAAGGTTCTTACCATCACCGACTGCAACAAAAATGACATCCCGACGTTGCGCCAAAATCTCTTGGGCCGCGCGGATAAAGGTCGAAAAATCTTTGTAATCTGAAAACTCAGCGACCATACCTACAACCTTGCGCCCATTTGCGTCGAAGCCCAGCCCTTGGCCGCCGGGCGTGGCGCGGGTTTCAAAACGCTGCGTGTCAAAGCCGTTATAAATAACGTAATTGCCGGGTGTGTCGTGCCGCATGCCACGACTGGCGAAGCCAGCCTTCGAATTGGCGACGCGCGCATCCGCGAGGTGCAACATCAATTCATGCCATCGCCAGCGCAGTCCCCTTCCAGAAAAGGCATTCCGAATCGTCCCATTGACCAGCTTGATACCTAAGAGGCGCGCCAAAGGCCATGCGTAGGACATCGCCATCTCGCTGTTCGTATGGATGATGTCCGGCCGGAACTGGCGCAGGATGCGCCACAAGCGCGAAAATACCGTGGGATCCCATCGAACACGTCTCAGCAGGTAGAACAAAGGAGTTTCCAGCCGCTCGATGTCAGGCACGTAGAATTGCTCGTCTCCCATGGTCACCACGAGCGACTCCACAAAACTCAACTGCTGGAGACCTTTCAGCAACTCGACCACTTGCCGCTCCTTCCCGCCCACGCGGAGGCTGTCAAGAAAATGCAGGATCCGCAAGGGTCGTGGTTCGTCTGTGTTTCCAATCATAATTCGGTCGGAACAATACGCGCAACTCATTGGCCGTTACCGGCACGTCTACTAAAAATCGCGGCTTCTTAGAACTTACGTGCAGTTCCTCGCTCTTCCATTTCACCGCCACCAACCTTCCCTCTGTCCGCAACATGCACTCACTCGGCATAGAATCGCTCGTGACACGCAATGTCAGCACCGTCTTCCCATAGCGTTTGACATCGTAATTGCATCGGAGCGCAACGTTTAGTTCATCTCCATTCCGCTGGACATTCAGCGTCGTTTGCTCTCGGGCCTCGCAGTACGCTGCCAGTTCCGCCATGGTCGCGACCCACAACCTGCCTTCCCTTTGGAGCTTAGCCATATGTTGAACAATCCCGTAGAATTCCCGCTCAAAAACTTCTGTCGGATCAGAAGGGTGGAACCAGATGTGGTAGGCGGCGCGACGCCGGACGGCTTCCTCAAGGAAAATGCGGGCCTTTTCAATGTAATCGTAATGCCGTGCCCGGCGCATATTCATGCTCTCGTAGAGCTTGTAAACTCCCGAGGGAGTCCGCTCCGGGTAGCCCAGCGTCACGCGCTGGTCGCGATGCCGCACGGCAGTCAATCCCATCTGACCGAGGAGATCCAGGTAGTGGTGCCCCATATCTCCGAAGGGGTAAACGAGCGAGCGCAAGTGCAAACCTTGCGGGACCATCACTTTCAAGCAGGCCTCGAGCTCGCACCTGACCAACTCAGGCGTCGAGGTGCGCCCCGAGAAATCAATGTGGCTGAACGAGTGAGAACCGATCTCGTGCCTCACCTTGCTCGCGCGGATCAACTGTATGAGATCCGGCGCATACCAGTGGGGGTCTTTCTTGCTGTCGGTACAGGGATCGTGGTGGTACCAGTCACCCTCCCAACGGAGGTTTCTGGGGGGCCGGGGCATTTCGGGGTGGGCAAGGCCCGAAGGTCCGCGTTCGCATCGCTCCAGAAAAAGATGCCCGACCGTCGCCCAAGTAATAGGGATTCCGGTCTCTTCGAGGATGCGGACCAAGTATGGCACATTGTGGCGACAGCGAATAGCCCGCTGCAGTCGCTCTTCTTCGCTCCTTCCCCGAAAGGCCCAGGCAATCTCAAAATCCGCAGAAATCGTCCCCGACGCTCGCGCTCCTCCTCGAAATGGAGTAATTTCGACACCGTCGAAGCGACGATCTGAAGGGGCCGCTCCCTTTGCGAAATTCCGCTTTAGCCGAAAAATCGACTTGAGAAAGGTCTCTTTTATCGTTTGGTCCATATCCACACCTAAGGGCTGCACGTTATCATTCCGAATCCACAGGACCCACATTGGCCGTTGACAGCGGCCACCGCAACTTTCTCGATCCGAGCAACGCAAATTTCTGGGCCATTTCGACCGGCTTCATCAAGCGAAAAACCACAGCCCCAATGCCGAAAGCGCTCATTCCGATCAGGCTGGGAATCGCTGCTGCGATGCAGTTACCGAGAAACCCGCCTCGCCCAAAGTCCGTCCTGAGCAGGTTCCCCCCGATAAAACCCGCGCAACTGGTCGCCATCGCACCTGCCATTCGCACTGCGAAACCAGATAACCGATTCCAACCCATCGGACCAAATGCGCGATGGGCCAGGAAGCACATTACTAAAGTACCCAAAGCCGTGGCCAATGAGGTCCCCAATGGAAATCCATAAATGCGGAAAAAATAGAGAAGCGGTCCGATAACCATAAGATAACCTAACAGGGACCACACCATGCTTACACACAAGGTCTTCGTGTCTTTCACAGCGTAGAACGGCGTCTGCATGATGCTGATCGTCCGGCTGAACAGGATATACGGCGTGATCAAGGCCATCAGACCGCTGGTCAAGACAGCGTCCGCGGCCGAGAATTGCCCACGCTCGAACAGGACTCGGATGAGTCCAAGCCCTTCAAATGACAGCAAGAGGCAAACAGGCGTGGACATGAAGATTAACAATTTAACGCCATTACGGATGACTTTCTTCATCTCATCCATCTCCTTTTCCGCCACGTAATGAGCAACCATCGGCGTCGTAGCCGTCACCACGCTGCTCATCACGACTCCGGAGATGGCGTGAATGATCCGAGACGCGTATCGCAAGGCGGAAAGTATGCCAGGGGCATAAAAGGAAGCACAAAAATTCTCCAGCAGGGTTCGCAACTCTCCGAGCACTTGACCAGCCAGAGGATAGAACACCAGGTTGGCTGTCTCTCGGAGAGTCGAGTCACGTATGTCGAATCGAAACCGGAAGCGGAAGCCGTTGTGGGCCAGCGCCACCCAGAGCACGATGCACTGGACAGCCGCGCCAGCAAGATACCCCAGCGCCAGAGCGTAAATGCCCAACGACTGGTAAGCCAGCACCGCCACAGCGATGATGGACAGGTTGTTTATCGCTTTGGTTGAGGAGGAGAGCTAGTACAGGTGTAACGAGTATAAGGCCCCGCTTAGCAGAGCCGCCAGGCCACAGAGCGGCACCAGCCACACGAGTATCATGTTCATGCTCGCTGCGGTCGCTATTGCCGGGGCCGGCCAGCCCGGCACCTGGAGCGGCATGACGAGCTTGGAAACCGCCATGCCGACGCCTGCCAGGGCAGAAACCGCCACCAGCCAGACGGTGATCACGTTGCTTAAGTAAGAACTGGCCGCCGCTTCTCCCGATTCCTTGCGAACACCCGCCACCATGGGTATGATGACCTGAGTGAACTGCACTGTTAAGATTGCATCGATCATGAACGGAATGGCAAGCGCCGCGAAGAAGGTGTCCGTTTGCTGTCCCAAGCCGAAAAAGGCCAAAATTCCTGCGTCCAAAACCAACCCGCTGAGTACTCCAACCACACGGCAAACGCTGACAATGCCAGTCTTACGGACGAGATAGTCGTTGTTGAATTCAGCCCGTGACATTTGATAAATGCGCTGGTTTAAAGGCCAAAACCGCCGGTTGGCTACTCACGAGTTCAGGCAACGGACAACCCTCCTTTTCGAGCTGTTCTACGGATTCGGCACAGTTTACTTGGCGAAAGGCTGACAGACATGCAGTCAATGCCTTACATGTGTCCGCGAGACGGTGCCTTGCGTATGTAAGCCAGTGCAGGACAGCCCTCGAGTGGCGCAAGCGGGTTCCCGGAATGGTCTGTTGTTCAGTAATCAGTATGATTGACATAGCCCTGTGAACCCTCGAAGGAGATTACTTTTCCTGGTACGCCGACAACGACCCCGTTATCTGGAATGTCCGTCGTGACCACGCAATTGGCACCTATAGCGACACAATTGCCGATCTTGACATTTCCAACAATCTTGGCTCCCGGAGCAATGTAGACGTTGTCCCCGATGGTTGGCCAGCCCTTCCGGCGACCGCGACTAGCCTGGCCCACCGTAACGCCTTGGGAAATGTTGCAGTTTTTCCCAATCACCGCGCGTCTGTTGACGAAAATTTGTCCAAAATGCCCAATGTAAAAACCACTTCCGATCCTCGTTTGATGAGGGATGGAGATCCCGTATTTGTACGTATAGTGCCGTAAAGTTATCCTTGCCCATGGATACAGGAGCCATCTTCTTACTCTACCCGCGTCGCAAAAGGCGCAGATGCGCATCCAAAAGGTGTACTCAAAGCCGGGCTCGCTAAAGATCATTCTAATGAGACACGCCAGGCTCTTCTTCCCGGCGTGGCGACATAAATCGGAGGCGATCAGGAATTTCAGCTCTTTGAGGTTCATCTGGACGATATCTGAGTGGGAGGATTTGCTCAGGAAGAACGCCACGTCTTTCTTTAGTCACCCGACGGTCGCCCAGATAATTGGGATTCCCGTCTCTTTCAGAATGCGCACAGCATAGGTTACATTCCGTCGGCACGTAACCGCACGCTGTAACCGTTCCTCCTCGCTTCGCCCTCGAAAAGCCCAGGCGATCTCGAAGTCCGCCGAGATCGTGGCTGATGCTCGAGCTCCGCCGCGAAATGGTGTAATCTCGACGCCGTCGAAACAACGAATCGAAGGCAGAACACCCGGCGCAAAGTTATTCTTAGCCTCG
>Ga0066689_10000115_pt1 | contig 17005 bp, 14 predicted proteins | sample GraSoiAngelo_138_FD_65626 | JGI IMG/M metagenome (GOLD analysis project Ga0066689, IMG submission 65626) | Grasslands soil microbial communities from the Angelo Coastal Reserve, California, USA - 14_0929_09_40cm | ecosystem: Environmental > Terrestrial > Soil > Grasslands | place: USA... | reverse complement strand
CCCGGGGTCGATACCATCCTTGGCCCGGAGATGCGCTCCACCGGGGAGGTCATGGGTTTCGCGGACAGCTTCGGGATGGCGTTCGCCAAGGCGCAGATCGCCGCCGACGGCAGCCTGCCGCTCGACGGGGCGATCTTCGTCACGGTGAACGACTCGGACAAGCCGACCGTTGTGCCGATCGTGCGGCGCTTTCACGAGATGGGGTTCCGCATCCTCGCCACTGAGGGCACCGTCCAGTATCTGCGGGCGCGCGGCATCCCGGCGGAACGGGTGGCGAAGGTGCACGAGGGACGGCCGAACGCAATCGACCTGATCGTCTCGGGGGAGGTGCAGCTGCTCATCAACACCCCCCTCGGCAAGTTCACGCAGGCGGACGACTACGCCATTCGGCGGGCTGCGCTGATGCACGGGGTACCGTACACGACCACGATGTCGGCGGCGAGCGCCGCCAGTGACGCGGTCATCGCCCTGCGCAGCCGTACGGGTAGCGTAAGGAGTCTCCAGGAATGGCACGAAAAAGCGACCGTGGAAAGACCGGCAGCGGCAGCCGCAAGGGCACAGGTACCAAATCACGTGCCGGTGGTGCGGACGTAGCGAAAAGCGCGGCGAAGGGGGGGGGGGACGCCAAGAGGGCGGTGAAGCCGGCGCTCAAGGCGGGGGCGAAGCGGGCGCCGGCGTCCCAGCCCGCCGCGGCGCCGTCCGCCCCGAAGGTGAAGTTCCGCGGCCGCCTGTTCGAGAACGAGCCGCTGGCGCGCTACACCACGTACCGGATCGGTGGCCCGGCGAGGTATCTGTTGGCCCCAGCCGACGCGGACGACGTGGCGAAAGCGCTGGACCTGGCCGATGAGCGGGGGCTCCCGTGGATCGCGCTGGGGCTCGGTTCGAACGTGCTGGTGAAAGATGGCGGCTTCCCGGGCTTCGTGATTCGCATGGGGAAGGGGCTGGACCGCTTTGAGATGAAGGGCGCGACCGCGATCGTGGGCGCGGGGCTACCCATCCCCATCCTGTCGCGGCGCACGGCCGAGGCAGGATTCGCCGGAGTCGAGCGGTTCATCGGGATTCCGGGCACCGTGGGCGGCGGCGTGGTGATGAACGCGGGCGCGCACGGCGCCGAGTTCGCCGAGATCGTCACGGAGGTGACGGTCGTGGACCCCAAGGGGAAGGCAAGACCGATCGCCCGCAAGCAGATCTCCTACAAGTACCGCGGCTCGAACCTCGAGAACCTGGTGGTGCTTGAGGCGAAGCTCGCGCTGATCGAGGAGCCGCCCGCCAAGCTGAAGGAGTTGCAGGGCAAGCTGCTGCGCTGGCGCAAGGCCGGGACGCCGTTCGATCAGCCCTGCTGCGGCTCCGTGTTCAAGAACCCGGGCGGCCCGCGCACGGCGGGCGCGCTGATCGACGAGTGCGCGCTCAAGGGGTTCAGCATCGGCGGCGCCCAGGTGTCTGCGCTGCACGCCAACTACATCGTCAACACGGGCAATGCGACCGCGAGTGACGTGCTGCGGGTGATCGACCACGTCCGCAAGACCGTGGCCAAGAAGACCGGCGTCCAACTCGAGCTCGAGGTGCGGGTGATCGGAGCCTAGATGCCGGACTACTTCGTTCACGAGTCGAGCTACGTCGATGACGGAGCCCAGATTGGGAGAGGCACCAAGATCTGGCACTTTTCGCACGTCATGCCCGGCGCCGTCATCGGGGATCGTTGTAACCTCGGCCAGAACGTCGTCGTGATGCCCGGTACCCGCATCGGGAACAATGTCAAGATCCAGAACAACGTCTCGATCTACGAGGGCGTCATCCTCGAGGACGACGTATTCTGCGGACCGTCCTGCGTGTTCACGAACGTGCTAACCCCGCGGAGTCACGTGTCGCGCAAGCACGAGTACCGCCAGACGGTCGTGAAGCGCGGCACCTCGATCGGTGCGAACGCCACGATCGTTTGCGGGGTGACGCTCGGCGAATACTCGTTCGTCGGCGCCGGCGCCGTCGTCACCGCCGACGTTCCGCCCTACGCCCTGATGGTCGGCGTGCCGGCCCGGCGCGTCGGCTGGATGTGCCAGTGCGGGGAGCGCCTGGCCGTCGCAGACGGCCGGGCCGCCTGTGCGGCGTGCGGCGCCGCCTACGAAGAGTCCCACGGCGCCCTGCGGCCGATTGCCGCGACCCGGCGTGCCGGGTGACTCGCGCCCACCCGTGGAGGACACGCGCACCGTGAACGTCCCCCTGCTGGACCTCGTGGCGCAGTATCGCGCCATCAAGGACGAGGTCCTCCCCGCCCTCCAGGCGGTCATCGAGTCGCAGCAGTTCGTCATGGGTCCCCCCGTCGGGCAGCTCGAGGCGGCGGTGGCCGGCCTGTCGCACGCCGCGCACGGGATTGCGTGCGCGAGCGGGACCGACGCGTTGCTCTTGCCGCTCCGGGCGCTGCAGCTCGAGCCCGGCGACGAGGTGATCACTTCCCCGTTCACCTTCTTCGCCACGGCGGGCGCGATTCACAACGCGGGCGGCGTGCCAGTGTTCGCGGAGATCGACCCCGACACGTTCAACGTCGCGCCAGCCGCGGTCGAAGCGGTGGTGACGCCGCGGACGCGGGCGCTCGTCCCCGTGCACCTGTACGGACAGATGGCCGAGCTGGAGCGGCTGACGGCCACGGCGGGCCGTCACGGCCTGAGGATCGTCGAGGACGCGGCCCAGGCCATCGGCGCGCGCCGCAGGATCGGCGGCGCGTGGCGCATGGCGGGCGAGTTGGGCTGGGTCACGGGCTTCTCGTTCTTCCCGAGCAAGAACCTCGGTGCTTGGGGCGACGGCGGCATGATGGTGACGTCGGACGGCGCGGTCGCCGAGCGCCTGCGCAAGCTGCGCCTCCACGGCGGCGCCAAGCAGTACCACCACGACGAAGTCGGCACCAACTCCCGCCTCGACAGCCTGCAGGCGGCGGTGCTGCTGGCGAAGCTGCCGCACCTGGCATCCTGGTCGGACCAGCGCCGCCGGCACGCCGGTTATTACACGGAGGCGCTCGCGGACGTGTCCGCCGTGCGGACCCCGGTCGTGGACGCGTGCAACGAGCACGTCTTCCACCAGTACACGCTCCGCGTGGAGCGGCGGGATGAGCTGCAGGCGCACCTCAAGAGCAAAAGGATCGGCAGTGCCGTATACTACCCCGTGCCGCTGCATCTCCAGCAGTGCTTCAGCCACCTGGGCTACCGACGTGGCCAGTTCCCGGAGGCCGAGCGCGCTGCGGCCGAGGTGATCTCGCTGCCGGTCTACCCCGAGCTCACTCGTGATCAGATCGATTACGTCGTCGACGCGATCCGCGGGTTCTACGGGTGAGCCGCCTCAAGCTCGGGGTCATCGGCGCCGGGACATGGGGGAGGAACCATGTGCGGGCCGCGGCAGGCCTCCCCGAGGCCGAGCTCGCCGCGGTGTGCGACACCGACGCCAAGACCCGCGATCGGCTGGCGCCGCAATATCCGGCCGTCTACTTCACGGCCGAGGCGGCCGACCTGTTGGGGCGGGTGGACGCCGCCATCATCGCGGCGCCGGCGGCGATCCACGCGGGCCTGGCGCTGCAGTGCATCGAGGCCGGGAAGCCGTGTCTCATCGAGAAGCCGTTCGCCCTGCGGGTCGAGGACGCCGAGGCCGTCGCCTGCGCGGCGGCGGCCCGCGAAGTGCCCGTCCTGGCCGGCCACCTGCTGGTTTTCCACCCGGCGGTCGAGCGGCTGCGGACGCTGGTGCAGGGCGGGGAGCTGGGTCGCATTTATTATTTGTATGGGTTGCGGGTCAACCTGGGGCAGGTCCGCGCCGACGAAAACGCGCTCTGGAGCTTCGGACCGCACGACGTATCGGTGGCCCTCTACTTGCTGAACGAGCCGCCGGTTCGGGTGGCCGCCCAGGGAAAAAGCTATCTCCAGCCCAAGGTCGAAGACGTCGTGTTCCTCACGATGGAGTTCGGGAGCGGGGCGCTCGCTCACGTCCAGCTCTCCTGGCTCGACCCGCATAAGGAGCGCAAACTCACGGTGGTGGGGGCGAGGAAGATGGTGGTCTTCGACGACATGGAAGCGCGCGAGAAGCTGCGCATCTACGACAAGGGCGTGGACCGACCGCCCGACTACGGCTCGTACGGGGAGAGCCTTGCGGTTCGGGAAGGAGACATCTTCATTCCCAAGATCCCCAATGTGGAGCCCTTGGCGGCGGAGCTGGGCCATTTCGTACGCGTGGCGCGCGGTGCGGAGCCCCCGCGCGCCGCCGCGGAAGATGGAGTCCGCGTCGTACGGGTGCTGGACGCCGCGTCCCGCTCCCTTGCGGCCGGCGGCGTGCCGGTGAGCCTATGACGACCGCGACGGCCACGGCGCCGGCAGACGTGCTGATCGGGAAGGCCCAGGACCGCACGGCCCTGATCGGGGTGGTCGGGTTGGGATACGTGGGATTGCCCCTGGCGATGGAGTTTGCCCGCGCCGGCTTCCGCGTGCTCGGCTTCGACGTGAACAACAAGGTGGTGCAGGGGCTCAGCGGGGGGACTTCGCACATACAGGATGTTTCCAGTGCGGACGTCACCCGGTTCCTCAAGGCGGAAAAATTCGCCGCCACCACGGACCTCGGGCGGCTGAGCGAGCCGGACGTGGTATCGATCTGCGTCCCGACGCCGCTGTCCAAGACGAAGGACCCCGACGTCAACTACGTGCTCGCCGCCACCAACTCGGTCAAGCAGACGCTGCGCCGGGGGCAGCTGATCGTGCTCGAATCGACCACCTACCCCGGCACGACCCGCGAGCTGTTGCTTCCGGCGCTCGAGAGCACCGGCCTCAAAGTGGGCAAGGATTACTTCCTCGCCTTCTCGCCCGAGCGCGTGGACCCCGGGAACCCGAAGTGGAACACTCGCAACACCCCGAAGGTGGTGGGCGGGATCACGGAGACCTGCCTGCGGGTGACGGTCGCGATCTACCAGGGCGCGATCGAAAACCTCGTCCCGGTCTCCTCGACCGAAGCGGCGGAGCTCGTGAAGATTCTCGAGAACACCTACCGCAGCGTGAACATCGGGCTCGTCAACGAGATGGCGATCGTGTGCGACAAGCTGGGCGTGGACGTGTGGGAAGTGATCGACGCCGCGGCCACGAAGCCCTTCGGCTTCATGAAGTTCATGCCCGGCCCCGGCGTGGGCGGTCACTGCATCCCGCTCGACCCGCACTACCTCGCGTGGAAGATGCGCACGCTCAACTACCGCACGCGCTTCATCGAGCTCGCGGGCGAGATCAACGCGGCGATGCCGGAGTATTGGGTGGTCCGCGTCGTGGACCGTCTCAACGAGCAGGGGAAGGCGGCGCGCGGCAGCAGGGTGCTCGTCGTGGGTGTGGCCTACAAGAAGGACATCGACGACATCCGCGAGAGCCCGGCCCTCGACGTCATCCGGCTGCTCGAGCAACGCGGGGCGCTGGTGGCGTACCACGATCCCCACGTGCCCACGCTGAAGGATGGGGACATCGCCCTTGTGTCCGTGCCGCTTGCGCCGGAGGCGCTGCGGGCGGCGGATTGCGTGATCATCGTGACCGACCACGCGGGCGTGCCCTATGAGCTCATCGCCCAGCACGCCCGCCTCGTCGTGGACACCCGCAACGCGCTGGCGCGGGTGCATAGCCGGCGGTGAAGGTCGCCGTCATCGGGACGGGGTATGTCGGGCTCGTCGTAGGTGCCTGCCTCGCCGAGACCGGCAACGACGTCCTGTGCGCCGATGTGGATGGCGCGAAGATCGCCGGGCTCAAGGAGAACCGGCTGCCGATCTACGAGCCCGGCCTCGAGCCGCTCGTCGTGCGGAACCAGCGCGAGGGACGGCTCCAATTCACCACCGAAGTGGGCCGGTCCGTGGAGCGCTCCGACGTGATCGTCATCGCGGTCGGCACGCCCCCGGACGAGGACGGCTCGGCGGACCTCCAGCACGTCCTCGCCGTGGCGCGAGTCATCGGCCAGCACATGAATCAGCCGAAGATCGTGATCACGAAGAGCACCGTGCCCGTGGGCACCGCCGCGCGAATCCGGGCCGAGATCGCGAAGCACACGAGCGTCTCGTTCCACGTGTGCTCCAACCCCGAGTTCCTCAAGGAAGGAGCCGCCGTCGACGACTTTATGAAGCCTGATCGGGTGATCGTGGGCGTGGACTCCGAGGACGCCGGCCGCGTGCTCGCCGAGCTGTACGCGCCGTTCGTGCGCACCGGGAACCCGATCATCTTCATGGACACCCCCTCGGCGGAGATGACCAAGTACGCCGCCAATGCCATGCTCGCCACCCGGATCTCGTTCATGAATCAGATGGCGCGCCTGTGCGAGGCCGTGGGGGCCGACGTCACCCTGGTGCGCAAGGGGATCGGAAGCGACCGGCGGATCGGGCCGGCGTTCCTGTTCCCCGGACCCGGGTACGGCGGCTCGTGCTTCCCGAAGGACGTCAAGGCCCTGCTGCGCACGGCGGAGTTGAACGGCATGCGGTTCGACATCCTCGAGTCGGTGGAGGCGGCGAACGAGCGGCAGAAGCGCCTGCTGTTCGAGAAGGTGGAGCGGCACTTCGACGGCAAGCTGGCCGGGACCGCCGTCGCCGTGTGGGGGCTCGCGTTCAAAGCGGAGACCGACGACGTGCGCGAGAGCCCGGCGCTCGTCCTCGTGGAGGCGCTGCTGTCGGCCGGCGCCACGGTGCGGGTGCACGACCCGGCTGCTGTGGCGAGCGCCCGGCGACACCTCGGCGACCGCGTCACCTACGCCGCCCATGCCTACGAAGCCGTCGACGGCGCCGCCGCGTTGGTCATCGTCACCGAATGGCTCGAGTACCGCAACCCCGACTTCGACCGGATCAAACGACTGCTGGTGCGACCCCTGATCGTCGACGGGCGAAACCTCTACGACCCGGTTCGCCTCACCCGCCTCGGCTTCACCTATGACAGCATCGGCCGCCCCGTGGCATGCGCGTCCTCGTAACGGGCGCGGCGGGGTTCCTTGGCTCGCACCTGTGTGACCGCCTCCTGGCCCAGGGCTACAGGGTGGTCGGGATGGACAACTTCCTCACGGGGAACTCGGCCAATCTCGCCCACCTGCGGAGCCACCCCGACTTCCAGTTGGTCCTCCACGACGTCACGAACTTCATCGAGCTCGAGGGGCCCCTGGACGCCGTCCTGCATTTCGCGAGCCCGGCGAGCCCGGTGGACTACCTCGAGCACCCCATCCCGACCTTAAAGGTCGGCTCGCTCGGCACTCACAAGGCGCTGGGACTCGCGAAGGCGAAAGGCGCGCGCTTCCTGCTCGCCTCGACGTCGGAGGTGTACGGCGACCCCCTGGTGCATCCCCAGCCCGAGAGCTATTGGGGCAACGTCAATCCGGTCGGCCCGCGCGGCGTCTACGACGAAGCCAAGCGGTTCGCCGAGGCATTGACGATGGCCTATCACCGCTATCATGGCCTCGACACCCGCATCGTCCGGATCTTCAATACCTACGGCCCCCGCATGCGCCCGCACGACGGCCGCGTGGTGTCGAACTTCATCGTGCAGGCCCTGCACGGCGAGCCGCTCACCGTGTACGGCGACGGCTCCCAGACCCGGTCCTTTTGCTACGTGGACGACCTGGTCACCGGGATCGTCCTGTTGTTCGAGCGGGGCGATGCAGATCCCACCAACCTCGGCAATCCCCACGAGTTCACCGTGCGCGAGCTCGCCGCGCTGGTGCTGAAGCTCACGGGGAGCCGGAGCGAGATCGTCGAGCGGCCGCTCCCCGTGGACGACCCCCGCGTGCGCCAGCCCGACATCGGCCGGGTGCGCGAGACCCTGGGCTGGGAGCCGAAGGTCGGCCTCGAAGAGGGACTGCGGCGCACGATCGACTACTTCCGCCGCCTGACCGCCGCATGAGCCTCCGCGTCCTGGTCACGGGGGCCGCGGGGTTCATCGGGTCCCACGTGTGCGAGGCCCTGGTCGCGCGGGGCGACGAGGTCGTGGGCCTCGACAACTTCGACCCCTTCTACCCGCGCGCCGTGAAGGAGCGCAACCTCGAGGCCCTGAGGCGGGGCCCGAGATTTCGGTTCGTCGAAGCGGACGTCGCCCGGGACGCGCTCCACCTCGACGGCGTGGAGCTGGTGCTCCATCTCGCGGCGAAGCCGGGGGTCCGGCCTTCGCTCGAGAACCCGGCCTCCTATTCGGAGGCCAACATCACCGGCACCGTGCGGGTGTTCGAGGCCGCGCGGCGCGCGGGCATTCGCCGGGTCATTTTCGGCTCGTCGTCCTCCGTCTACGGCGACGCCACCCCCGCCCCTTTCGCCGAGGACGCTCCCGCCGTGTGGCCGATCTCGCCCTACGCCGCGAGCAAGCGGGCCGGCGAGCTGATGGCGCACGCCTTCGCTCACCTCTACGGGGTGCCGATCGTCTGCCTGCGGTTCTTCACCGTGTACGGACCGCGTCAGCGCCCGGACCTCGCGATTCATCGGTTCACCGACCTGATCGCGCGGGACAAGCCCGTGCGGATGCACGGCGACGGATCGAGCGAGCGCGACTATACGTATATTACCGATTGTGTGAACGGCGTCCTGGCCGCGATGGAGTGGACCGCCCGGCCCGCCTCTCGGAAGGCCGGGGTCGCCGTCGCGATCAACATCGGCGGCGGGGCGCGGGTGCGGCTCGACCACCTGATCCAGTTGATCGGCCGGACGCTCGGGCGCGAGGTTCGGATCGAGCGCCACCCCGATCAGCCGGGCGACGTGCGACTGACGGCAGCCGACCTGCACCGCGCGGAGCGCGAGCTCGGCTATCGCCCACAGGTGGGGATCGAGGAGGGGGTCGGAGAGTTTGTCCGTTGGTATGAGGCCACCTATGGACGTCAGTCCTGAGCATCTGGTGGAGCAGGCGCGGGAACGATTTGAGCTGCAGGACTATTACGGCGCCATCCACCTGCTCGAGGAGGTCGGGGCCAGCGGGCGGGCGTTCGCCGACGCGCACCATCTGCTGGGACTGTCCTATTCGCTGGTCGGGCGCCACGAGCAGGCGCTCGCGCAACTCGACCGCGCGGTGGCGCTGAACCCGCGCTACGTCGAGGCCCTGATTCATCGGGCGATCGTCCTGAACGAGCTCGGTCGCGGCGAGGAGGCCGACGCGGCGTTCCGGCGCGCGAGCGAGATCGGCGGCGAGCCGCGCCTGGGATTCCCCGCGCACGTAGCGGCGAAGCTGGCGAACCAGCACGCGGCGCTGGGCGATGCCTATTTCGAAGCGGGGGGCCTGGCGCAGGCGATCGAGCAATATCAGGCGGCGCTCGCGCTCGGTCCGGCGTTCCACGATCTCCGGTATAAGCTGGGACGGATTCTGCTGCAGGCCGGCCGGGCGCTGGACGCGAGGGAGCACTTCGAGATTATCGTGCGCGCGCGGCCGAGCTACCTCGATGCGGCCGCCATGTTCGGGCTCGCCTGCTACCTGGCGGGCGACGGGCTCGCCGCGCGCGCGGTCTGGGAGGAGCTCCGGGAGCGGCGGCCGGAAGATCCGCGGATCGAAGCGTATCTCGCCCTGCTGGATCGCACCGACGTCAGCGCCCCACCTGCGCCCCCTGCCTCCCCCGCCGCGCCGGCCGGCACCCCGTCCGGGGCCGAACCGCCGCCCGCGCCGCCGGCCGTCAAGCGTGGGGGAGGTCGCGAGCAGAAGCCGTGAGGCGATCGGGAACGCTGTGGCTCGCGCTGGCGCTGGCGTGCACGCGCAGCGCCGCCGACCACGAGGTGCTGGGCGACCGGGAGTACGCGGCCGGCGCCTACCGCAACGCGCTGGCCGAGTATCAACTGGGTCTCAGGGCTAACCCGAGCGCGGACTTACACGCCAAGTTGGCGAGCGCCGCCTTCCATACGGGAGACCATGCGCTGGCCGCGGCCGAATACGTCGCGTTGGCCGCCGCGGACCGCTCGCGCGCCGGGGAGGCGGCCGACGGCTTGGAGCGGGTGGCGGGCGCCGCGCTCGCGGCGAACGACCGTACTGCGGTCACGGCGGCGCTCACGGGCCTGCACGCCGTGGCGCCGCAACGGCCCTTGGGGAAGTATGTTCGCCTGGTGGCGCTCGACGCCGCCGACCGCGGCGACACGCTGGAGGCCCTGGCGCTGCTACCGAGCGCGGTGGCGGCGGCGAGCGACGGACGCAGCGCCGACTCGCTCCTGTTCCTGTACGGGATGGCCGCGATGCGAGCGCGGGCGTGCAGCACGGCGGTGCTCGTCTTCGAGGCCGTGATCCGGCGCCAGCGTGCCCCCGTTGTCGTGGATGGCGCGCGGGAAGGCCTGGGCCTCTGTGCGCTGATCGCGGGTCAGCGGCTGCTCGACAGTGGCAAGCCTGCCGACGCAGAGGACTGGTTCCGGCGCGCGACGGCCCCGGGCTCGCCCCCCGACGTCGTGCGGGGCGCGTTCCTCGGCCTGGGCGACGTGAAGCTGGCGCAGGGGGACGTGACCGGCGCGGTCGAGAGCTACCAGCAGGCGATCGTGGGCGGCGCGCCCGGCGACACGATCGCGCAGCGGGCCCAGGACAAGATCAAGGCGCTCGGGAAAGCCGGGCCATGACGGTCCGGCAGCGCTGCTGGCCCATCGGAGTGCTCGCACTCGTGGCCTGTCACCACGCGCCTCCCGGGGCGGGCGCGCCGGATGCGCAGGCGGAGCTCGCGCGGGCCCGGCGGCAGTTTCGCCACGGCGACTTCGCGCATGCCACGGTGGCGCTCAAGCGCCTCACCTTCCAGCTGAGCCCGACACAGCCGGAGATGGCCGAGGTGCGCTACGACCTCGCCGAGTGCTACTTCCAGACCGGCGATCGGGTGCAGGCGGCGCACGAGTTCCGCCAGGTGGCCGACCAGTATCCGAACAGTGCGTACGCGCCGCTCGCTCTGCTGCGGGCGGGGGACGCGAACCTGCGGCTGTGGCGGAGCCCGGACCTGGACCCCTCGTACGGCGAGACGGCCCTCGCGATCTACCAGGAGCTCGCCGGGCGCTATCCCGACAGCGAGGCCGCGGCGCGGGCGCAGCTGCACGTGCGACAGCTGAAGGAGTGGTTCGCCGAAAAGTCCTACAAGGCCGGGATGTTTTATTTCAGGCGGCGGGCCTACGACTCGGCGATCATCTACTTCAAGGACGTGATCGCGGGCTATCCGGGGACCCCGAAGGTGAGCGACGCGCTGCTGCGGCTGGCCGACAGCTACCGCGCCATCGGCTACGCGGACGAGCTGAAGGAAACCTGTGCCCACCTGCGGCGGTTCTTTCCGCGGGCGGACGGGCTCGACCGCAGTTGTCCCGGCACCGCGTCCGACTCGAGCGCGGCGAGCCCGTCCTGACGCGCGCGTGGAGGCCCTGTTCGGCGGGTCGTTCGATCCCGTGCACGTCGGACATCTGGTCGTCGCGGAAGCGGTCGGAGAGGCTTTGCAGCTGGCCGTGCGGTTCCTCCCGGCGCGCGAGCAGCCGTTCAAGCGGGCCGTGCATCACGCCGCGCCGGAGCAACGTGCCTGGATGCTCGGCCTGGCCGTGGCGGGGAACCCGCGGTTCCGCGTCGAGCGCATTGAGCTGGACCTGCCCGCCCCGTCCTACACGGTCCGCACGCTCCGGGCGTTGGCGGAGCGGGAGCCCGGGAACCGGTTCGCCTTGCTGCTCGGCGCGGATGCGGCCCGGGACCTGTCGAGCTGGTTCGAGGTCGAAGCGCTCCCGGCGCTTGCGGACGTCGTCGTCTGCGCCCGACCGGGAGCGTCCCTGCCGCGCCATCCCGCGATCACCCGGGTGGTCGAGGCGCCGGCCATCGACGTCTCGGCGAGCATGATCCGAGAGCGGGTGGCGCGGGGCCGGTCGATCCGGTATCTCGTGCCCGAGGCGGTGCGCGAGTACATCGCGGCCAACGGGTTGTATCGTTAGAGGACCGATGCTGAAGACGCTGGTCACCAAGGTTGTGGGTACGCGCTTCCGGCGCGAGATGAAGCGCATCCGGCCCATCGTGGATGCGATTCATGCGCACGAGGAGCGCCTGAAGGGGTTGTCCGACGCCGAGGTGCGGGCCCAGACCGAGAAGTTCCGCCGCATCATCGGGGAGCGGACGGGCATGCTCGCGGCCGAGGTGGAGCGCCTCAAGCAGGCGAAGCACGACTGCCCGGACGCCGAGGAGCGACTCAAGCTCACCGATCAACTGGCCAAGGCCGAGGCGGCGCACGCGAAGGAGGTGCAGCGCGTCCTCGATGCCATCCTCCCGGAGGTGTTCGCCACCGTGCGCGACGCGTGCCGGCGGCTGCTGGGCACGCAGGTCGTCGTCACCGGCCACGAGCTGACGTGGGACATGGTGCCCTACGATGTGCAGCTCATCGGCGGGATCGTCTTGCACGAAGGGAAGATCGCCGAGATGGCGACGGGCGAGGGGAAGACCCTCGTGGCCACGCTGCCGCTCTACCTCAACGCCCTGGCGGGCCGGGGCGTGCATCTCGTCACCGTCAACAATTACCTGGCGCGGCGCGACTCGCAGTGGATGGGCCACGTGTTCCAGTGGCTCGGCCTGACCGTCGGCTGCATCGACGATACGGACCCGTCGTCCCCGGAGCGCCGCGCGGCCTACCAGTGCGACATCACGTACGGCACCAACAACGAGTTCGGCTTCGACTACCTGCGCGACAACATGGTGTTCTCACTCGACCAGCGGGTCCAGCGGGGCCACTTCTACGCGATCATCGACGAGGTGGATTCGATCCTGGTGGACGAGGCGCGTACGCCGCTCATCATTTCGGGCCCGGTCGGAACGGAGTCGGACGAGAAATACGCGGCCTACAACACGCAGGTCGTGCAGCTCGTACGAAAGCAGACGGGGGTGGTGAACGACCTCATCGCCAGGGCGGAGCCCCTGATCGCCGACGAGAAAACCGCCTACGACGGCGCGCTGCTGCTCTACAAGGCGCAACTCGGCACGCCGAAGAACAAGAAGTTGATGAAGTTGCTGCAGGAGCCCGGCGTGAAACAGCTGGTGCAGCGCGTCGAGCTCGACCACCTCGCTGACCGCAAGCTCCCCGCGCGGGACCAGAAGATGCGAAACCTCGAAGAGGACCTCTACTTCGTCCTCGACGAGCGTGGCCACTCGGTCCACCTCACGGAGCAGGGCGTCGAGACGCTGTCGCCGCAGGATCCGATGCTGTTCGTCGTCCCGGACATCTCGCACGCGGTGCACGAGATCGACCACGACGAGACGCTGTCGCCCAAGGAGAAGATCGAGCGTCGCCGGACCGTCGAGTCGGAATACGCCCAGAAGAGCGAGACGCTCCACATCATCCACAAGCTTCTCCAGGCCCACGCCCTCTACGAAAAGGACGTGGACTACGTCGTCCAGGACTCGCAGGTCTTCATCGTGGACGAGTTCACCGGGCGGATGATGCCGGGCCGGCGCTGGTCGGACGGATTGCACCAGGCGGTGGAGGCGAAGGAAGGAGTGACCGTGCGCGAGGAGACGCAGACCCTCGCGACCATCACCATCCAGAACTACTTCCGGATGTACGAGAAGCTCGCCGGCATGACGGGAACGGCGGAAACCGAGGAGGCCGAGTTCTGGGACATCTACAAGCTCGACGTCGTCGTCATCCCCACGAACCGGGCGGTGCGACGGGTCGACCAGCACGACCTGGTCTACAAGACGCGGCGCGAGAAGTACAACGCGATCATGGACGAGATCGACCGCCAGCACAAGCGCGGGCTGCCCGTGCTGGTGGGCACGGTGAGCGTGGACGTGTCGGAGACGCTGTCGCGCATGCTCAAGCGGCGCGGGCTGCGGCACGAGGTGCTGAATGCCAAGTACCACGAGCGCGAGGCCGAGATCGTCGCGCAGGCCGGGCAGGCGGGCTCGATCACCATCGCGACGAACATGGCCGGCCGCGGCACCGACATCAAACTCGGCCCCGGCGTCAAGCAGTGCCAGGTCTGCGGCATCCGAGCGCGCGGTGAGCCGGCCTTCGGCCAGGTGGTGGAGCAACCCGATCTCACGGCGGACCGCCTCAAGGAGCTGGGGTGCAACGAGGACCCACCCTGCGGCCTCGTGATCATCGGCACCGAGCGACACGAGGCACGGCGCATCGACCGGCAGCTGCGCGGCCGCTCAGGGCGCCAGGGCGACCCCGGCCAGAGCGTGTTCTTCCTGTCGCTGGAGGACGACTTGATGCGGCTCTTCGGGTCGGACCGCATCGCGCGCTGGATGGACCGCACGGGCGCCGAGGAGGGCGAGGTCATCACCCACCCCTGGGTGACGGGCGCCATCGGGCAGGCCCAAAAGCGCGTCGAGTATCAGAACTTCCAGGCGCGCAAGCGGCTGCTCCAGTTCGACGACGTCATGAACAACCAGCGCGAGGTGATCTACTCGCTGCGCCTGTTCGCCCTTGAGGGCGGGGAAGAGCTGAAGGCCGAGGCGCTGCGGATGATCGAGGCGGCGCTCGAGCGCTTGGTGGACGAGCTGATCGGCGACCTGAAGGAGCCGATGCAGTGGGACCGCCCCCTGATGGAGACCGAGTTCCTCCTCAAGTTCCTCATCTCGGTCCCCGGTATCACCGATCCCACCAAGATCCGAAGTCGCGACGACCTGGTGCGCGCGGCGCAACGGGCGGCGCGCGAAGCGTTTCAGGCGAAGTTCGACTACCTCAAAGAGTTCGAGGCTCGGCTCGATACCGCGGCGCTGGAGCGCGAGTTCGGCCCGTCGCTGCTGGCCGGCGGCCTGCTGGCGCGCACGACGCTGGGCGTGATCGACGAGAAGTGGAAGGACCACCTCTACGACCTCGACCAGCTGCGCGCTGCGATCCAGTACCGCGCCTGGGGCCAGAAGGACCCCCTGGTCGAATACAAGCAGGAGGCCTACGACATGTTCGTCGGCCTGATGCACGACCTGCGCTCGACGTTCACGGAGCGGTGGCTCAAGCTCCAGATCGAGGTGGGCCCTCCCCCCCCACCCCCACCCCCCCCCCGCCCCGGCGCCTCGGGCGCCCGAGCCCGCTCACCGCAGCGCGGCGCTCCGGCCATGACCCCCGCCCCCGCCCCCGCCCCCGGCGCTCTCGGGGCGACCGTCGCGGGCGCGGCGGGCGGGCGCCAGGCGCGCCGTCCGCAGCCCATGGTGGCGAGCAAGCCCGCGGCGGACGACCTTATTACCGGCAGCGACCCGGACCTGCGGCGCGCCGGCAAGCCCGCCGTGGCCGAGTCCCCCCCTGCATTGGCTCGCAACCCATACGCCGGCGTGGGCCGGAACGAACCGTGCCCCTGCGGGAGCGGCAAGAAGTTCAAGAAGTGCCACGGGGCGGGGCTGTAAATCGGGCGGACGCAGCGCGCTGCGCCTTTCCGTTTTTTTCTGGTACGTCCATTCGCCCGGCCCCGGTTACCTTTGGCCGAATGCCGCTGTGTCTTGCCGAACACGCCGAGCGGGATCGCCCGCGCGAGCGGTTCTGGGCGCTCGGGCCGACCGCTTTGACAGCGCACGAGCTCGTGGCCATTCTCCTGGGGACGGGGTGCACCGGGCGGGATGCGCTGGCGGTTGCCGGTGAGCTGCTCGGCCGGGTGGACGGGTCGCTTCGGCGGCTGGCCGGGCGGCCGCTCGCCGAGCTGGCGCGGATTCCAGGTGTGGGTCGGGCCAAGGCCGCCCGCGTCGCTGCGGCGCTCGAGCTCGGGCGGCGGGTGGGGGCCGAGGAGGAGCCTCCGCCGGAGCGGATTCGCGGGCCGGCGGACGTGCATCGCTTTTACGCGCCGCGGCTCCGGGATCTTGCGGTCGAGGAGTTTCATGTCCTGGCCCTCGGGAGCCAGAGCCAGGTGCTTGGCGACCTCCTGATCACCCGCGGGATCCTGAACAGCTCGCTGGTGCACCCGCGCGAGGTATTCCGGGCGGCCATCGCCGAGGCTGCCGCCGGGATCATCGTCGTGCACAACCACCCGAGCGGCGACCCGTCGCCGTCGGCGGACGACCGGACCGTGACGCGACAGCTCGTGGACGCGGGCCGGCTGCTCGACTTGCCTGTCTACGACCATGTGATCGTCGGAGGCGATCGCTACGTGAGCTTCGCGGAAACGGGGCTGCTGTAGCGGGCGCGGTGGGCGCCGTTACGTTGTGGCGGACCTTTCACCTGTGCGCGAGGTCCGCCGCCCCCCCCCCCCAACCCGAGCGTTGACGCGGTGGGTGTCCTCTGCGATCCTCCACTATGGGGGGGAGCCCCGATAAAGAGGGGGCTCGGGGATTCGAGCTGGGCTGGGCGGCAATAGCGGAGCTGATCGCGACGTGAGCTTCGAGGGGGGAGTGTGACGAGCGCGGTGCCGATTCCGGCTCCCGAGCTCGCCCGGGCCGTGGCGGCCCAACGGGACCGCCTCGACCTGGACGTGCTGGCGCGTGCCTACCAGGTAAGCGCCCAGGCGCACCGCGGGCAGAAGCGGCAGTCGGGGGACGACTTCGTCTCCCACAGCGTCGCGGTCGCGACCATTCTCGCCGACCAGCAGATGGACACGACGACCATCGCCGCGGCGTTGCTGCACGACGTCGTCGAGGACTCCAATGTCTCCGTCGACGACATCCGGCGCGACTTCGGCAACGAGATCGCCGACTTGGTGGACGGCCTCACGAAGCTCTCCACGCTGCAGTTCCGCTCCACCGCCGAGGAGCAGGCGGAGAACTATCGCAAGCTCCTCGTCTCGGTGGCGAAGGACGCCAGGGTCATCATCATCAAGCTCGCCGACCGGCTGCACAACATGCGGACGCTCGAGCACCTGGACGATGAGAAGCAGCGCCGCATCGCGCTCGAGACGCGCGAGATCTACGCGCCACTGGCGCACCGCTTCGGTATGGCGGGGGTGAAGGCCGAGCTCGAGGATCTCGCGTTCAAGTATCTCGAGCCGGACGACTACAAGCAGCTGGCGCGGCAGGTGAAGGCTCGCCGCGTGGAGCGTGACCGCACGATCGAGCGCATGCGGGCGCCGCTCTCCGAAGAACTGAGTCGCTCCGGGATCGTGGGGTGGGAGATCGTCGGCCGGCCCAAAAACCTCTGGTCCATCTTCAAGAAGATGAAG
>Ga0066689_10000105_pt1 | contig 17484 bp, 17 predicted proteins | sample GraSoiAngelo_138_FD_65626 | JGI IMG/M metagenome (GOLD analysis project Ga0066689, IMG submission 65626) | Grasslands soil microbial communities from the Angelo Coastal Reserve, California, USA - 14_0929_09_40cm | ecosystem: Environmental > Terrestrial > Soil > Grasslands | place: USA... | reverse complement strand
CGGGGTGGGAACGGGTGCGTTGACGCCACTTGCCCGCTGGTCTAGCTTCCCACGGAGGATACTGCAACGCCCCGCGTGTCGGGGCGTTTTTGCTGGGGAGCCATGTTCGGACCCAAGACGCACTGCGTGGTCGTGGTCGGCGCCCAGTGGGGCGACGAGGGGAAAGGCAAGATCGTCGACGTGCTCGCCGAGCGTGCCGACCTGGTGGTGCGCTACCAGGGCGGCGCCAATGCCGGGCACACCGTGCACACCGCTGCCGGGGCGTTCGTGCTCCACCAGATTCCCTCAGGGATAATCCAGGGAGCGATCTGCCTGGTCGGCAACGGCGTCGTGCTCGATCCAGAGACGCTGTTCACGGAGCTCGACGCATTGAGCGAGCGCGGCGTGCGGACCGAGCACAAGCTGTACGTGTCGGAGCGCGCGCACCTGACGCTCCCCTTTCACAAGCTGCTCGACCGAGCCCGCGAAGCCAGTGAGAAGATAGGCACCACCGGGCGCGGCATCGGACCCACCTACGAGGACAAGTACGGGCGGCGGGGCATCCGGGTGGGCGACCTGCGAAATCCCGGGCGCGCGCGGGAGCTCGTGTGCGCGCGGGTGCAGGCGGCGAACCAGTTCCTCGAGGTACTGGGCTCGCCCGAACGGGCCGACGCCGCGGAGCACGTGCAGCTGCTCGAGCGACTCGCGCCGCGCCTGCTGCCGCTCGCCGTCGACGTGGGACGCGTCGTGTGGGAAGCGTTGCAGCGCGGGGAGTCGGTGCTGCTCGAGGGCGCTCAGGGAGCGCTGCTCGACGTCGACCACGGCACGTACCCGTACGTCACGTCCTCCAACACGACCGCCGGGGGCGCCGCGGTTGGTGCCGGGATCGGACCCACGGCCATCGACGCGGTGCTAGGCGTGGTGAAGGCATACACGACACGCGTGGGCAACGGACCCCTGCCCACCGAGGCCGCTCCGCCGCTCGGGGAGAAGATCCGGGAGCTGGGTGACGAGTTCGGCGCCACGACGGGACGCCCACGCCGCTGCGGCTGGTTCGACGCGGTGGTCGTGCGCTACGCCGTGCGGGTCAATGGGCTCACGGGCCTCGCGGTGACCAAGCTGGATGTGCTCGACTCGTTCTCAGAAATCCCCGTGTGCGTGGGCTACCGTCTCGACGGGGAAGCGCTCGATTCGATGCCGGCCGAAGTGGAGCGGCTCGGACGGGTCGAGCCGGTGTACGAGTCGCTGCCAGGCTGGCAGCGATCCTTGAGCATGGTGCGACGGCTGGCGGACCTGCCGCCCGCCGCGCGGGCCTACCTGGATCGCCTCCAGGACCTGGCCCATGCCCCGATTCGGTACGTCAGCGTGGGTACGCACCGCGACCAAATCATCGAAGTGACGTGACACTGTCCCGTTGATGCTCGATCTTGCGGTAATCGGTGCGGGGCCCTGCGGGCTCGCCGTGGGCGTGGCTGCCAAGCGCGCGCACCTCGCCTGCTCGCTCTTCGACAAGGGCCCCGTCGTATCGAGCCTGCAACGCTATCCGCTGTACATGACGTTCTTTTCCACGCCCGAAAAGCTTGAGATCGGGGTCCCGTTCGTCAGCGCCGGCGACAAGCCCACGCGGCGCGAAGCCTTGGCGTATTACCGGCGGGTGGCGGAGCACTTCGAGCTGGACGTACGCCAGTATCACGAGGTCGTGCGCGTGCAGCGTACGCCCGAGGGGTTCGAGCTCGTGGCACGCCACCCGGGCGCCGCGGGCCCGGAGACGATCCGCAGCCGCCACGTGGTGTGCGCGACCGGGTATTTCGAGTCGCCCAACCTGCTCGGCGTCCCCGGTGAAGACCTGCCGCACGTGTCGCACTTCTTCGTCGAGCCACACCCTTACTGGCAGCAGCGCGTGGTGGTCGTGGGCGGGGGCAACAGCGCCGTCGAGGCCGCGCTCGAGCTCAGCCGCGTGAACGCGCGGGTCACGATGGTGCACTTCCTGGGCGACTTCGACCGCGGCGTGAAACCATGGGTCTTGCCCGACATCACCAACCGCCTCAAGGAGGGCCGCGTGGCCGTGCGCTGGTGCAGCCGCGTGACCGAGATCGCGCGCTCCCACGTCGTGGTGCGCCGTGAGCCGGACGGCGACCGGGAGACGGTGCCGGCGGACTTCGTGCTGGCACTCACGGGCTACCGCGCTGATTTGAGCCTGCTGCGCTCGCTCGGCGTGGCGGTCGACGAGACCACGGGCGTGCCCCGACACGACCCCGCCACCATGGAGACCAACGTTCCCGGCGTCTACATCGCGGGCGTTCTCTCCTCCGGGTTCGAGGCCAACAAGGTCTTCATCGAGAACGGCCGGGAGCACGGCGGCCGGATTTGCGACCACGTAAAAAGCGAACCCCCCAGAGTTGCCCCTGGGGGGTGATCGCCTGCTCGACATCGTGCGCCCTAGAACCCGATGCGAGCGAGACGAAGCCGTCTACCTTGAGGTTCAGAAGCAAGAAGAGTGCCTTGACTGCGATTGCGATCACGGCAGGAGATGCATGCATCAACTCCACCGATACGTGCCGCATAATGCACTATTCAATGCGTAATGCAATATGTCTGATGTAATTCTCGTCGCCCCGGCGGCGTTCAAGGGCACGCTGGGGCCCCGGCAGGTCGCCGAAGCGATCTCCGCGGGTGCGCGTCGCGCTGTGCCCAGCGCCGCCGTGCTGCAATGCCCGATCTCCGATGGCGGTGACGGGTTGCTTGATGCAGTGCTGCCACCCGGGTCGCTGCGGGAGCACCTCAGGGTCACGGGCCCCCTAGGTGAACCGGTGTCGGGCGAGCTCGGCTGGATCGACGCGGAGACCGCGATCTTCGAGAGCGCCACGGCCTGCGGCATCGCGCTGCTCGAGCCGGATCAACTGGATCCGTTGCGGGCCACCACGCGAGGCGTGGGTGAGATGCTGTGGGAAGCCGTCGAGCGTGGTGCCCGGACCGTGGTGGTGGGACTCGGCGGATCGGCGACAGTGGATGGCGGGACGGGCGCGGCCCGGGGGTTGGGGTGGTCGCTGCGGGATGCGTCCGGCACGGCTCTTCCCGAGGGCGGAGGCTCGCTGGTCCAGCTCGCGGTGCTCGACGGGGGCTGGGCGCTCGAAGCCCGGGTCGTCGCCCTGGCCGATGTGACGACGGCGCTGGTCGGACCACAGGGGGCGGCGCCGCTGTTCGCCCCGCAGAAGGGGGCGGGAGTCGAGGGCGTGAAGCTGCTGTCCCGCGGTCTCGAGCGCCTGGGCGACCTGATGGCCCGCCACGGCCGCGCCGAGCTCGCGACGGTCCCTGGAGGCGGCGCGGCGGGGGGGCTTGGCGCCGGACTCGCGTTCTTCGCCAAGGCGCAACTCATCGCCGGAGCAGAGTGGGTGCTGTCACGCGTGGGGTTCGACGCCGCGCTCGCCAACGCGCAGCTGGTGATCACGGGTGAAGGGTCCTTCGACCGCACGTCGCTCGTGGGTAAGGCGTCGGGCGAAGTAGTGCGGCGTGCGCAGGCTGCCAAGAAAAAAGTGGCGGTGATCGCGGGCCGGGTCGAAGGACTGATCGGTCTGCACGCGCTCGACGGCGAGGGGAAGGTGCTCGACGCCCGCGGGCTGACGGTGCTCGCGGAGCGCGCGGTGCGCCAGGCGTTCGGGTTGCCTGCCGCCTAGCGGCGCGTCTATCTTCCGGCCTCTATGCCCCCTACCGACAACATCATGGAGAAGTTGGTGTCGCTCGCCAAGCGACGCGGCTTCGTGTTTCAGTCTTCGGAGATCTACGGCGGCCTCGGCTCCGTGTGGGACTACGGGCCGCTGGGTGTCGAGCTCAAGAAAAACATCAAGGAGCGCTGGTGGCGCTCCATGGTGCACGAGCGCGAGGACATCGAGGGGCTCGACGCGGCGATCCTGATGCACCCGAAGGTCTGGGAGGCGTCGGGCCACGTGGCCGGCTTCACCGATCCCCTGGTGGACTGCAAACACTGCAAGAACCGGTTTCGGGCCGACGACCCTCGTATCAAGGGCACTCCGGGCGAGCCGACGGCGCAGTGTCCGGTGTGCGGGAGCAAGGGCACGCTCACGGCGCCGCGCATGTTCAACCTCATGTTCAAGACGTTCATGGGCCCGGTCGAGGAAGCGGCGGCGGTCGTGTACCTGCGCCCCGAGACGGCGCAGGGCATCTACGTCAATTACCTGAACGTGCTGCAGTCGGCGCGGCAGAAGATTCCCTTCGGCGTCGCCCAGATCGGGAAGGCATTCCGCAACGAGATCACACCCGGGAACTTCATCTTCCGTACGCGCGAGTTCGAGCAGATGGAGATGCAGTTCTTCGTGAAGCCGGGCACGGACCTCGAATGGTTCGAGTTCTGGCGTGAGGAGCGCATGAAGTGGCTGGGCGGCCTGGGCATCCGGCCGGAGAAGCTGCGCTTTCATCAGCATACGAAGGAAGAGCTCGCCCATTACGCGAAGGACGCTTACGACATCCAGTACGAGTTTCCGTTTGGCTGGCAGGAATTCGAGGGCATCCACAACCGCACGAACTTCGACCTGTCGCGACACCAGGAATTCTCGGGTAAGAAACTCGAGTACCTGGATCCCGCCACGAACGAACGCTTCGTACCCTACGTCGTGGAGACGTCGGCGGGCGCCGATCGCACGGCCCTCGTGGTGATGGTCGACGCCTACAACGAGGAAGACGTCGAGGGCGAAAAGCGCGTGGTCATGCGGTTCCACCCCGCGCTGGCACCTCTCAAAGCGGCCGTCTTCCCGCTGGTGAACAAGGATGGCATGCCGGAGCTCGCCCGCCGCATCTTCGACGACCTGCGCAAGTCCCACAACGCGTTCTACGACGACGGCGGGTCCATCGGACGGCGCTACCGCCGCCAGGACGAAGCGGGCACACCGTTCGGCATCACGATCGACGGCCAGTCGACGCAGGACGGGACCGTCACGGTGCGCGATCGCGACACCCTGAAGCAGGAGCGCGTCGCTGCCGATCGCCTCGCCGGCTACCTGACGGGCAAGCTCCAGGGCTGATCGCGGTGGGCAAGCGCGTGCTGCTGGTCACCGCGGACCTGCTGTTCCGCTCCAAGCTCGCCGGCGTGGTCGCGGCCGCGGGCGGCGAGGTGACGCGCGACGAGGCGCAGTGTGATCTCGCCGTCCTCGAGCTCGGAGGGCCCGCCGCAGACCGGGTCGTGGAGCTCGTGCGCCGCAGTGTCCCGGTGCTGGCATTCGGCTCGCACGTGCGGCCGGACGCGTTGCGCGCGGCACGGGAGGCGGGCGCGACGGCGGTGCCCAATTCCGAGGTGGTGCAACACCTGATGGAGCTGCTCAAGACGCCGTAGGGGCGCAGCATGCTGCGCCCCTACAGGCCGTGCACCGTCACCGCCGCTTACTTCGCAGCGACCTGCACATCGATCTGCCGCGGCTTGGCCTTCTCGACCTTCGGCAGCGTCACGGTGAGCACGCCGTTCTCGTAACTCGCCTTGATGGAATTCGCGTCCACGGTCGTGGGCAGCGTGAAGCTGCGCTCGAACGCTCCGTAGGTGCGCTCATACCGATGCACCCGGTCGGCGCGCTCTTCGGCCACCTGCTGCTTCGAGCCCTGAATCGTGAGGAAATTGTTCTCCACGGTCAGCTTCATGTCCTCGGGGCGTACGCCGGGAATCTCCGCCGTGATGCGGATGGCGTGATCTTCCTCGAAGATGTCCACCGGCGGCACCCAGGCCGTGGTGGTGCCGTCGCGCGGCTGCCAGTCCACGCCGAGCAGGCCGTCGTTCAACAGGCGGCCGAGGCGGTTGCTCAGGCCGACGAAGTCCGCCAGCGCCGGATCTCTGGAGATGCGGGGAAGGACCGACATATCTCATTACCTCCTCTAGTTCATTGGTTGACGTTTCCAACCCGGGTTCGCCGGTTCTCGCGACGGACGCCACGCAACGGGCGTGCCGGTTTGTCGAGGCTTCGGTTTGCCACAATGACAATCCTTGGGCTGCAACCGTGGCAAGTCGTGTCAGGTTTGCAGGTGTTATCTTTGCTCACATTGTGACACACACGACCAGCGTCGCGTTGCCGCCGGCGGAGGTGCTCGAGCGGGCCAAGCGGTTCTTTGCCGAGCGGGTCCCCCACGCCGCCGCCTACGTGGAAAAAGAAGGACCCCAGTTCGCGGTGTTGCGAGGTCAGGGCGGCGAGGAAGTCGTGATCCGGGCCTGGGAGGATGGGGCGGGGAAGACGCGGGTGCGGGCGTCCACACTGTTTTTCGATCAGGCGCTTGATCGGTTTTTCTCGACGCTCCCCCTCGAGAGCGCTGTGGAGGTCGGGTGAGCTCGGTCATGGAGCGTTTCGCCGTGCGGGTGATGGTGACGGACGTGTGGGATCAGGTGCTGCTGGCGGTCGAGCCGACGACCACGGTGGCGGAGCTCAAGCGCCAGGCCCTGGCCCAGGCGCTGAAGCGATCGAACCTCCCGCTCGATGAGTACATCGTGAAGTTCCACGGCGCGCAGGTGCTCGACGAGTCGACGACCCTCGCGGCGCTCGCCGTCGCGCCCAACGCGCCGTTCATCGTGTTGCCGGCGCGGCGTCAGCCGGTGCACTGATCGTGTCTCGAGAGCCCCGCACACCGAGTCGTGCGCTGACTACGTTTGCGGTGGGTTTCCTGCTGCTCGACGGCGTGCTGCTCGCATACAGCGGCTTGGCGCTGCATCGGGTGATGCTGGTCCTGTGGGGCGGGGCGTGCCTCGTCGCGGCGGGGCTGGTGGTGTTGGGATGGCGGCGCTACCGTCGGGTGATGGCGGAGTTGGAGCGCGCCCGGCGCGACCTGCGGGCCGAGGCGGAGTCGATTCGCGATCTGCTGCACGGCAAGCACCTGCACAATTGAATGGGCACGCCGCCCGTTCCCGTCGTTCATCACCCCTCCTGTCGGCTGCACGATCCCGGCGCCGGTCACCCCGAGCGCCCCGAGCGGATCGATGCCGTGCTCGGCGCGCTACGCGCGCCGGAGCTGGCCGGCCTGGTGACGTGGCATGAGGCGCGACCGGCGACCCGGGAGCAGCTCGAGTGCGTGCACCCGGCACAGTACCTGAAGGGGTTGGAGGGGCTGGCGCACGCTGGCGGTGGCGCGCTCGACGCGGACACGGTGATGAGCCCGGCCAGCTGGGGGGCGGTGCTCGCGGCGGCGGGGGTAGCAATCGACGCCGTCGAATGCGGGCTCGCGTCCGGCCGGGCGTTCGGCGCGACGCGGCCCCCCGGTCACCACGCGCTGGCCGCCCGCGCGATGGGTTTCTGCTTCGTCAACAACGCGGTGGTGGCCGCGCGGCACGCGCAGCGGCTCGGCGCGGCGCGCGTGCTGATCGTCGATTGGGACGTCCATCACGGCAACGGCACGCAGGCGCTCGTCGAGCGCGACCCCACCGTCCGCTACGTGTCGATGCATCAGTACCCCTGGTATCCCGGAACCGGCGCCGAGGACGAGCGCGGCGTGGGAAACGTGTTCAACGTGCCGCGTCCGCCGGGGCTCGAGCGCCGGCGGTACGTGCAGGACCTGCTGGCCGCCGTCGACGCGGCGCGCGCCGGCTGGCGGCCCGACCTGCTGCTCCTCTCGGCGGGGTTCGACTCCCTTGCGGGGGACCCGTTGGGAGGGTTTACGCTCGAACCCGAGGACATGGCGTCGTGGACGCGCGCGTTCCGGGAGCGGGTGGCACCGTCGCCCGTCGTGGGCCTGCTCGAGGGGGGCTACCGGCTCGATCTGCTGGCGGCGGGCGCCCGCGCGCACGTGGAGGCATTGGCGTGAGACACCGGACACTGCCGTGCCGCTGACGCTCGCCACCGAGGTCGTCACGTTGAAGACCAAGCACCCATTCGTGATCGCGCGTGGTGGGGACGACGAAACCCGGGTGGTGTGGGTGCGCCTCACCGATGCGGACGGGGTGGAAGGGTGGGGCGAAGCCGATCCGTCCCGCTACTACGGCGAGACGGCGGACACGGTGCTGACGGTGCTGCAGCGACTGGCACCACATCTGCCCCGGGACCCGTTCGACCTGGAGGCGGCGGAGGCGCGGTTTGCGCAGACGGTGCCGAAGAACGGAGCGGCGCGGGCTGCGCTCTCGGCGGCCCTGCACGACCTCGTGGGCAAACGGCTCAGTCAGCCGGTCTGGAAGCTGTGGGGGCTCGATCCCGTGCGGGCGCCGCGCTCCTCGTTCACGATCGGCCTCGACACCCCCGAGAAGATGCGCCAAAAGGTGGTCGAGGCCTCGCCCTATCCGATCCTCAAGATCAAGCTCGGCACGGAGCACGACGAGCAGATCCTGCGCGTCATCCGCGACGCCACCGACAAGCCGCTCCGGGTGGATGCGAACGCCGGGTGGACGCGGGACCGCGCGCTTCGGATGTTCCCGGTCCTGAAGGAATACGGCGTGGAGTTCGTGGAGCAGCCGCTTCCGCCGGAGGACCTCGAGGGGATCGCCGCCCTGCACCGCCGGGGCATCCTGCCGGTGGTCGTGGATGAGAGCTGCATTGTGGCCGCGGACATTCCCCGGCTCGCGGGCGCGGTGGACGGGATCAACATCAAGCTCGCCAAGTGCGGCTCGCTGCGCGAAGCACTGCGCATGATCGCGACGGCCCGGGCGCACGGCATGCTGGTGATGGTCGGCTGCATGATCGAGTCGTCGCTGGGGATCACGGCGGCCGCCCACTTCACGCCGCTGGTGGACGCCGCCGACTTGGACGGCGCCGCGCTCACGGCGAACGATCCGTTCGTCGGTGCCACGATAGACGGCGGACAGATCCGTCTCCCCACGGGGCCGGGGCTGGGTGTGCGGCGGCGGACCGAACGCGGTGGGTGAGGCGCGATGAGCGCGAGTGAACTCGCGGCTCGGCGGCTGCCGCTGAAAGCGGCTTCAGCCGTTGGCGCCGAGTCGCGGCTTCAGCCGCGCTACGCCGAGATCGTCCTCCCGCTCCCGGTGCCGCGCCCCTACACCTACGAGATTCCGGGCGAGCTAGCTCGCCGTGTGGTGCCCGGGGCGCGCGTGGTGGTCCCGGTACAGCGGCGCAGGGTCGTGGGCGTGGTCACCGCGGTCGATGTGACCGCTCCCGCGGTGACCGCGAAGGCGATCGGGGCCGCTCCGGACGAGGAGCCGGCGCTCACCGGGCCGCTGCTCGAGCTGGGACACTGGATCAGCCGGTACTACGGGACGCCGCCGGGATGGGCGCTGCGCGCCCTGCTTCCGGGCGCCCTGTGGAGCGTGGAGCGCCCGGCGGGGCCGGCCGAGGGGACCGACCGTGTGGTGGCGCTGGTCGCGGCCGTGCCGTCGTTGCTCGAACGGGAGCGTGTGTTCAAGCGATCGCCCAAGCGGCGGGTGGCATACGAAGCGCTCGAGGCCCTGGGGGGCTCGGCGCCGGTGCGCCACCTGGTGCAGCGATTGGGCCTCTCTCCGAGCGTGCTCGAGGGACTGGTGCGGCAAGGGCTCGCCCGCTACGCCGACGTGGCTCGCCCCCGCGATCCGTTCGCCGGGCTCTCGTCGCCCCCGCCCCCCGAACTGACGGCCGACCAGCGCCGCGTGGTGGCGGGCATCCTCGCGACGCCGCAAGGGACACCCGTGCTGATCCAGGGAGTGACGGGCTCCGGCAAGACGCTGGTCTACCTCGACGTGCTTCGTAGCGTCGTAGCATCGGGTGACGGGGCCATTTTGCTCGTCCCCGAGATCGCGCTAACGCCCCAAACCGTGGCGCGGGTGCGTGGCGTGTTCGGGGACCAGGTGGCCGTGCTGCACTCCGCGCTCTCGGACGGCGAGCGGGCCGACGCGTGGCGTGCGTTGCGGCGGGGCGAGCGGCGGGTGGCGGGGGGCCCGAGGTCGGCGGTGTTCGCACCGGTCCAGCGGCTCGCCGCGATCGTCGTGGACGAAGAGCACGAGCCCAGTTACAAGCAGGGGAGCGCGCCGCGCTACCACGCCCGCGACGTGGCGCTGGCGCGCGCCCGGCTCGAGGGCGCGCGCGTGATCCTCGGCAGCGCCACGCCCTCGCTCGAGACCCTGCACCTCGCGGCCCAGGGCCGCGTGGCGCGCTTCGAGCTGCCCGAGCGCATCGGGGCCCGCCCGCTGCCGGCGGTCGAGGTGGTGGACCTGCGGAGCGCGGAGCGTGTGCCCGACGCGCGCGGCGTTCCCTGGACCACGGCGCTGGACGAGGCGGTGCAGGGCGCACTCGGTCGCCGCGAGCAGGTGATCCTGCTCCTGAACCGCCGGGGGTTCGCCACCTACCTGCAGTGTCCCGCGTGCGGCGACGTACGCGACTGCCCGCACTGCGCCATCGCGCTCACCGTGCACCAGACGCCGCCTGCGTTCCGCTGCCACTACTGCGGTCACGAAGAGACGATCCCGACCGCGTGCCGCATGTGCGGCAAGGAGGTCCAGCGCATGCGCGGCCTCGGCACCCAGCAGCTTGAGCACTTCGTCGTACGCCGCTTTCCGGCTGCCAGCATCGCGCGCATGGACCTGGATACGACCAGCTCCAAGTGGGCGCATCACCGGATACTCGAGCGCATGGCCCAGGGCAAGCTGGACATCCTGCTCGGCACGCAGATGATCGCCAAGGGACTCGACTTTCCCAACGTCACGGTCGTGGGCGTGGTGGACGCGGACACGGGGCTCCACCTGCCCGATTTCCGAGCTGCGGAGCGGACGTTTCAGCTGGTGGCCCAGGTCGCGGGTCGGGCCGGGCGGGGGCCCAAGGGGGGACGCGTGTACGTACAGACCCGGGCGCCGGACCACCACGCCATACGCGCCGCCGCGGCCCACTCGGTTTCCCAGTTCGCCGCGGTCGAGGTCCCGCTGCGTGCCCCGCCGTATCCGGCGTATCCGCCGCACGTCGGCCTGGCGCGTTTCGTGGCGTCGGACCAAGTGGCGGCACGAGCACAGGAAGTGGCGGAGGGTGTGGCGGCATGGCTGCGACGCGTGAACGCGGAGCGACTGCAAGAGGCGCTCAGTGTACTCGGGCCGGCGCCCTGCCCGATCGCGCGCCTGAAGGGGCGGTGGCGTTGGCACGTGCTCGTGAAGGCGACAGAGCCGCGCGCCATCGGTCGCGTGGTGCGCGCCCTCGGCGCGCGAGCGCGGGGCGTCGTCGTGGATCGGGATCCCGTGTCGCTCTTGTGATTCCGCATTAGCTTTCTCCGTCTGTGACGACCGGTCCGCGGTTCCAGTACCGTCCGCCCGACTTCGCGGCGCCGCCGCTCGCCGGAGCGCCCGACGCGCGTTTCGAGCCCGCGCCCGCCGACGGGGTGCTGCCCGACCGGTTCTTCTCGACGACCAACCTCCCCACCTACGTACGGGCGACGGGCGCCTGGCGCCGGCCGCGGCTACCGCGCATGGACTGCGTCATCGTGCTGCACCCGGGTGGGGATCTCGTCGTAACCGAGCCCCGCCGGGTGCGCCGGGGCCAGCTCGTGGCGGTCGGCACCGAGGAGGACGGCCGCGAGGGCATCTTCGTCCACACCGAGGGCTTCCTCGGCGGCGTGCACAGCGCCAACGAGTTCGGGTTCATGCAGACCGAGGTGTCCCGCGAGAAGCCCGTGGATTATGCGGTGCTGGCGCAGCTGCTCGGCGAGGAGAGGCGTCGCAGCGGCAAGATCATGTGGGTGGTGGGTCCCGCGCTGGTGCACGCCCGGGCGCGCGAGGACATGATCTGGTTCATTCAGAACGGGTACGTCCAGTCGTTCCTCGGGGGGAACGCCGTCGCGGTGCACGACCTGGAGGCGGCGATCTTCGGGACGACGCTCGGGATGACGAGCTCGGGCCAGGGCGTCGAAGGCGGCCACGCGCTGCACATGCGCGCGATCAACCGGGTGCGCCGCGTGGGCGGGATTGCCGCGGCGGTGCGGCAGGGACTCGTGACGTCGGGCATCATGCACGCGCTCGTGACGCACCAGGTGCCGTTCGTGCTCGCCGGCTCGATCCGCGACGACGGGCCGCTGCCGGAGGTGCTGTCGGACACCCTGGCGGCCCAAGACGCGATGCGGGAGCGGACCGCGCAGGCGACGTTCGCGGTGTTCGTGGCGACCGCGCTACACGCGATCGCCGTCGGCAACATGCTGCCGGCATTCGTGGATGCGTCGCGGCCGGAGGAGCTGCGACCGCTCACGACGATCTGCGTCGATCAGACCGAGTTCGTGGTCAACAAGCTGCGGGACCGCGGCACGCACCAGGCCTATGGCGTGGTCACAAACGCCCAGGACTTCATGCACGTGCTGCGGTTTTACGTGGAGCGATGGGAGCAGGCGCAGGCGCCGGCGACCGTGCTCCGCTAGCGCCCGGCCGCGGGCCGGGGTGGGCGAAGCTGGCCGAGGCCGTCGCCCGTCACGTGCCGCCCGCCGAGATCGAGACGATCTATCTGTTCCGCCCCTGGAAACGGGAGGGCCGGGAATGGGGGACGGCGGTGGTGGCGTGCCGCGCCGGCGAAGCCGGCGGCCGGTTGCGCGTCTACACGGCCCGCTACATGCTCGTCGTCCGCGGGAAGGAGCGGGGCCAGGCGCGCGTCACCGTCGAGGAGACCGCCCTCTCACCCGCGGAGGTCATCGAGCGGGTGATGCAGGGCGCCGCCGAGCGCTCGGGTGATCCGGACCCGCCGGTGGCGGTCGGGCCGGCGGTGTGGTATGAAGGCTAAAGGGAGGTGACCGGTTGATCGACTCGCGAATGTTCGTGCCCACCAAGGCCTTCCTCACCAAGGGCGTTGGCCGGCACAAGGAGAAGCTCACGAGCTTCGAGATGGCGCTGCGCGACGCCCATCTGGCGAACTTCAACCTGGTGCGGGTAAGCTCGATCTTCCCGCCCCACTGTGAGCTGGTGGACCGGGAGGAGGGCCTCTCCCTCATGAAGCCCGGCCAGGTCGTCTTCGCGGTCATCGCCGAATCGTCCACCAACGAGCCCAGCCGCCTGGTTGCGGCGTCCATCGGCGTGGCCATGCCCGCGGACGCCTCACACCACGGCTACATCTCCGAGCACCACAGCTACGGTCAGAACGAGATCACCTCGGGGGAATACGCCGAGGACCTGGCCGCCTCGATGCTTGCGACGGTGCTGGGGGTCCCCTTCGACCCCGACAAGGCATGGGACGAGCGACGTGAACAGTGGCTGCTCTCGGGCGACATCGTCCGCACGATGAACGTCACCTCCACCGCCGAGTGCGGGGATGACGGCCGCTGGACCACGGTGGTCTCGGCGGTCTGCTTCTGCGGGTGACGCCGTCGTTCGCCCTCGCCTTCGTGGCCGGGCTGCTCAGCTTTCTCTCTCCCTGCGTGCTGCCCCTCATCCCCAGCTACGTCGGGTTTCTCACGGGCCTGACGCTGGAAGAGCTTGAGGTGCGCCGGGGCACGGCCGTGGCACACGCGCTGTGGTTCGTGGCCGGGTTCTCCCTCATCTTCATCGCCCTCGGCGCCACGGCGTCCGCGCTCGGTGTGCTGCTGCTCCGTTCTCAAGTATGGATCGGGCGGATCGGCGGCGTCGTCGTCATTCTCTTCGGGCTGTACCTGCTCGGCGTGCTGCGCCCGGCGCTCCTGATGCGCGAGCGCAAGGTCCAGCTCGCCCGCAAGCCGCTCGGCTACCTTGGCTCGGCCTTCGTCGGCATCACGTTCGGCGCCGCGTGGACACCCTGCATCGGTCCCATCCTCGGCGCGATTCTCACGCTGGCGGCCGCTCAGGCGAGCGTGGGACGCGGCGCGGCCCTGCTCACGGCCTATTCGGCCGGCCTGGCGCTGCCCTTCGTGGTCACCGCGCTCGCGCTCGACCGGTTCCTGGCGTGGTTCCAGCGGTTCCGCCCGTATCTCGTCTGGGTCGAGCGGACCGCGGGGACCCTATTGATCCTGCTCGGGCTGCTGCTCGTCACCGACCGCTTCACGCTGCTCGCCGGCTGGCTGCAGGGGCTCACGCCGGAATTCCTCAAGAGCCGGCTTTAGTCCACACGATGCCCTAAAGGACACCGCCCGCGTGCTTTAGCACGGCGCGGGCCGGGCCCACGTTTCAAACTGGGAACTTAAGGGGCCACTTTCCTATATTAGGTGCCTGCGAAGCCAAGTGCCTGCGAAACTCAATGAGAGGGACTAAATGATCAGGCTACCGAAGCACGGATCCCTTGTTGCCGCGCTGGCGGGTGTCGCGTTCCTCGCCTGCGTCAAGGGTGAGCAGACGAGCCGGTCGGCCGATTCGACGGCGCGCAACCTCACCCTCGCCCCGACCGAGTCCACGGCGGCCATGAAGGACGTGCCGGCTGCGGCGAAGGAGCCGGCCAAGGCGGCGCCCGAGAAGGCGACACCCGTCAAGAAGCCGGCGCCCGCGAAGCCCGCGGCGCCGGCTCCGCTCACCCTCGCGGCTGGGTCTCGCGTCCCGCTCGCGGCGAGCGACACGATCACGACCCGCACGGCCAAGGCCGGTGATGCCTTCAGTGCCACCGTGAGCCAGGACGTGAAGGACCCGAGCGGGCGCGTCGTGATTCCGGTCGGCGCGACCGTGTCGGGCACGATCGCGGCCGCTGAGCCCGCGCCGAACCCGAACTCGACCGGCAGGATCGAGTTGTCGGTCACGAGCGTGTCGGTGCGCGGCGCGAGCTACGCGATCGACGCTTCGGTCGTCGCACAGGACACCGTGATGAAGGGCCGGGGCGTGACGAAGGCGGACGCCGCGAAAGTGGGCGGCGGCGCCGTGGCTGGCGCCATCGTCGGGAAGCTGCTCGGCAAGAATACAAAAGGAGCGCTGATCGGTGGAGCGGTCGGTGCCGCGGCCGGGGCGGCTGCCGCGCGCGCGTCGCGCGACATCGACGTCGTCATCCCCAAGGGCGCGGCGATCACGATCAAGCTGAACAAGCCGCTGACGGTCAAGCACGCGTAGCGGCGTCCCTCAGTACCCCGCCGCCCCGCCGCCGCGCCTGGGATCCGCCACTCCGACCCAGCCGGCGGCGGTGCGGGCGACGGCGTTCACCTCGGTCTTGTAGGTCCACGTCTCGACCTTGTGCCCCATCGCCTCGAGCGAGTCGATGGCCGCCTGCTCGAACCCGTTGCGCTCGAGGAATACGACGTCCGGCTGCGCCTGGTGATGCAGCCGCGGGGCCCCGACCGCCTCGGCGAGCGACATGCCCTGGTCCACCACATCGCTGATCACCTGGTACACGGCCGTGGTGATCCGCGAGCCGCCGGGCGAGCCGAGCACGAGCGCGAGCCGGCCGGCGGAATCGACCACGATCGACGGCGTCATCGCGGAGAGCATGCGCTTGCCGGGCGCGATGGCGTTCGCCTCGCCCTGGACCAGGCCGAACAGATTGGGCCTCCCCGGCGCAGACATGAAATCGTCCATCTCGTCGTTCAAGAGGAATCCGGCCCCGGTCACCGTCACCGCGCTGCCGAAATCGTTGTTCAGCGTGTAGGTGCAGGCGATGGCGGAGCCGTCCGCATCGACGATCGAAAAGTGCGTCGTCTCCGTTCCCTCGGAGCGCCCCCCCGACACGGGTACCGCCGGCGTCGCCCGGCGCGGATCGATCTCGGCGCGTAACGAACCGGCATACTGCTTTGACAGCAGCCGGTCGAGCGGAATCTGGACGAAGTCGGGATCTCCCAGCAAGGCGTTGCGGTCGGTGTACGCGCGGCGCATCGCCTCGGTCTGGAGGTGCATCAGCTCCGCACTGCCGAACGGCGGAACCGGAGCGTACCCCTCCATCACGTTGAGGATCTCTGCCAGGGTGACGCCCCCACCGGACGGCGGTGGCATGGCGTAGATCGTGTAGCCGCGATACTTGATCTCGATGGGGTCGCGCCACTTGGCGACATAGTGCGCGAGGTCTTCGCGCGTGATCAACCCGCCGCCGCGCGCCATCTCTCGCACGATGAGGTGCGCGATACCGCCGGTGTAGAACGGCGCGGCGCCGCTGTCGGCGATCAGCTGCAGCGTGCGGGCGAGCTCGGGCTGCACGAAGCGGGTTCCGGGAGGCGGTGCGGCTCCGTCCACCAGGAATTGCGCCCGCGAAGCGGTGAACCGGCCGAGCCGCTCGGCTTCGCGTTCGATCACGTGGCTGCGCGGGCCGTCGAGCACGTAGCCGTCGCGTGCCAACGCGATAGCGGGCACGAGCAGCTCCTTCCAGGGGAGCCGGCCGAATTTTCGGTGCGCCTCGTACATCCCGGCGACCGTTCCGGGAACTCCGACCGAGCGATGGCCCGTGAGCGATGAGCCGATCGCATTGCCTGCCGTGTCGACGTACATGTCCCGCGTCGCCCGCGTGGGGGCGGTCTCGCGAAAGTCGAGCGCGCCGACCGTGCCGTCCTGCATCCGGGCGACCAGGAACCCGCCTCCCCCGATGTTGCCCGCCACGGGGTGGACGACCGCCAACGCGAACGCCACCGCCACCGCGGCGTCGACCGCGTTGCCGCCCCGGCGCAAGATGTCCACGCCGACGTCGCTCGCCAGGGGATGCGACGTCACTACCATGGCGTGATCACCGCTGACCGACTTGACGCGCTGGGTGAGCGGCCAGTCGGCCGCAATGAGCACGCGACTGACCGTCCCCCCGAGCACCGCGGCCCGCGCGGACGTGTCGACAGCCGGGGGCGAGATCGCCGGGGGAAGGGAGTCGAGGACGCCGGGGGCCATGGGGATCGTCTCCGGCGCCTTGATGCCGCCGCGGCACGCCGTCAGCACCAGCAGGCCGAGACCGAGCGATCTGCGCATGTCGAATTGTGCACGTTGACCCGAGTTCGGGTCAACGTCTAACTTGGGGCCATCCGTGCCCCCTTCATGACCGTTCCGCCTCCCGACTACCGCGATCCGCGGCTCACCGAGCAGCGCAACCCGCGCACCCAGCGTATCGACGTTGCCGCGAGCCTCGAGATCGTCGATCTGATCAATGCGGAGGACGCCAGCGTCGCTCCGGCGGTCCACCTGGTACGCCAGGACGTGGCCCGGGCCATCGACCTGGTGGTCGACGCACTCCGGCGCGGCGGACGGCTGATTTACGTGGGCGCCGGGACCTCCGGGCGGCTCGGCGTGCTGGATGCGAGCGAGTGCCCGCCCACGTTCGGGACCCCGCCCGAGATGGTGGTGGGCGTGATCGCGGGCGGCTACACGGCGCTCGTGAAGAGCAGCGAGGGCGCCGAGGACGATGTGAACGCGGGGATGGAAGCGATGGATCAGGCGCGGGTGACGGCGCGCGACTTCGTGCTCGGAATCGCGGCCAGCGGGACCACGCCGTACGTGCGCGCCGCCTTGTCGCGCGCCCAGACGATCGGCGCGACCACCGGGCTGGTCTCGTGCTCCGATCCACCCCAGGTGCTGCGCGCGACGTGCGACGTGCTCGTCCTCCCCAAGGTCGGCCCCGAGGCGCTCACCGGCTCGACCCGCATGAAGGCCGGCACCGCGACGAAGCTGGTCCTCAACACGATCTCCACCGGCGCGATGATCCGCCTGGGACGTGCCTATGGCAATCTGATGGTCGACCTGAAGGCGGTTTCCGACAAACTGCGCGACCGGGGCGAGCGCATCGTGATGGA
>Ga0066689_10000091_pt1 | contig 18050 bp, 20 predicted proteins | sample GraSoiAngelo_138_FD_65626 | JGI IMG/M metagenome (GOLD analysis project Ga0066689, IMG submission 65626) | Grasslands soil microbial communities from the Angelo Coastal Reserve, California, USA - 14_0929_09_40cm | ecosystem: Environmental > Terrestrial > Soil > Grasslands | place: USA... | reverse complement strand
GGCCAGGAGCGTCCCAAGGCTGGTTGGTCCGGAAGATCGTCATTGCCATAGACGGATTCCTCGACAAGTTCCTGCAGTGACTAGACCTAGTGTCCGACAGGAAGAATATTTCTAGATCATCGAGGCCTCTGTAACAGAAATACGCTGTGTTGATGTGCGGCCGATTCCGTGGGTCCAGTGTAGCCATTGAGCAGAGTTCGCTGTCTCGCAGAATACGAATGATGCTCTTCCGCAGTCGCCGATCAGAAAGGTTCCCGACAACCGTCTTCAAGAGTCAACCAGGCTCCGCTTACTTTGTGAGTTTGAATACAAAAAAGATTGGGTGCTCCTTGAATCTGGAAATTTTATTCCGTGAACACTTTGTCCTCTCTGATTGACTCTTTTCTTTCAGTTATCATTGCTACTTTCGAATCGAGTTTCGACTAAAAGTGCTAGCGGGTCGTCAATACGTACTGCAAATACCTGCGATTGCGAATGAGTGGCACTGTCCTACACGCAGAACGGTCACGAGTTCGACTACAATCTCATCTGTTGCTAGCCCAATCAGGACAAAATTCACGCAGCATTCACTTCTCAGGTAGGCATTACTTTCTGGAATCTCACCAACTTGAAGTAGTGGCCTCAAACCCCAACAACAAAATAGAAATTCGACCCCTTCGAACCCCAAACAACCAAAAAATAGTGTCCACGATTTGACTGAGCTAACCATAGAGCCTCCAACCGTAGAAACAGAAACCAGATCTCAAGCTAGCAGAGCTGCTCTGGTGTTCATCTTCGCCACGGTCCTCTTTGATACCCTCGGATTCGGCATCATAATACCCGTACTTCCCGGTCTGGTTGTCAGCTTCGTCGGGGGAGACCCGGCAAGAGGAGCTGAAATCTTCGGTCTCTTCGGAACAACCTGGGCGCTGATGCAGTTTCTATTCGCTCCGTTGCTGGGAGCATTATCCGACCGTTATGGTCGACGACCAGTCCTCATTCTCTCCGCCTTCGGCCTCGGTATCGACTACATCATAATGGCTCTGGCACCCAACCTGACCTGGCTCTTCATTGGGCGAGTGGTCAGCGGCATTACAAGTGCCAGCTTCACAGTAAGCTTCGCATACGTAGCAGATACAGTCCCAGGAGAACGGCGGGCAGGCGCATACGGAATGATAGGCTCCATCTTCGGCGTGGGATTCATCATCGGACCCCTCGTCGGAGGATTATTGGCGGGAATTGGCCCACGCTTCCCGTTCTGGGGCGCAGCAGCGCTCTCGCTTGCAAGCGCCGCCTACGGACTGATTGTGCTTCCAGAGTCGCTCCCCTTCGAGCATCGGAGCCCGGTCTCGTTTCGAAAAGCTAACCCTATCGGCTCCCTATCGATGATACGAGCGCGACGGGGCCTCGCGGGTTTTGTCACCGTCAATTTCCTCAACTTCCTCGCCTTCCAAGTCCTCCCCAGCGTCTACGTACTCTACGCCGCTTACAGGTACGGCTGGGGCTACGCGCTCGTAGGAACAGCACTCGCAATAGTTGGTGCCTGCAACATCATCGTTCAAGGTCTCCTCGTCCGGCGTGTCGTCGCCCGGTTTGGCGAGCGCATCGCCCTACTGATCGGAATTGTCTCTGGTGCAGTAGGGTTCGTGATCTGGGGCCTAGCACCAAACAGCCTTCTATTCATGATTGCAATAATCTTCTACGCCCCGATTGGATTCGTCCAGCCCGCGTTGCAAGGTCTAATGACTCGGCGAGTAAGCCAATCTGAACAAGGACAGCTGCAAGGCATCAACGGGAGCCTCATGGGCCTCACGGGTGTCATCGGACCCACTCTCTTCACACTAATATTCGCATTCTTCATCGGAAGCCAGGCACCCTTCAACCTTCCAGGCGCGCCCTTCCTACTCTCAGCACTATTGATGATCGGCTCGCTTATCCTAACGGCAAAGATCACGAATGCCAGAAACCTCGCCGCTCCGAGCAAGGACTTCCAACCCTAGTTGAACGAGCGGAGTAACCAATCTCTTTTTGTATAGATGAGCCGGTGGGGAAGAACGTCTTGATGTCGTGTCGTGCCCGTGAATCGTCTCTGCGAGTCCCATGTGACAACTGTGAAGACCCTTCTTGTCAGTGTCCGATCTGTCGCGAAGCAGCGCTTACCGCACAACTATCCAAATCGAGCCGGGAACCCTCCCGGTCAAAATGAGCCCGCGGCCTTACCAACAAATTCCTCAAGCAAATATCGGGTCAGGATTATGGAGAACGCGAATGAGGGTTAGAGTAATTCGTGTTAATCAGCGAAATCTTGATAGGCTATCTGCGCTTGCTCGCGCACGATGAAGCCGCTAGGCCTAGACTGGCTGCTGGAGCGAGAAGATCCTCCTGTTCGATTCTTCGCTCTTCGTGACATCCTAGGACGATCCCCTAATAGTAAGGAAGTGCTCGAGGCTAGAGACCAGATCAGAAAATATTCTCCCGTAAGAAAAGTTCTGAACGCTCGTATCAAGGATGGATACTGGCCGCCGAAGGAAACGTGTTACACTCCCAAGTGGACATCCACCGTTTGGCCCTTGATGCTTCTGGGTGAGATGGGAATCACTCCGGACGAAGGCGTTAAGCGCGCCTGCGAGACGTTTCTAGACCTCCACCAGCTGGACAACGGCGCCTTCACATGTCCAAGCCCCCTAGATGTAAAACGGTACATCAAGCGGCACCCTAGGGCAAAGGCCGTCCGCTGGGAGGAGCCTTGCCTCACTGGCAACATGATCCGGACCCTGCTCGTGTTCGGGTACGGAGAAGACAGGAGGGTGAAGAAGGCTATCGATTGGATGCCCGAACACCAGCTCGACGATGGAGGCTGGAACTGCAACTATCCCGAGAAGAAAGTGAAGCACAGCAGTTTCATGTCAACAATCGAACCACTCTGGGCCTACGCGGAGATTCCACGTACAAAGTGGACGCGGAAGATGAAACGGTCCGCCGAGCAGGGCGCAGAATTCTTGCTGATGCACCGAGTCTACAAGAGTGACCATCATCACTGGAAGCACAGTCTACCATTCGCCACAGCGTTCCACTTTCCAATGTACTACTATTACGATGCCCTGCACGGTCTAAGAGTCCTTGCAAAATTGGGATACGGTGACGATGAGCGCGTCAGGGACGCGGTCCACCTGATCCTGTCCAAACGTTCCCCAGATGGGAAGTGGTTGTTAGAGGGAGACTGGTCTCGCGAGCCGGAGGCCCAGGAGAACAGGAGGAAGGCGGTGGTGGATGTTGAAGAGCTCTGGAAGCCTAGCAAATGGGTTACCCTGAACTGTTTCAGAGCCCTCACTGCAACTGGAGACCTGGTCATATCAAGAAAATAGTCAGCTAAACCCTAACCGCTAAACAGGTATTCTTCCAGGCAACTCCCTGACCGGATGATTAATTCGAGTTACTTGCCGTTGTGGATCGTCATCTGATTCCAAAACTCGTATCACGTTTCTCCCTAAGACTCTAGCAGGGCAAGTCTCAATCTAGTGGGCCCTCTATACGACACGATGACTAACGGGCAGAGACTTCTCTATATGCTTGAATCGTTGCCGCAGCCGGATAAGTAGCCCGATGACTGTGGCGGTAAAGACCAAGACCCCAACATCTCCGCCGAGCTCCAAGAGAACGTCAATCGGAACAAAGATACTCATGATTCCCAGCACGAAGTTGATCTTCACAACGTCGTTCTCAGATCGACCCGCATGCCTCACCAAGTACCAGGCGGTGAGGCCGGCTAGGGGGAGAATCATTACGGCAGTAACCGGCCACGAGAGAAGGTGCGCCACGAAGCCCCCTCCAGGGGCGAGGTTTCCGGAAATCATGAAGAACCCGCCCATGAATCCAAGTCCCAAGAGGATGAAGTTGCGCCCGCGGCGGTCGGGTCTCTCTTTTTTCGCCTGGAGGAACGATCTGGGAACGAGATACGCAGCAACTATGAACACAGATGCATACGCCACAAGAAAAATGTCAACCCCAAGAGACGGCACGTAGGGGTCACCGAGGAAAAAGGTCAACAGGAACACGGTCAGCCCGTACAACCCTCCAGTCACGGCCATTCCTCTGTTGCCCAACAGCCGGCGGCCCTTGGTCTCCGGGAAGAGTAACTCTACGAGGATGAGTGGGACCGCGATACTGAATGCCGCATGGAACACGGTAAGGTTAGTCAATGCGACCCAGTTGACCCCCTCCCAGTTACTGTAGAGCTGATTCCCGATGATTGGCGAATTCGGGTTAATCATCGTCTTGGCGGCGAAGCCTTCCTCTCCTACTGCGTAGGCTCCTCCGAGGAGAAGGACGGCCCCCCATCGCTTCCTCCACCGGAGGGTCGCCTCTCTGATCAAGATCGCTCCGCCTCCGTAGAGTCCCATGTTGGCCGCAAAGCCTAGCGGGTTCAGGATGACCGCCAGGATGGGAGTGGACCCTGTCAGGAGCTCTGCGAGGCAGGCGGCGATTATGATCAGAGAGACAATCGCGTACCATCGAACCTTGCCAGTCGCCAGACCTGGCCTCGTTGCGTTCGGGCGATTATCGAAGCCCGTCGTCACCCCGGCACCATAATCTTTGCTCAATTGAGAGTAATCACCACAGCCGGGCTCCTTTCAACTCGGCGAAAGAGTCTAAGTTTTCCCACCATTCGGCACCGGTGAGTTAAGGACAGTTGAACTCGCAATTGAAGCGCCCGGTACGTCTTGAGACGGTTAGTATCTAGTGAATAATGAGTGAGTAACTCGTGTTAGTCGGAGACAAAAATACGAGTAATTTCCATTGGTCGGAACATGTGACGAGGGTCGGATTAGCGTATTCAGGGCATGGTTCTCCGAAGAACCACGTGACTAGTTTCTCAATGCTAGTCAATAAATCCCCCTGTAGAGTCACCGGCCAGCTGATCACGATGAGCGATTGGAACGCGGGAGTCATTGCTGAGTTCCGCAAGAACCATGGAAAGGTAGGCGGTAATTTCGAGGGAGCGCCCCTTTTGCTTATCAATCACAAGGGAGCCCGGACCGGAAAACCCCGGACCAACCCGGTCATGTATCTCAAGGACGGCCACCGCTACCTGGTCTTCGCTTCAAAGGGAGGAGCCGACACCAACCCCGACTGGTATCACAACCTCAAGGCCCACCCCGATGTGAAAATCGAAGTCGGAAATGAGACTATCGACGTACAAGCAGAGGAAATAACCGGGGCCGAACGCGACCGACTGTACAAGAAACAAGCCTCACTCTATCCGCAGTTCGCCCAGTACCAACAAAAGACCAAGAGGACCATCCCAATAATGGCGTTCACGCCCAAAACGAGACGATAGTCGCCGGAACTCGATAATCCGCCTAGCCTCGCACCGGGCAGGTTAGCGTAGTTTGTTGCCGAGGAACTCTAAAGTCCTCTTCCAAGCAAGATCTGCCGCGTCGCGGTTGTACTCAACGGGCCGATTTTCTTCAACGAACCAGTGTTTAGTTCCCGGGTAGAAGTGAAACGCTACTTCGTTTCCAGCGGAGCGAATCTTCTCTTCCGTCGCACGCACGTCACCAATGGGCTCCCACTCATCATCGGGCGCAAAATGTCCGAGATAGGATGCTCTCGCCTTGGAAAAATCAATCGGGTAAGTTCCATAGAAAACGACAACTGCTCCAACACTCTCTGGTTTCAGGGTGCTCAGTAACAGAGACCATGCTGCGCCCATCGAAAAACCCACAACACCAATCTTTCGTCCCGATACGGGTGGGATCGATCTTAGGTATTCTGCGGCGCCTAAGACGATCTTCTTGATTCTCTCGTCGGCTATCTTCGACTTAAGTTCCTTCGCTTCCGCCACAGTCTTCGCCAGACCACCATCGTGGAGGTCCGGTGCCAATACGACAAATCCCTGGGACGATAGCCTGTTGGAGAAACTTTTGAAGAAGTCATTGAGTCCCCACCAGGCATGCAGGACGAGGACCGCCCCACGGGGCTTTTCGGGGGTCACTAGGAAGCCTTTTCCCTGTCTGCCTTCTGCGTCGAATTCGACCATTCGACTCTTTCCTGTCATCGAAACTGAACTCGAGAGCTTTTGTGGAGAGGGGTAATCAAATGTTTCGTCACGGAGAAAACGGTGATAATAGGAGGTGATAATTGTTAGGTGATCGCCCTGCATAACAGGACTTCGCCTGGAACGACCAACATTTCCCTGTACATGTTGAGCGTGCGGAGACTCCCGTGTTTCTTGGAGACTTCGCTGAAGCTAGTCCGCGTGAACCCTTCTGATGCGAACAATGCCTCTGAAGGCTCGTTGTCCTCTTCCACGCTAGCGAATACCTCTTTCACACTGGAGGCTTTGAAGTACCGCAGGGCGTCTTCCAGGAGTAGTTTCCCGATCCCCTTCTTCCTGCTCGCCTTCGCAACCGCGATGTAGTATACGTAGCCGACATTTTCTGCCAGCGTTTTCAGCATGACCATGCCGACCGCTTTGCCTGAGGACATTGCCGCTCTGACCAGCTTGATATCTCGAAGGGTCTTCTTCGAGTGCATCAGGTACCATCCTTCGAAGCTCTCCTCAAGTATCCATTCGAGGCCCAGCCTCTTTCCCTTGGGGACATCTATAACGGCGAGATTCTCCTGGGCCGTCATAGGCCGAACACTCGCTCCGCGTTGAGATGGAGTATCTTCTCCTTGTCCGGCTCATCCACTTCCAGCCCCTTCACCAGAGCCAAAGTTTCCGAGTGCTTGGTGATCGGGTAGTCTGTTCCGAAGATGATCTTCTCGGCTCCTGCCGCAAAATAGACGGCTTCGCTGATCTTCTTGGCAAGCCACTCGGCATACTTCTCCGCATAAGCACCGCCCGTAAAGAGTCCGGAGATGTCCGCGTAGACATTCGGATGCTTGTAAATGAGCTCAGCCACATCCTCAAACCATGGATTGCCAAAATGGCAGAGGATCATAGTCAGCTCCTCTCTCTTGTTGGCCAATCTGTCTAGAGTCAGCGGGTGAGAGCGGGCGAGGTCCCCGGTGCTGAATGCGGTGTCCCCGGTGTGGAAGAGCACCGGAAGGCCTTCCGACTCGGCATAATCGTAAAGCCAGTCAAAGACAGGACTTTCGGCCGAAGCCTTCACGTAGCCCAGCCTCACCTTGAAGGCTTTCACCACCCTCCTGTTTTCCTCGGCGAGTTTGAGAGCAGCCCTCACCTCTTTCAGAGCAGGCTCAACCGTTATCACTGGCGCAAGCATCCCGTCGCTCCTCATGCACAGCCTGATGACTTCTTCGTTTGGAAGAGGTGCGCCTCCTTGCAGGGGCGGGCTGAGGAGCAACCCGCGCCCGATCTTGTACCTTCGCATCGTGCTCAGTAGCTCGTCTAGGGTGTATCTCAGCCCGTTCTTCCGCGCAAAGCGATTGAGGGCATCGTCTCCTCGTTCAGACAAGTGCGTGTGGGCATCGATTATTTCTTGCAAACATTCCTCACTCAGATCTGAATCCGGAAAACAGTTGTTCAAGTAGCCCCGAGAGAAGTAGGGACAAGCTTGTCGTCACGACCATGAAATCTCGATGGTATTTTCAGGTTTTGCGGTTCAGAAGGCTGGCGACGTAGTCCACGAAGGGCTTATCCCACATTTCTCCAGATGACTGATGAACATCTCTGAAAACCGGGTGTAGCGAGAAGAGCTCAAGAAACGCCGCCCACTGCTTCCAAGTCTCCTCATCTATCCATTTCCGCCTGTAAAGGAAGTAGACTCTTTCAAAGAATCCGTATAACATGATGACATAGTTGCGGATGGTCATTTCTTCGCGCGTGTAGGACTTTTGCTCCCGCCCAAGTCTTCCCTGACTTGCATTGAAGAGATCTAGCTGGAATGCATAGAGTTCAGGCGTCTCCACCAGCATCCTCATGGCACTACCGTAATCGTCAAGAACCTTCCCGTAGGCCTGTTCCTTAATCGCCTGGTTCTGACTCCGAAAGGTAAAAATGAATATAACAAGGGTCAGTGTGAGAACAACTGTCTGAACAACCGTACTCCAGACGACAGGGTCGGATATGTCTAACAAAGCGGTGCCATCCCGCTCGGCGAGCCGCAAATAACCTTGGATTGCCCGAACAAAATCTCAGACGCGGCTGTCCCGTTTTTGGAGAAAGGATGACAGCAGTGCTCCGTCGTTATGGCCCAGCCTATTAACCTTCAGATTTTCTCTCAAATATAGTGCTTGTTATCATCCAGTCAGACTCACGTCCCCTTCATTGGTCGGCCAGTTCGTTCTCTTTCACTTGTCATACTAGTACAGGAGCTGGATTTTTTTCGGTAAAAGGAAAAAGCGCCATCAGCCACTGATCCTGACTTATTTTCATACCTCCTGTTTCTCTGGGTTTAAAGTCGCTGCTGTAGATTCGCAGAACATCCCCCAAAAGATAAGTCAGCTTTAGAGCATTCATGAGGCTGAAAGGATTATTTTCACCTCTTCCATAACTCAATCACCTACTCGCGCATCATGGTCCACAGTTATCACAACACTTCCTGTTTTCTGCCCTGTGTCAACATACCTGTGAGCCTCGACAATCTGCTCCAGCGTATAGCGTCTATCTATTACCGATCTAATCTTGCCTGCCTCAATAAGCTCTCTGAGGAAAACTAGATCTTCAGTCTTGTACGAGACGGTCCCGCCTATTACTTTCTTGCTGCTCGTCATTGAGGCCCATAGCCCTCGGACCAGCTGGGACAGCCCCGGATTGCCCAAGAGATAGAATCCCCTTTCCTTGAGGGATCTAATGCAACTTGAGAACGAACTCTTACCCACCACGTCAAAAATAACATCGTAGCTCTCGCCATTTTTTGTGAAGTCCTCTTGCGTGTAATCAACGACCTTGTCGGCACCAATCGAGCGGAGCATCTCTAACTTCCCCGTGCTGTCCACGCCCGTTACTTCCGCCCCGAATGATTTGGCAAGCTGCACCGCAGGAGTGCCTACGGTTCCGCCTGCCCCAATAACCAAAACCTTCTGCCCACTCTGAATGTTCCCTTTTCTAAGACAGTTCAACGCGTGAAGTCCCCCAACAGGAACCGCGGCGGCCTCCTCAAAGGTCATATTGGCCGGTTTTATCGCCACCAGCCCTTTTTCTGGCAGACAGTTGTACTCCGCATAAGCACCAAGACGAAGACCGGTAAATGCAAAAACCTGGTCACCCTTCTTGAACAGTTTTACATCTCTGCCGACTGATTCAATTTCCCCGGCCAGCTCTTGCCCCAGCACCTTTTTTCTTGGCGCCCTGAAACCAAAACCTATTCGCACGAAGAGTTGCCACGTTAGGGGAAGATTCAGACTTCGGAGTTCACAATCCCCTTTTGTCACTGTGGCCGCATGGACTCTTACCAGCACTTCATTGTCCTTGGGAGTAGGTTTCTCCCGCTCTTTGAGCCGAAGAACTTCCGGAGGCCCGTATCTTGTGCATACAATCGCTTTCATCTGAGTCTTCACAATCTCTTGTGAATCTAGTCCTTACGCTTGTCTGAGATCCCATTTCTTAGCATGAGTTCATGTCTTTGACCGAGATCCAAGCAAGGGCCGCGCCCCTGGACGGTTCCAGCGAATCGGGAAAGGACTCAGGGTCAAGTTGCTCGATGTCACCTATTATTTCAGCAGCTTTTGATAAGTTATTCTACGATCATCGAGAAGAAATAGGGTCGAAGTCCAAATCTGCCGAAATCTTCCTGTTTCTGTTTCCCGGTTGTCATGTCGTGAAGAGGGAAGGAGTTAGCTGTCGTTAGGTACGGGGCATTTGTCCTAACGGTTAAGCACTCTATATAGCAGAGCAACCCGTCTCCTCCCGGCTAGGGGTCAATAGGGGTTTGAAGGCGTCCCGATCGCCTGATATTCGTATATTGAGGAAGCCGAATACTCCTCCGTGTGATTTTTGCGGAGAGGATTTTGAGGATGGAGAGGATGCTTATCGTCTTGCAAGGGGCAAGGTCCTCTTCTCCGTTCCCAGCTTCGTCCCGGAGACCGCCTCCATATTCTTCCACGAGGAATGCTGGAGAAAGGTCGCGCTACAGAGGAAGAAGGGCGAGGCCAAGCAACCACGCCCTGAGACAGACCAATAGACCTCGTCGACTAATGCGCAATCTGTCCTCCCAGTCTAACTCTTTGGTTTCTTTTCCGTGGCCAGGAACTCGAGGATCGCGCTGTTGACCATGTCCGGTTTCTCGGAAAGCAGGAAGTGCGTGGTCCCGGGGATAATGCACAATTGTGCACCCTTGATCGACTTAAACAGCTCCAGCGTATGCCCTACGGGAATCGCCTCCCTGTCCCCTGCCATCACCAGTGTAGGAGAGCTAATCTTTCCGAGTTCTTGCTTTGTAATGTTGGGCTCGTTGAGCCACAGAATCTTCGTTTTCTCGACCACAACAGGGAAGTGACCGGGACCGTCAGGGGAGACTTCATCGTAGCGTCTGATGAGAGGCGATCCCGATTTCCGGAAGGACTCTGGTGTGAGTGATCTGATCCAGTTAAGATCTTCTGGAGACTGAGCGTTAGTGTCGAAGAGCCCGCCTATGCAAACAAGGCGTTTGACCAGGTCTGGCCGGGAGATCGCGACTTGAAGAGCGATGATCGCGCCATCGCTCCAGCCCACTAGGTTCGTCGCTCCCAGTTTCAACGCCTCGATGAAGTCAGCCGTGTACGAGGACATGGTGTCGAAACTGAAGGGTTCAGCGGTATCAGCTGTATGCCCGTGCCCGGGCCGTTCGAAAGCAACTACTCTGAAGTGCTTCGCAAGTTCCGGAGTCTGTGAAGCGAAGTCTTCAACAGTACCGAAGCCTCCGTGCAATAGTAGCAAAGGCTCGCCAGACCCTGATTTCTCATAGTAGATTCGCGAGTTCCTAATCTGGAGATGCACGGAACTGCCCAAAGTCAGCGGTTTAGTTAAGCTCTGCTTGAGAATCAAGAGATAATGAGGCGAATCCCCTGCGAAGCAGTCAGGCCATCATACGAGACTTTCCATAAGCATATAGGCTAATTTCTCTCACGCGGATCAATCGAAGGTTGCTAAGCTGTCGCTTCCTATGCGGTTGGGAAAAACGGAGATTGGGACTATGTTTCTTCTTGCTATGGTATTTCTTGCGGCCGTGCTCGCGGTTCTAGGAGTTGTTTTCCAGGACAACTGGGCCAAGGGAGGAGTCGGAGCCGCGGTTATCATCGCAATCCTGCTCTACTGGAGCATTACCAAGGAAAAGAAGAGCCTTACACCATAAGCCGTCACGGCACCGCAACCTGAAGCTCTCAACCGGCGTCAGCTTGCCTTATCTGGTGTCTTTCAAAACATGGATTATGTGCAGGTCAGACCTCGCAGACCAGCAACCGTCACAATACTGGCAGTACTATCGATCATAGTAGCCGTATTATCCCTAGTTCTAGGGGTCGCTGGAGTTGTGCTCGGCGCGTTCGTCGTAGGTGACTACTCAGGTCTCGGCGCGATCATTCTACTCGTACTCGGAACTGTCGTATTCGCATTTGGAATCCTAGAAATTATCTACAGTATTGGATTCCTCGAAGGGAAAGGATGGTCATGGACCCTGGGCACGACTATTGCTGTGGTGAGCCTTGTTTCCAGCATTGGGGTAATCGGAATAACAGCGATTGCAGGCCCGAGACTAGCAGCGATTACCAGTGATGTTTACGAAATAGTGCTGCCAGAACTCATTATCATTTCCATGATAGCCATCATCCCCATCATAACCAGCTCCGTAACCATCTATGTCCTCACAAGGCGAAACGTGAAGGTGTTCTTCGGAAAAGTTCCCGAACCGCAGGCTTAACAAAGAAATTACTTGCAGAAGAATCTCGTCCATCTTGGCTCCCAGTCGTATCGAGAACCCCACTCTGATCAAGAGTTCTTCGCGCAGTACCGCCTCAGAACAGTAGCCCCTGCACAACCAGCCAGCCCATAACCCCGAATCCCCCTTGGCGAGTAGCCATTCAGACAGCGGGAAGTCTTGAAAGGAATCCCGCAACTTTGCCCATATCCTCAGCGGGCACCATGATGGCAAAGCTTTTCCGGCTATTACCATCGAGAGACTATCAAGGTTAATCTTGTGAGCCAGACCCCTACAGATGTTATCCAGCTTCTCGGACCGAACGAACAGGTTGAGCTCTACATCAGGCAGAAGATATACCATCCCAAGATCAACGTGGACTCTGTCCTCCTGACAAACGAGCGGATCATCCTTCGCCATCCCCGCGAGCTAGGTCTAAAGAAAGACTACACGGATTTCTCCTACACCGACATTGCTAACGTGGTCCTTGACAAGGGAATACTCCGCTCGACCATAAAGTGCATGCTTAGATTCGGCGGGGACCCGCTCGCCTTGACCGAGCTACCGAACGCTGATGCCGAGAAGGCCTACGGAATAATCCGCGAGAACCTGGTGAGGTATCAGACACCTCTTACCGCCATCCCCGGAACAACGATCGCCGGCACCGCCGTATCTCCCCAGAGTATCACTCGCGAGGTGGTGAAGGTTCGCTGCAACTCTTGCAGCAAGCTGATGGACGAGAACGCAACGCAGTGTCCCTTCTGCGGAGCGAAACAGTAACCCAAAACAACAATCAATAGCCCAGCCCAACCATTTTCATTTTTACGCCATGCTTGGCAAGACGGTCTAACACGAACTGGAAGAGCCTCGGGTCTTGAGAGATCCTTTCCGGGGTAACAATACCAGTATCTTTGATCTTTCCGCGTCCCATGAGCAGAGCGACAGACGTGCATGGGTAGGCTGTTGTCCGAGCCATTGCCGAAACCCCTGACCGTCGGTTGTAATGGTCGAGAAGCTGGTATCTCAGACTCATTTTCTTTCCACGGGACAAGCCCTTCACTTCAACCCTCAAGGCCAGAAAGTCCTCGGGAGACCCGCGTGACATTGCCCCGCGAAGCAGCTCTATCGACAGCTGCCGAGGCTCCACCTCAACACCACCGATCCTAACCGATTTACGTTCAAAGAAGCCCAAGACCCGAAGCGTGCTCATCATATCCGCATGCCCAGGATACCTGAGCGTGAACTCGTGCATCTCTCTAGTTCTCGGATAACTTCTCGGAAGAGAGCCTAGACCATCCGTGAGAAAATATTCCAATTTCCCGACTCCGGGGAAGCTTAAGTGACCACGCCCGGACAACGCGTCAACCTTCTTCCGCTTACCCTCCTCGATAACCTGTACAGGTCGAGAGTACTCGTTCACAACATCCTCAAGGGAAAACACAATCCGATAATTCAGGGGAGGTTCAGGCTTCTCCGGAAGACCGCCAACAAAGATTTCCACCGATTTCATCTGATCTAGCCTCCGCGAAGCATCACCAACACACATGTTCGTGAAACCCGGCGCCACACCACACTGAGGAACGACCCGACAACCAGCTTCCTTTGCCTTACGTTGAAGAGGAAAGGCGTCCCGCGGAGTATAGGAAATATCCACAATATCTCTGCTAGCCTTAACCGTCTCACTCATCAGGTCCAATCCAAGCCGGCCCGGCAGAGCACCGCAAACAAGGTCGACTTTCCCCAGAAGAGTATGAAAACGCGGCAGTTGTGACATGCTCAGTTTGACAGTCTGAAGCTTCTTGGGGACGCGTTTCCTCAAGAGCTTCAAGTTCTGGGAGCTGGCATCCATCGCGACTACAGAATCAACCTCGTCTGATCCCGCGAGGTCGCGGGCGATCTCCGAGCCTACCTTACCGCATCCAACAACAAGGATTCTCATTACTAACGTCGCAGAACGTCGTTGTGATGCTTCTTAAGTTGGACGAAGATTCTGAGAAAAAACACTAACGGTTGGGCAAATACGTGGGGTGCACTTCATGCGATCCGGGTCGACCGTTCTGCTCTAGCCGGAACCTGGGAGCGATGTGTCTTCCTTGAGTTTTTCGAGTCTCTGATGCGTGTTTGGGCTGACGTTCCATCTGCCAATAAATCGTGGTCGGTGGTGCAAGTTTAGTGCATCGATTTTGGCGAGAACTTGTATGAATGATTCTCTACCGACGATTTCTGCAGCCTTAGCATCCGCGACGAAGTAAAGGTTTCTCATTGTAGAGAAGAGACGCCTCATCATGAAAAGAGAGAAGACCGTGTAGCCCGCGACAGTCGTAAACAATAACTCTTGGAAGAGCGGGGATTTCGACATTCGCAAGACTACGAGGAGAACAGCAACAAGGGCGAATACCGCCGCGGTCATTGGGAGGAAGAAGCCCCTGAACATCGCCCCAAACAGAAACTTTTGATCGTTGTAGACTATGGAGGAAGCGAGCAACGGCTTCCACTCTTCAGGGCTCAGCTTCCCCATCAACAGTCGTGGCAGCATTATGACGCCTCGAAATATGACGATCCGGGTTATCGGCAATCGGTCTACCCAAGACACAGTTCTCGGGTCCAACTTCGTCTTGTTTAGCTGTCCACACAACTCCCTTGCATATTCCACGATCCTCTGGTCCTCAGGGTGCATCGGAACCTGTCGAGGCGTAAACACGGGCTTTCCTCACACCATCGGATTATAAGCCAAACATGGGGCGATAAGAGAAATTGCGGTACTTGGTGATGATATCGTCTCCTGACAATACTATTGAAAGTATTATCTTGCGAGACGCGTCGAAACAATTCCGGAGCGCTCTCTCCAGCAATATTGTCAACACCGTCTTAGCGTTTGCAACTTCCGTTTTCCTCGTCATCATTCCGTTCGGTATCTCCTGGAGTAATCTGTGGATCTTTCAGGCTGTAGGGTTAACGACGACTGTTTACTCCGCCGTGGTATATTGGAGGTTCAAGGCTAAACCTTCCACGAGCTTCACCGTTCACTGCTTATTTCTCGCCGTTTTAGGGTTCCTCTTGGCGCCGGCTCCAGCCATCTTTTTCGGGGGACTTCTCTACGGCTTTGCCGGCTACCAAATGGCGAGCGTCAGATACTGGATGAGGCAAGGCCGCAATAGCCAGCTAATCCGGTGCACCCGCGACGGTGGGGAGGTCGCGGTGTTCGGTGGCACAAGTTTAGTTTGTACCAAGTGTTCGCGGTTGTTGAAGGTAGGTTTCGACGTGCCAGTGCGGTGGAGAAATATTGGCCTTGGAGCCCTCATAATCGGAGTCGTTCTGAGGATTATCGTAGCACTGGCGTCACGGCCCATCGCCGACATTCTGATCATTCCAGCTGGTCCGCTTCTGGCGAACGGTATCGTTGTCGCATTCTCCCAGCTCAATTCCTACGGTGCTCTTAGAGGCTCCGTTAGGCTACCACCGAACGTACCATCATCGCCCGGATCACCGGCTCCGAGTTGAAGAAAGCATCGGTAGTGCGTAGCTCCCTTGCGAAGAGACACGGCGATCGTTGCTTCTTGCGGGGTCTCAGCTCCAATTGTAATGTTAACGCTGTGGACCGTTGCCAGTCTATTGAGACCGGGTTACGATCAATTGACGCAGTATGGTAGCGAACTGGCAACTGGTCAAGACTCGACCATAATGAACGCCAACTTCGTCATCACCGGTTCCCTGATCATAATATTCTTTCTTGGTCTGTTCACCCATATTCACGCAGGAAAGTGGCCCGCAATCGGTGCAATGCTTCTCGGAATTTTCGGCGTGGGGGAGGCGGTTACAGCGGCATTTCCCTGCGACCCTGGTTGTCCATTTGCTAGTTCCCAGTCGCCGTCCCAGTCAATCCATAATTTGATCGCGGTCATTGCGTTCGGATCCCTCGCGTTAGCCCCACTGTTGATTTCATCAGGCTTGAAGCGGGACACTCTCTGGGGAGGGTATCAATCGTATTCCCTGGCGACCGGATTCGCAAGCATTGGACTCTTTCTACTGTTCTCGTTTGCCGTCTTGTCCTCCTTCCCGTATGTCGGCCTTCTGCAACGCGTCTTCCTCGCGATCCCCTTTCTCTGGATCGAGCTAATGGCTGTCCACCTGTTCAAGATTCCTAATCGAACCTCCCCGGCAATTCCTCCTTCAAGTCCGCCAGTTGCTCCCAAGACTGATTACCATGCTAAGTCACTGGTCGAAATATGAGTGAGCAGATCCCTAACCGTATTCGCCTAGCAATTTCAGCTCTTCCTATAGCGGGTCTTCTTGGCGTGATCTCGATTCTTCCTCCAGGTGTTTTCATCAATCCATCGACTGACCCGGAGGCATTCGCCAGATCAGCTGACAGCATCGCCTTAGGAAATCTAATCGGGATTGTTGCCTTGGTGTTCTTGCTGATTGGAGCCTGGGCCCTGTATACTATTCTAGAGAGAGGGTCCGCAAGCCGATTGCCAGTCTATGGGTTATTGCTGACTTTTGCCGGGCTGGGTTTGCAATTGCCCTTTGCTGGAATTTTCGCCTTCGCGGCCCCTGTTGCCGGTCGGCTCTACCTGGCTGGCGACACGAACATGGTCAGAGTAATCTCAGACGCCACCAGCATTTCTAACCCTGTCGCGTTTCTGTTCGGCGCAACCTCCGCGTGGCTCTATGCTATCGGTTCCATCTTCCTTGGCATTGCGATATGGCGTAGCCGCAGCCTGCCAAAATGGGCAGGGCTCCTCTACGCCGTAAACTCGATCTCTATCTTCAGCGGGCCCGTATACGGTGTTTACGCATTCCTCATGGCATTAGCTGGAACCATACTGCTACTCATCAGTGGAGCGTGGATTACAGCGAACATTGCAAGACGGGGAACTCTCCAGAGCGGTGCTTGACGGGCATTCCACTCAAAGTGAGAAACTCCCAGGTGAGGGGTGGATTCTATCGACAATCCATGAATGTTCGGGGGTGGCCAGAAAGGATTGGCAAGAGTTGCACCACGCTATGGCAATAACAATATCTTGTTCAGCGCAAGCTGGTCTCTATGCGACCCGTTCTGACCGACCGTGAACTGGCCCTCATTCTCTCCAAGGATATCTGTAGGCTGTCGACGATTAGCTCGAATGGATGGCCTCACATCGTGCCTGTAAGCTATGTTTACCTGCGCGGGAAATTCTACATCCCAACGGATAGAAGAGCCAAGAAGGTCAGAAATCTCGCGAAGAACAGCAACGCTACAATCGTCGTGGACGACGAACACCTGGAGCATGGTGTGATGATCGAGTGCAACTCTAAGATCATAGAAGGTAACAAGGCTCAATCTTTGAGGGACTACGTGAGGAAGGTCAAACGCTGGCAGAACGACGAGACAACTGTGATTATCGAACTAAGTCCTAGTCGAAAGGCAAGCTGGTTCTTGAAGTGAAGACGACCGGGCCGAGGATGTCCTTGATTATGGTGACCTGCCGTCATTCCCAGTTTTTCTGCACGCTGAGTCTGTTCCTAGGATCAGGAGAATATTGCTTTGATGGCGTCTGTTGCGACACGTGGGAGTAGTGTCGCGACCTTTCTCTTCTTCAGCATGCGAGTGATGATCTTTCCCTGGAAATCCATGTCCCCTTCCGCCTCGATCTCTGAAACATTGTCCCGCAAAACCGAGAACAATCGATCAAGAGTCTCATCGGAGAGGCCCGCGAACAATTTCCGTGCTAGACCCATCTTTCGCAGGTCAGAACTGAATTTCTCTCTCCATTGCGTGTCATAGTTTCTTAGAAACCCTTCAGACTCGACTCCACTGTGGGCAGCAGCCGACGCTGCCGCGATCCCAGCTAGTTTTCCGCAGTAGCCTCCGATAACAATGCCCCCACCTGTCGTCTGTTTCACCTGTCCAGCAGCGTCTCCAACTACGATGAAACCAGGGGACCAGCATCTCGATATCGGCCCAGCGACGAGTACTGATCCTGATTTGGTCGCATCGATCGTCGCCTTCGGCCATTGTTCCTTGACGAGGTCATCTAGGAACTTCTTGACGTTTCCTTTTTTCGATGCGAGACCTACTCTCGCGCTATTTTTCCCGGTTGGGATGCTCCATGCGAAGAATCCTGGTGCTCTCTTGGCCCCGAAGAAAAGCTCAACAAGATCACCCTGCTCCTTCATGTCAACCAGCTCGTACTGCAAGCCCGGCAGTATCTGCGCCCAATCAGGCGTCTGAAGCCCAGCCTGCTCTGGCAGCCTACTTCCCGCTCCACTCGCATCGATGACCACTTT
>Ga0066689_10000077_pt1 | contig 18777 bp, 11 predicted proteins | sample GraSoiAngelo_138_FD_65626 | JGI IMG/M metagenome (GOLD analysis project Ga0066689, IMG submission 65626) | Grasslands soil microbial communities from the Angelo Coastal Reserve, California, USA - 14_0929_09_40cm | ecosystem: Environmental > Terrestrial > Soil > Grasslands | place: USA... | reverse complement strand
TTGTGCTGCTGGCCAGCGCGGGGGTGTTTCTGAAAAGCCTGGCTAAGCTGCGCGACGTTGATCTGGGATTCAGGCCGCATGGCCTAATGAGTGCAGCGCTCGCGCTGCCGGACCGGGCGTACGAGACTCCGGCGAAGCAAATCAGTTTCCTGCGCAGCGCCCTGGAACGCCTGGCGAATTCGCCCGGCGTGGAGTCCGCGGCGGCGGCCGTGCCGCTGCCGTTCAGCGGTTTCGGCGGCTCGGCGTCGTTCGGAATTGAAGGGCGGGTGTTGCGTCCCGGCGATCCTGGACCGCACGGCGATATCCGACAGGTCAGCCCCGGATACTTCGATACGATGAAGATTCAATTGATCCGGGGACGGACATTCACAGATCAAGATCGCCTGGGAAGCCAGCCGGTAGCAATGATCGACGAAAACCTGGGCCGCCAGTATTGGCCGGATCAAGATCCGGTGGGGCAACGGATTCGCAACGGATCGAATTCACCGTGGAAAACTATCGTAGGCGTGGTAACGCCGGTGCGGCATTCGCAGGTGGCGGGCGATGAGTCCTCCGCCGAAGGCGTGATCGGTGCGGCGAAGGGTGTTTACTACTACCCACTGTACCAGGTCGAATCAGCGGCAACATTTCTTATCGCCAGGACCAACGGCGACGCGGCGGGGCTGGGGGCGACGATTCGCGAAGCGGTTCAGGCCGTCGATCCCGGGCAGCCGATCTCGGATTTGAAGACGATGGACCAACGCGTGACGTTATCGTTGGGCCCCCGGCGGTCTGCGGTAGCGCTGCTGACGGTGTTTGCGGCGATGGCGCTGAGTCTTGCGGCCGTGGGGTTGTTCGGGTTGGTACGATACAACGTGGCGCAGCGGACGCAGGAGATCGGTGTGCGGATGGCGCTCGGGGCCTCGCGAAGGGATGTATTGAAGATGGTGCTGGGCGAAGGCTTGCAGCTAGCCCTGTTTGGTGTTGGAGGTGGGCTGGTGGCGGCGTTCGCCCTCACGCGGGTGATGGGGGGATTGTTGTACGGGGTGAGTGCTACTGATCCGCTGACGTTTGCGGGGATGGCGGTGTTGCTAACGCTGGTGGCGCTGTTTGCTTCGTGGTTGCCGGCCCGCCGAGCGACGCGAGTCGATCCAATCGTCTCGCTACGATATGAATGAAAACAGAAGGAGATTTTGAAGGACTAGGCCAATCCGTTGCGGCGCCGATCCGCTTGAAAGTGGCGCGTTTAAACCGTTGCTTCATCCCTCAGGCCCACGAATAGGTAGCCGGCACCTTTGCAGTTCGGGCATTCTTTATTGCGGTAATATCCGGTTGCTTGACAGTGCGTACATTCGCTCCAATCAAATGTTTTAGTAGCAATTGCGTTAATGCCGCGGCAGCGTTGTTCGCCACTGGCCTTGCAACAACGACCGTTTGCGACCCTCATGTTGTAACCAGCGCCGCCACACTCTGTACAACACGTAACAGGCAGTTCTCGCTTCATTTGCTGATGATACGCCTGTGCTAGTGCGTGCACCTGTTCCATACGGGACACCGCCCGGATAATAGTCGCGTCACCAAACTTCCTGCTGACTAACCCACGTGTTCGGGCGCATCAATTCGGGCAGAATGCTTTAGTTGTCCGGATGGGCTGCAGGCACCGCCGAGTTGCGATGGTAGTTGGGATAGGGCGGCTTATTGTATGTGGGAAGGGGATTTTTCACCAGATCCGAGAGGAGTAACTGAACGGCCCTCTCGAGTTGCGGGTCGTGCCCCTCGCGCATGGCTTGGGGATCGAGTTCCACTTCGACGTCTGGCGCGATCCCTTGGTTTTCGACTTCCCATTTGTTGTTCGGAGTCCAGAATCCGCGGCTCGGCGCGGTTACGATGCCTCCGTCCATGAGATCTTCGCCGGGGCCGAAGAATCCCACCAGGCCTCCCCAGGTTCGCTTCCCAACGAGGAGGCCAATCTTGGCCTGGCGGAAATGCCAGGGCATGGCGTCACCACCCGAGCCTGCATATTCATTGATGATCATCACTTTCGGCCCGCGGATGAGGCTAACGGGAGTGGTCATGTCCTCGCCGTCGCGCGTGGCGCGATAGTTCATGAGCGTGCGGCGCAGATAATCCAAAATGTAGTCCGTGTTCGTCCCGCCACGGTTGAAACGCTCATCAACCACCGCTCCTTGCTTTCCCGCCTGGGAGAAGAAGTAACGATTGAAGAATGTGTATCCACTCGAGGCAGTGTCGGGCAAATAGACATAAGCCAGTTTTCCAGCGCTGAGCTGCTCCACTTTTCGGCGGTTGTCCTCCACCCACGCCAGTTGTCTGAGTCCCCCTTCACTCTCGACGGGAACGACCGTCACTTCGCGTGAACCTATGCCATCGGGATTCGGTCCGACGCGCAGAATCACGGATTTGCCAGCCGTTTCTTCGAAGAAACTGTAGACCTCATCAGTGCTGCGGAGGTCATGCCCATTCACCGCTAGCAAGTATTCGCCTTGAGTGACGTTTACACCAGGCTGCGTCAACGGCGCGTGCAATTGCGGATTCCAATTCTCGCCATCATAGATGCGTGAAAAGCGGTAGCGGGCGTTGTCAATCTGGTAGTCAGCTCCGAGGAGCCCCACGGGGATGCGTTTCACATCCGGGCCGTCGCCACCGGCAACGAACAGATGCCCCACCGTAAGCTCGCCCATGGCTTCTTGAAATATGTAGTTCAAGTCGGACCGCGAGGCGATTGCAGGAAGATAAGCGGCGTACTTTTTCTCAGTTGCTGCCAGGTCGAGACCGTGGAAGCTGGGGTCATAGAAGAAATCGCGCTCGAACCGAAACGCCTCGTGATACATCTCGTTCCATTCCGTGACGGGCTCGACGCGCACTTCCATGGAACTGAGATTCAATGTTTTTGCGTTCGAAAGGCCGCCACCTCCCGCCAATGCGCCCGAACTTGGGCTACCTGGACCTGGTGCGGGAGGAAGCGGCGCAATGACCCAGGTTTGTGGGGGCGGGGTGTTTCCGCCAGGCTGGGAGTCGTTAGGCTGGCGGTATAGAATCTTCTCGCCATTCGCCGAAACGTGGAACTCGAGAATGTTGTCGAGCAGTTTGTCAATCTTTCGCGTCTTAAGCTCAAAGCGGTGAGCCGTTAGTGCGCTTGGTCCACTCAGAGGCTCGACTAACGGCCCTTCCACGACGAAAAGCACGCCTTCTTTTCCGGAAACTATTTCCGTGTAGTTTCTTGCCGGGATCGGAAGCGCCAGGATACGCTGGCCGATCTTTTCAAAATCCACCTTCACGGGCTCCGGGAGCTTGGGCTTCTCCTGGCTTTGCGGTTTCGAGGAATCTGATTTCGTTTCGTCCGGTTTGGACGCTTCGGATTTGGCGTCGGGCTTCGCTTGCCCTTCTTCATCGCTTTCCGGCGCGAGTGGAGAAGGCAGATCCTTGCGCAAGACTACGATATAGACACTCGTAGTCACTGGCCGGTCCAGGCTGAGCATGGAAGTGTCCAACGTCGGACCCGCGTCGGTGCTGGCCAGGAAATAAAGATACTTGCCGCTCCTGTCAAAGATCGGCGAGAACGATTCGCTCATGCCGTCCGTCACGCGCTGGCTCTGACCAGTTTCCAAAGAATAGAGAAAAACCGAGCGCATGTGACTCACTTCTTGTTGCGTGTAGGCTAGCCACTTGCTGTCTGGTGACCACGCAGCTTGGAAAATTTGCTGTGGCCCGGTGAAGCGGTCATGAAACACTTTCACGGGCAATTTCTTTTCGAGATCCACGTACCACAAGTTCAGGCGCTTGTCGGTATAGGCCATCTTCTTGCTGTCCGGCGACCAGGTAGGAAAGTAGAAATATGAACCAGGAGTGCCGAGGCCGATCTTTTCTGGCTCGCCCTGGCCATTTTGATTCTTGATGTGCAGTGCATACTCGCCCGATTCATCGGAAAGATAGGCAATTTTGGTCCCGTCGGGGGACCACGCGGGAGAACGTTCATCAATGCCAGGCGAATTGGTCAGGTTGCGAATATCGCCCTTTTCCGCTGGGACAGTCAGGATTTCACCGCGGGCTCCAAATACGGCGCGTAAGCCGGTTGGCGAAATGTCCGAGCTCGAGATTCTGTTTGCCACATTCAAGAAGCGCGTCCGCAAGTGCGGCAGCTCGCCTGAGATGCGGATCTCAACTCTGTGCGCGGTGCCAGATTTCAAGTCGTAGAGCCAGATGGCGCCGAACTGCTCGATGACAATCGCGTCCGGCCCGGCGCTGGCATACTTAAAATCGAGCCCGTCGTTTTTCAGCGCCATCGACACAGCTTTCGACTGCGTGTCGTAACTCAAAAGAGACATTGGACCGTTGCGGTCGGAGAGGAAAAAAACACGGTGATCCACCCACATCGGGTTGAAGTCGTTGGAATTATCGCGCGGAACCGGGGTCACGCTGGAATCCGATAGCCTGACGATCCAAATAGGCGAGGTTCGGCCGCCACGGTAGCGCTTCCAGATCTCGAAGGCGTGGTCCAGCGGAACGTAGGCGAGTTCCTTTCCGTCGGGCGAGTAGGAGCCTTCGGCGCCGATTGGCAGAGGCAGTTGAGTTGGAAATCCGCCGTCGCGCGAGACCGTGAAGAGCTGGGAAGACCTGGAGGCGCTGTTGCGGGCCGACCTAAAAAGCACTTGCTGACCATCGCGCGTCCACCCGATTACTAGGTCTGGGGAGGGATGGTAGGTGAGGCGTCGCGGAGTGCCTCCTGTTGCGGGAATTATATATACGTCAGAATTTCCGTCGTAGCTTCCGGTGAACGCGATCTCATGACCATCGGGCGAGAAAATCGGGCCAGACGCGGCACCATTGCCTGCGGTGAGACGCACAGCTACTCCGCCGGCGCGCGGAACGCTCCACAAATCTCCCGCATACTCGAATACGATTTTGGTCGAGTTGACAGTAGGGTGATGCAAAAGCTGCGGAGGATGTTCATCCGCCAAACAAATGCGCGCCAGCATCAGCGTGAACAAAGCGGCCGTCCATCGGAACATGCGCATTACCACCTCATACTTTCGGGCACCGTTTACTTCAACATCTTGCGGAAGGAACTGGTTCCGATGCGCGCCAGTATACATTCGAAGCAGGTATTTTGTGGCTCGAACCGGGCGGATAGGCGAGAGGCGGCATCCATTTTTCGGGTGGCGCGAGCGAAGGGTGTCACTCTAGCGACTATCGGCGCGCTGATTGGGGCCATTGCTGTCGAACACCGCGCCAGTGTGTGCATTCTCAACAAGGACTTTTCCAGGATTGCCCGAATAATCGGTCTTGTACTGCCACGCCCATAGATGGACGAGGGAATGATGCCCGTGACCCGGATGGATAGTTTGCTCGCACGGCCGATAGGAGAGGAATCTTATCAGTGGAGACAGTTTGCCACAGCTGGCGACATGTTTCCGCGTGGCCAATGACCAATTTACGTGCCACAGTTAGCTTGGCGATTAGAGTTCCCGGCGGCATCGCCAGTCAAGGGTCGCAACGCATTGCGAGCGGCCAACAAACTTAGCACGGCCTGCATGCCCGCCGAGCCGCCAATGCGGCCTTCTAACTTTGGGGCAACCGCCTCATTGTTCTCACGCAGCACCAGATTGCATTTGTCCTGGACTTAAGTGGAATCCGCCGGTCGCCTTCTTCAGTTGCTAAGCCAGCCTGGCCTCGCTACGTTAAGAGCTAGTTGACCCGCAGATGCTTCCGGTGAGAAGAGTTTCATCGTCCTTGCTCAGGCGATGAAAATTGTTTTCCTCCGCGCGCGGAAAGGCAAGTGGTGTAGAATGCACCGCGTTTTCGAACCTCATGAGGCAATCCGCTCAGTGAGCGGGGACAAGCTCCGAAGATCCGGGTGCGTACGCAATAACCGCGCACCGGCAGCACCGGAGCGTGGCGGAAAACGATGAAACGCAAATCTCATGTAATCGCGGCCTTTTTCGCTCTTCTTACGGGGCTGGGGATCATTTCTGCGGTCCTCGAAAAGCGGGCAGCTGTCGCCGCCGCTGGTGACGAGGTGCCGCAGTTTGAAGTGGACCCCTTGTGGCCGAAGCCGCTTCCGAACCATTGGATCCTGGGCATGACCGTCGGCGTAGCCGTGGACGGCCAGGATCATATCTGGATCGTGCATCGGACGAACACCTACGAGCCCATGGAAATTTACGCCACCGCGAAGCCGCCCGCGGCGGAGTGTTGCGTTCCGGCTCCGCCCGTTCTTGAGTTCGACGAAGAAGGCAACCTCATCGGGCACTGGGGCGGCCCGGGCGCGGGTTACGATTGGCCGGATTCGAACCACGGGATCACCGTCGATTACAAAGGCAACGTTTGGATTGGCGGTAACAGCCGCGGCCCCGATCCCAAGGCTTACCACGACAACATGGTCCTGAAATTTACGCAGAGTGGCAAATTCCTCATGCAAATCGGCCATCCGGGCAAGAGCCTGGGCAGCAATGACACCGAGAACTTGAAGGGACCCGCGAAATTGTTTGTGGATAAAGCTACCGATGAATTGTATGTCGCCGATGGTTACGGCAATCACCGCGTGATTGTCTATGACGCGGAAACCGGAAAATACAAGCGCCACTGGGGCGCCTACGGCAAGAAACCCGACGACACCAACCTCGGCCCCTACAATCCGGACGCGCCGCCTGCCCAGCAGTTCCGCACGCCAGTTCACTGCGCAGAGCTTTCGAATGACCGCCTGCTCTACGTTTGCGACCGTCCAAACGACCGCATCCAGGTGTTCAAAAAAGACGGCACTTTTGTAAAAGAAGCCTTCATTGCCACAAAAACTCTCGGTGACGGATCGGTCTGGGACATCGCCTTCTCCAAGGATCCCCAGCAGAAATACATTTTCCTGGCCGACGGCTCGAATGAGAAAATCTACGTGCTGCTCCGCGATACACTTGAAATCCTGACCAGCTTCGGCGACGGCGGGCGCCAGCCCGGCCAATTCTATGCCGTGCACAGCATCGCCGCCAATTCGAAAGGCGACCTCTTCACCACCGAGACCTATCGTGGCCAGCGCGTCCAGAAATTCGTTTACAAAGGCATGGCCCCGGCCACGAAAAAAGACCAGGGTGTCGTGTGGCCAAAGTCCAGCAGGTGAGCCGCCCAATCAAGCTCATTCCCCGAAGGAGGGCATCATGCAAAGAGTTGTACTGAGTTTTCTGGCATTCGCATTCGTGTTGGCGATTGCCATTCCGACAAGTTTGCCGGAGCAAACGGCAAGTCCTGCTCCGCACCTGCCACGCGGAACCGCCACGGACGTTAGCAGCGCAGAAGTGCAAGCCATGGTGCAAAAGACGGAGGCGGATCGCGTCAGCGATCAAGCCATCCGCGTTGTGAGTGTCAACGGTGAATACAATGTCAGCATCGGCGTTGTCCATCGCGCTAAGACTTCCGGCAAAGACGCTCCCAGCGGCATCGAGCACAGCCAGATCACCGAGGTCTATCACGTGATTGAGGGGAACGGTACTCTTGTAACGGGCGGGACACTGGAGAATCCAAGGGAGGTTCCGGCGGAGAGCCCAGTCGTAAAAGTGCTCAACGGCCCCAGCACGGGCGGCACTGCTATTCAGGGTGGCGTGAGCCGCAAGCTCGCTCCCGGTGACGTGGTCATCATTCCGCCAAACACTCCGCACTGGTTCAGCGAAATCGTCACGGACCAGATCGTCTACCTTGTTGTGCGGGTCGATCCCCACAAAATATTACCCGCGGGCTACACCGCCAAGTAGGCGGCACTCCCATGCCTCGCATCTTTGTCGCGTTGCTGGCCAGTCTATATTTGTTTTTTCCAAGTAGCGCAGCCGCGCACGACATCCCGAACGATGTCATCGTCCAGGCATTTGTCAGATCGCAGGGCAATCGGCTCCATCTCCTCGTGCGTGTTCCGCTCAAAGCCATGCGCGATATCAATTTTCCCGAGCGCGGGCCCGGCTATCTCGATCTCCGTCGAGTCGGAGACGTACTCCCCGGCGCCGCCACGCTCTGGATCGCCGACTTCATAGAAGTCTTCGAAGGCGATTCCCGCCTTTCGAAACCCCAAATCCTTGCGACGCGCATCTCGCTTCCGTCGGACCGCTCCTTCGCTTCTTACGAGGATGCGTTGGCCCACATGGCCGGGCCGCCGCTTTCAAACGACACAAGCGTCTACTGGGACCAGACCATGATCGACGTGTTGTTCGAATTCCCAATCCAGTCGGAGCAATCCCGGTTTTCCATCCACCCGGCGCTTGCGAGGCTGGGCCTTCGCGTGGTCACTGTTCTTCGGTTTCTGCCGGCCAGCGGCGGGGTTCGCGCTTTCGAATTCATCGGCGATCCCGGCCTGGTCCGGCTCGACCCGCAATGGCACCAGGCGGCCCTCCGCTTTGTGGACCTAGGATTCTTCCACATTCTGGACGGCACCGACCATCTGCTGTTTCTGCTTTGCCTGGTGATCCCCTTCCGTCGCCTCGGCGCGCTCATCCCGGTCGTTACCGCATTCACCATCGCGCATTCCATTACGCTGATCGCCTCGGCCTACAACCTCGCACCGAATTTTCTCTGGTTTCCGCCGCTGATCGAAACGCTGATTGCCATTTCCATCGTCTATATGGCGCTCGAAAACATTGCTGGTGACAGCACCCTACAGCGCCGCTGGATGATGGCCTTTGGCTTCGGCCTGGTACACGGATTTGGTTTCTCGTTTGCCTTGCGGGAGTCGCTGCAGTTCGCCGGAGCGCATTTGCTGACCTCGCTGCTGTCCTTCAATGTCGGCGTCGAACTAGGCCAGCTCGTAGTGCTCATTGTGCTCATCCCCGTGCTGCAGCTCTTCTTCCGTTACGCTGTTGCGGAACGCATGGGCACCATCATCCTGTCGGCGTTGGTCGCTCATACCAGCTGGCATTGGATGCTGGACCGCGCACGCGTCCTTGGTCAATTCCGATTCGAATGGCCGGTCCTTACCGCCGCCTTGTTGGCCACGGCGTTCCGCTGGCTGATAGTGCTTTTGTTCTCGGGAGGCATGCTGTGGTTTTTGCAGCAAACATTTCAACGCTGTGTGGAACGCGGCAGGATGACCTTCTTTGGAAAATTTAGAATAGGGGTCGGCTCCATGGCGAGATCGGTGCTCAGTGGTGGTTACCGAGAAGGGGGCCGAGGTCCGTGATGCGGACCGCGCCACACGCGCCGGGCGGATTGGGCTTTTTGGTTTGAAGCTGTCACCGCCATAAACCGCGCCGGGATTGTGCAAGGTAGGCGGCCGGGCGAAGGGATGACGCTCGCATCATTGTGCGGCGAGTTTCTTTCCTCGCACACTTCAACGTGATCCGCCAAGAGCCAACGCTGCCCGCGCAGCTGGGTGGATTATGGTCGGGGGAGATCCAGCAGCATCACATCCGAGTGCTCCTGCGCTCGTTCAAGGACAACTTCGCGGCCGTCTGGCGAGATGTCGAAGTCGCGAATGTCGAAGTCGGGAGTGAGGTTGGTCAACTGCCGCTCGGCGCCCGTCTCCAGGTCGATGAGCCAGAGATTCTTATGTTGAACCTCTCCTCGCAGCAGCACGATTGCCCGTCCCCCAGGCAGGAATGCCAGGTGTCGAGCTCCCCGAGTCAGGGTCAGAGCCGGCAGGGGATGCGCTGCGGCCTGAGCCGTGACGGCTTTCACCGAAAACGTGGTGCCGATGTCGGGTCCCGAGTAGACCACGAAGCGCCCGTCGGGCGCCCACGCGGGATCGACCGAGTACTCCTGGACAAAAAGAGCGGGGGAGCGACCATCGACCGGTACGCGGAAGAGGTGCGGGACGCCGTGATCGTCCACCGCCGAGGTGATCGATTGGCCGTCGGGCGCCCATGCCGGAGAGCCCTGCAGGTCGAGCGAATCGGTCACAATCCGCGCGTTCGCGCCGTCGGCCTGCATCACGTACAAGAGTGTCTGCCCGTGTTGCCGGACCGAGAATGCGACATACCGTCCATCGGAGGAGATTGCCGGGCGGCCAAGGACCCGTGCTCCCTGACCACTCCACAACTCCGTGCCAGTGCCGTTGGCGAGCTTCCAGATACTCTCGCTCGTGCCGGTGGCAGAAACTACAGAAGATAATCTGGACCCAGCCGTGGGGAGAACCCTGTGCTGGTCGTCAGCGCGACTCGAGCAGCCGACCCAACGGTGGGTGAGGCAGCGATCCGCAAGCGCCAGAGATTTCTCTTCGGACCTGCGCGCGTGACAACCAGACGGCGACCGTCAGCACTGGCCGCCAGCGACGTGTACCGGTCAAGGCCAGACGTCAGCCGGTGAGGAATACGGCGCTGGACGTCCACGCTATAAAGCCACGGCCCCGAACCATCAGGATCGCTAGCGAGGTACATCAGCGTCCGCCCATCCAATACGACCGGATGACTCACGCGCCCAAAGTGCGAGGTGATCCGCTCCGGGATCCCGCCGGCTGGAGTGATACGCCAGATGTCCAATTTGTCTGGGAGGGAGCCCTGAACGAAGTAGATGAATGCAGCGTCGGGCGCCCACAAAGGATAGTGGAAAGCAGGTCCCGCTGCCCGCTGGTGAAGCGCATCAGTGAGACGGACTGCAAGCCACCGGTGGTAGAGACGAGTTCTCCAATGCCCGTGACATCGCGCATCGGGCTCGCGCGTCCAGGGCTCGCAGACACGGTTGTGAGCTGTGACGCGTTGTACTCGTCTGGGGCCGCTTCATACCGTCGTGGCCACTATTTGACAAAAGCTGTCGCAACTGGTGGCCCAACCACACCCAATGGCGTACTTTGCCGACGACTGGCGCCTCTTCCGTCACAGTTTCACTGTGAACTACTTCCAACATACCTGTACGTACTGGCGTGCTCACGAGTGGATTTCACGTCGCTTTCCGATGTCGAATGCGCTGTTTCCAGCCGCTGGTCTTCTCCCGGATGCGACGGCTTGAGGCGAAAGAATGTTGAGCAAGCTCGTGTCGCTGCACTACATGCGCTGTTTATGTGCTTAGAGTTGGCCACTGAAAAAATAAGGAACAGATTTCATTCCGCCATATACTCAAGACTCTGTCTTCCATCCATTTCAGTGGAGGTGCCAGATGGATTTTGACGTAATCGTGATTGGCAGTGGTTTCGGTGGCGCTGTTACTTCGTGCCGTCTGGCCGAAAAGGGCAAGAAGGTCTTGGTGCTAGAGCGCGGCAAGAAATGGGACCGCACCACCTACCCTCGAGAACCGCAAGACGAGTGGATTTGGAGCCACGTGGACCCCGAGCAATACCACGGCTGGACAGATTTGCGTCGCTTCAAAGGTATGGCAGTAATTGCTGGAGCCGGTGTGGGCGGGGGATCCCTGATCTACGCTAACGTTTCCGCAGTTCCACCAGAGTCCGTATTTGAATCTGGCTGGCCTCCGGAGATCACCTTCGCCGTACTTCAGTCCTACTACGCGACCGTCGCTGACGTTTTAGACATTCACGAAGTGCCGCAGAATCAGTGGAGCCCCCGCGTTCGCTTGATGAAGGAGGCGGCAGACAAACTGGGGCAGAGCCAGCGTTTCCGCCCCGCCAAGCTCGCCGTTTCATTTGACAGCAATCTCGTCTATGACTTCGATACCGAGCCCAACCTCAAGAACAGCAAGCGCTTCACCAACAAGCACGGCGTAGAGCAGGGAACTTGCGCCCATTTGGGAGAGTGCGATATTGGCTGCCGAGCAGATGCAAAAAACACTTTAGACAAGAACTATCTGCATATTGCCGACAAGAATGGAGCCGAGATTCGCCCCCTCCATCTGGTCACCAAAATTGAGGCCATCGCCGGCGGTTACCGCGTCTACCACCAGGAATTCAAGAATGGCGGCTCCGTTCCGGGTTCCACCACGGCTGAGCGTGTGATCCTCGCCGCCGGATCGATGGGTTCCACGGAACTTCTGCTGCAATGCAGGGACATTCACCGTACCCTGCCTGGTCTCAGTCCTTCCTTAGGCAAACACTGGAGCAGCAACGGCGACTTTCTCACGCCAGCGATGTATTTGCGTCGCACGCTCTGGCCCGATCGCGGAACGACCATTGGCGCAGTGATCGATTACCTCGATGCCAGCGACAACGGGAAGACTTACTGGATTCAAGACGGCGGCACCCCCAACGTGATGAACAAATATTTTGAAGCTTTGCTCAACCGCGTACGAAAACAACCAAGTGAAAGCCATCTTCTTGAAGGGTTCAATATGAAGTCCCTGCTCCAGCATTTGACTTTATTTGCCGCCAATTTCGACGTTTTCAAGCATATGATGCCCTGGTTCGCTCAAGGAGTCGATGCGGGGGATGGCGAATTATTGCTAACCAACGGAACCTTGGATTTGAAGTGGGACATCACGCGTTCGCTGCCGTTGTTTAAAACCATCGAAAAGCGGCATCATACACTTGCGGAGGCTACCGACGGCCATCCGTTTCCCTTGCCAACTTGGGCACTTTCACACGAACTGATTACTCCGCATCCCCTGGGAGGCTGCAATATGGCCGCGACGCCCAATGACGGCGTCGTCAATCACGAAGGCGAAGTGTTTGGATACAAGAATCTCTACGTTGCCGACGGTGCAATTATTCCCAAACCGCTGGGTGTAAATCCCTCGCGCACGATCAGCGCCCTTGCGGAGCGAATCGCCGATCGTATGCGGGTGTAGGTCGTGAAGCGGCCGGTGGGAGGAAAGCGTACGGCCTGTTTCAGTCTGATCGCAGCGCCTGCATGACGTCGACGCGTGCGGCGCGCGCCGCCGGCACCACCGATGCAACCACTGCTGCGGCCAGCAGCACGGCCGCCGAGCCGGTCACCGGCACGGCACCCGGCATGTGCACGTCCTGGAAATAGCTGCCCGCCAGACGCGCCAGCGCGAACCCGCATACCGCGCCTGCCGCGACGCCGGCCGACGCCATCACTGCGCCCTCGGCGATGACACCCGTTAGGAGATGCCGGGGCTGCGATCCGATCGCCAGCCGGATACCGAATTCACGTGTCCGCCCACTGACCGAAAATGCCAGCACGCCGGCCACGCCGACCACCGCGATTGCCAGGGCGACGGCGGCGAAGCCGCCGAACACTAGCGTGTTCAGCCGGTCTGGCGTGAGCACCTCTGCGCGGACGTCTTCGAGCGTCGCCGCGCGCTCGACCGGCTGGTCCACGGACATGTCCCGGATAATGCGAGTGATCGCGGTCACCAGAGCGTACGGATTCGCGCTTACGTGAACGAACAGACGGCCTCCCCAAATCTCCTGCTGCTCGAAGGGGTGGTATACGGTCAAGGTCGGGCCCGGCACCACGTGTTCGTCGTCCACGTCGGCTGCGACGCCGACGATGCGCCGGGGTGCCGCGCTGATGTCGATGAACTTCATCACCGGATCGGTCCACATAATGTGGCGGTTAACCGCATCCTGATTGGGAAACATCCGCTGCGCCAGACTCTGGCTCACGATGACGACCGACTCACCGCCTAGGCGATCGGCGTCGTTGAAGTCGCGTCCGGCGATCATCGGGACGCCCAGGGCCGCAAAAAATCCTGGCGAGATGGTCCGCAACTGCGCTCGCGGATCTTCTTCGCCGGACGCCCGCACGTGACCGTCCGCCGAAAACTCGAAGCCGGGACCGAAGCTGCCGGCGTCGCGCCAAGGAACGACGATGCCAAAGGCGACGCGATCCACGCTGGGCAACTGCGTAATGCGCCGCATGGATTCTTTGTAAAAAGCGGTGATCTGATCGGGCGTCCGTCCGTAGGAAATCGCCGGTACGTTGATTGCGAGCACGTGGCGCGTGTCGAGGCCGGTCTGCGCGGTTTGCAACGCGAGCAGTGTCTTAAGCAACATGCTGGCGCCGGCCAGCAGCACGAAGGACGCTGCGATTTGAGTCACGGCAAAGACGCGTAGCCGGCGACTCGTGCTGCCAGTGATCCGCAGACTGCCATTCGATAGGCCCAATCCATTCGACGTATCGGCCGACGGCAGGTGCGGGACATATGCCAAAAGCACCGCCGCGGCGACCGCCAGCACCGCTCCGACCCACAGCATGCTGGAGTCCACCGTCAGATCCAGCGCGCGCACCGAGAAGCGCGCCGCGTACCGGGCCAGGATGGCCACCATCGGCCGCGCGCTCAGCACTCCGAGTGTCGCTCCAGCTCCGCAGAGCAGCAGGCTTTCGGCCAGCAGCGTACGCCGCAGCGCGCTGCGGCTTGCGCCGAGCGCCGCCCGGATCGCCAGCTCGCCTTCGCGCCGAACCGTCCGCGAGAGAATCAGGTTGGCAACGTTGGAACACGCAATGACGAACACCAGCGCTGAGGCAGCCAGCAGCACCAGCAGCACCGTCCGCGCGCGCGAAGTGATCTGGTCGCGCATCAGCACGGCGTCGATCTGGAAGTCCGCTTTCGCCGAATACGCTTCGGGGTGTTCTTTAACGATCGCCCCATGAACGGCGCGCAGCTCGGCGCGCGCCGACGCGAGATCCGCGCCGGGAGCGAGCCGGCCGAATAGCTCAGTCATCCGATGGACGCGGCCGGTCACCATGGTGGCTGACAGATGATGCGGGCTGGTCACCACGTTGGCGATGATCTCGGTCTCCGCCGGATACGGTACCGCCGGTTCCAACACGCCGACGATAGTGGCCGAGCGCGTGCCGAGCCTGACCGTTTTGCCGAGAACGGACGGATCGCTGTTGAGCCCGGTCTTCCAGAAACGGTAGGTCAGCACGGCCGCGCCGGCGGCGTTGGGGCCATCGTCCCGCGCGTCGAGCAGTCGGCCAAGCACTGGGTGCAGCCCCATCACCTCGAAATACGATCCGCCGACGACGCCGGCACGCACCTCGCGCGGCTCGCCAAGGCCGACCATGGTGAAGCCGATGGTGGAGAAGTCGCCGAACGCGCTCAGCGTTTTGACGCGTGCGCGCAGATCCTGAATTTCCGGCACGGAGAACGCAACGTTGTCGGCGCCGATGCCGCGCGCACTTTGGCGGATGTAGATCAGCCGGTCCTCGTCGCGGTTGACGAGCGGCCGCAGCAGCACACCGCGCACCACGCTGAAGATGGCGGCGTTGGCGCCGATGCCCAGCGCCAGCGTGAGCACCACGGTGACGGCAAGCCCCTTGACACGAGCAAGCGAGCGGACCGCGTATTTCAGATCGCGCAAGAGGGTCAGGAGGAACTCGAGGAGTTGTGAATCTTGCGTGTGGTCTTCGGTCATGATGATTCCTCCTTTGATTCTGCTGCTAGATATGCGTTGCGACGCTCTAAGCTTTGTTTCCAGCCCGCTTCCATTCCCGGGAGATCCGCAGTGGTCTTAGCAGTGCTAATGACGCGCGTCTACCACATTTGTTTCCTCTTAGCCGCCTTGCTCGGGGAAGGTCACACTTCCCAGCACTTCAAGGGGCCCATCACCCTCTTTGTCCAGCGCCGCCCTTATGAAGACGAACCGTTCGGACGCAACGATCTCCGGATAAACCCCCGTGATCGGAACCCCACCATGTGCTTGGATCGGTCCACGCTTGAAAACAGGCTCTCTTGGAGCATCGCAGACCGGCGTGAGCACCAGTTCATGCTCTTTTTCTTTTGTCACCGTGCTTCCCGTAGCCGTGCTTCTTCTCCCTATTCTCTACGTCGCGCAAATAGTCATCCAGACGATCAAAGCTCTCCGTCCAGTACCGCCGGTAGTGCTCCGCCCAATCGGCAACGTCCTTGAGCGGACCTGCCTTGAGTCGGCAGGGCCTCCATTGTGCCTCATGTCCACGCGCGATAAGCCCGGCGCGCTCCAGCACCTTAAGGTGCTTGGAGATGGCGGGCATGCTGATCTCGAACGGCGCAGCCAGTTGCGTGACCGAGGCCTCTCCGGACACTAGACGCGCCAGGATTGCGCGACGGGTGGGATCGGCAAGGGCCGCGAAAGTGGCGCTGAGGCGATCGGAGATCATGGCATAATTAACCTAGAGGTTAAATACATCTCCCGTGGTGGGGTGTCAAGGGGAAATTGCAGGCGTTAGAGTTCCACCTCGCTGACGAGCCCTGCAAGAAATAATCCACTCGCCGTTCTAACCGCAGAGTACCGGCAGTCGTATGCCGTGCTCGATCGTTTTTTCTGAAGGAGTCACTCGATGGAACAACCATCTTCGCCCAGCGCGCCATCCTATCCACCCAACAGCACGCTCCGTCCCCGGGTCGCCAGCAGAACTTACTCGTTGGTCCACCTTGAAGATGAGGAGGCTACATCTATGCCCGCACAAATTGTCGCGACTCTCCCGCTGAAAAAAAGGCCCGGATGGCCACTCTGCTGTGCTTATCTGCTCATACTTGTATTTCTTTCTGTGGCCCGCTCCTTTGGACAGACCACCCCTCATTCTCCGGGCTGGGTGGTCTTACCTGTCGATGAATATCGGACCCTGCACGCGAAGGCTTATCCCGTTGAACGCGACCCGGAGCCGCCTCAGGTCGAAGCCACGCTCACGCGCGTCGACTACGAGCTTCGCATTGATGGCGAACTCGCCTCCGGCCGTGCGAGTCTGACGGTCGATGTCTTGAAGGACGGCTGGGTACGCGTCCCGGTTCCGGCGGGTCTGCTGGTTCGCGAAGCAAGACTCGACGGCAAACTTGTTTCTCTCGTGTCCGATACCAGCGGCAAGGCGGGAAGCCAGCTCTCCGCACTCCTTTCCCATTCGGGCCGGGCGGTCTTGCTGCTTGATATCGCCATTCCCGTGGCTTCGTCGACGGGCGAAGAGAGTATTACGCTGCCTTCGACCGCGTCCGGCGTTACGCGCGCGTCCGTGCAACTTCCTCGCCCGGGCGTGGACGTCAGACTCACGGGCGGCCTTCTCTCTGAGAAATCCGAATCCGCGGCGGAAAGCAAGTGGATCGCTTACGGACGCGGAAACGAAGCACTGGCGTTCGCTTGGCATAGGAAAACCGAGGACCACCGCGCCACGCAGCCTTTGCGAATGCGCGGATCGCTGACGCAACTCCTGGGGCTGGGCGAAGACTCGACCTCCATCAACGCCGAAGTAAATCTGGAGGTAACGCAGGGCGCAGCACGCGTCGCGCGAATTGAGATCCCAGATAAAGTAACGATCAACCAGGTTCTCGGCGCAATGGTGGCTGACTGGGAGGTAAAGGCCAACGAACTCTCGGTTACATTCCTGGAAGTCGTAGAGCAAAGCGCACGGTTCGTCGTGATCGGAGAAACTCGCAGCCCCCGCGAAGGACAGATCGAAATTCCTCTTCTTCGTCTTCTCAACACCGAGCGCGAAAACGGCGGCGTTGCGGTGGAAGTCCTCGGCGCCGGAGAAATCAAGGATCTCCAATCCGAAGGACTTGATAGCGCGGACGCGACGGACCTCGGCGAAATGGTTTCGAATCGACAGTCTCCTTCGCTCGCGGCATTCCGGTTTCGCACCGGAGACGGGAAATTGACGCGGTCGCTCAGCTTGAACGTGGCGCGTTATACGCCTCAAGCCGTGCTGCTGGCCAACGTCTCGGAAGCGCGCTACCAGGTGCTCGTCAGCAGCGAAGGGAAAACGCTGGTCCAGGCGCGCTACGCGGTTCGAAATAACCAGCGCAACTTCCTGAAGATTACCTTGCCGCCGGGTGCCACGCTTTGGAGCGCCTCCCTTGGGGGCAAAGCGGTGCGGCCGGGGCAGTCGCCGGACGGCAGCCTCCTCTTGCCCCTCGATAAAGCGCGCGCCGGCGAAGAAGCGCCGGAGTTCGCCGTTGAGGTTGTCTATTTGAGCCGCGGCGCCGCCTGGAATGACAAGGGCCAGTTCAAATTGGCGTTGCCCGCTCTTGATCTGCCGGTCTCGCGCACGGGACTCCTGGTTTATCATCCGCCGCTCTTTAGAGTGACGCCCGAACCAGGAGCGTTTCGAACCGAACCCTATGAAAATCCCATCTCCTCCGCGCTAAATCCTCCAGCGAAATTCAGCGGCGGGGTCGGAGGAACAGTTGCGGCCGTGGCCTCCCCGGTCACTCCGTTGCCACCGTCACCGGACATGGATTCCAAAGACGAACAAAAATCGAAGCGCTCTCAAGTCGCAACTCAGGCTCTTGTCGATAAATTCAGGGCCGACTCGTTGGCAGGGAAGCGCGCTGGGATTCTCCCCATTCGTGTGGCGTTCCCCGCATTTGGACCTTCGCTCTACTTGGTCTCCGAACTGACCGGCGAAAATCAGGCTCCTTCCCCGGGATTAAGTTATCAGCACGAGAAAAAGGCAGGTGGCAAGTGAAAAAGATCTTATCAATAATGGTGGCATGGGTGCTGGTGCTCCCTTGTTTTGCAGCAGCAGACGAACTCGCTCGTCCTCCCGTACCGGCTGCTGGCAATGTGACGCTCCCTCTCGACGAATACAACCGGCTGATCGAACTGGCCGGCAAACCTGCCAGGAAACCAGATGCGCCGCCTGTCCCGTACACCATGAAGCGCGCCGACCTGAAGTTCCGTGTGGCCAACGAATCGGTGCAGGGCACGGTGCAATTGCAGGGAGAAATCCTTCACAAGGGCGCAACCAAGATTCCTCTGACCACGGGCATGGCTATTCTCGACGCTCGCCAGGAAGGGAAGGGCCTGCCTCTCGCACTAGAAAATGGAACCCACACGGCTGTTCTTGTTGGACCGGCGGACTTCGCCGTCACCCTCGATGCCGGCCTTCCCTTGACCATGGAAGCGGGGCGCGCTTCCTTTAGTCTTCCCGTGCCGTCGGCGGGTAGTGTGCGGCTCGCGCTTGTTGTTCCGGGCGACCACACCAACGTTCGAATCAGCCTCGGCCTCATCACCTCCAGGTCCTCCGAGAAGGGGCAAACTGCCAT
>Ga0066689_10000051_pt1 | contig 20807 bp, 16 predicted proteins | sample GraSoiAngelo_138_FD_65626 | JGI IMG/M metagenome (GOLD analysis project Ga0066689, IMG submission 65626) | Grasslands soil microbial communities from the Angelo Coastal Reserve, California, USA - 14_0929_09_40cm | ecosystem: Environmental > Terrestrial > Soil > Grasslands | place: USA... | reverse complement strand
ACGCGCTCCCGGGTAGCTCAACGGTAGAGCGGGCGGCTGTTAACCGCTAGGTTACAGGTTCGAATCCTGTCCCGGGAGCCAATATTTCTTAGGTCAACAGTAGACCGGGTCCTTCCGGAGAAGGGCTAACCACAGGCCACAGGTCTCCTTCCGGCAAAGACAGTACCGAGAGCCAGCTGAGCTCTTTTTTGGGCGCATGCCGCCCGCCCGGAATCGAGTCAAATACCGTTCCCGTTCGGATACGAGGCATTTTTTTCGTGTAACGAAAGCACGACTTGACAGAAGCTGCTGAGCCGCTATTATGTGCACCTAGCACGCCCGCCCACCTGGGGATGAAGCGCACCGCCCGGAAGGTCGCTTGAACGCTCCCTGACCCCCGCCTTGGGTCCTCAACTATGCCGTGAAGTATACGACCCTTGCTATTTTTGCTTGCGTTCTTGTCGCGCTAGCGGCGCATGGCGCAGCCAGTGCGGCCGGGTCATTCTACGTGGATAACGTCTATGGCAACGACGGCAATCCCGGCACGCAGGCCGCTCCCTGGCAGAGTCTGACGAGGGCAAACCGGCAGGTGCTCGCGCCGGGCGACAGCTTGCTCCTGAAGCGAGGCGGTTTCTGGTCGGGACAGGACCTTCAGGTCTCGGAAAACGGGACATCCGGGGCGCGCATCAACGTCGATGCTTATGGTACTGGTGCTGCGCCCGTTGTCAGCGGTGCTTCCAGCTGCGTAATGGTTACGGGCGACTACGTGACGGTCCGCAACCTGAAGCTGGACAGCTGCTCCTGGGCCGGCATTGAGTTCGGTGAAGGCGCGACTTTTGGCTTGGCGGAGTTCAATACCCTCAGCCACAACATCGCTGGCGCTAACGTCGCGTCCGGCGCCAGCGACAATACGATCCAGAAAAACACGATCGTTGATAACAACAAGATGAAGGTCCTTACACCCTGTCCGACGAACTGTAATGATGACAATGGCGCGTGGGGCGTCCTCCTCAACGGCGACCGAAACGTGGTCGCCTACAACACGATCTCCGGCAGCGACGCCTATTCCTATGACTATGGCCGCGACGGTGCTGCCGTGGAGATATTCAACGGCGCCGCCAACATCATCCACCGCAACAAAGCCGCCGATAACGAGACCTTCAGCGAACTCGGCGGATCAGCGACGAGGGACAATAGCTTTATTTACAACTCCGTGCGCTCGGCTGTAGGACAGGGGAAGTTCGTCGTCCTAACCGGAGTGGCCAAGAATACCACGCTCACTAACAACAGCGTCTATCTAACCGGCTCCAGCAGCCAGGGAATCGTCTGCTCCAGCGGTTGCAATACGGGCGTTCTCCATAGCCGCAACAACCTGATCAAGGCTGTCCTCAAAGCCGGATACGCAGACGCACCATTTGATGATGCCTTTGGAATATACAGCGGCTTCATTCAGTTCGCCCTGGGCGCTAACAGTGTCGCGGCCGATCCGAAGTTTCGCAGCACGACCGACCTGCGCGTTGAGCCTGCCTCGCCGGCGGTAGACAGTGGTGCGTCCCTTGGCTACACCGCCGACGTAGATGCGCAAGTCGTACCAATGGATAACAACAACGACGGCGTGAAGACGGTCAATCGTGGCAGCAATGAGGGGCTGGCTCCACCCACGTACTGTCCGGACTTCGACGGGAACCACGTGGCCGATATTTCTGACTTGGTCAAGCTAACGAGCTGGTATGGGCGAACCGCCCCTCCGGCTCCGGCCACTTACGACGTAAACCACGACGGCTACGTCGACGTGCTCGACGTCACGTACGTCGCCGGGTGGTTCGGGCGAGTTCCGTGTTGACCGCGCACGTCCCCTGCAGTTGTCCGAAGTAATTACCTTCACCGTTCAGTTGTAACCGCCTGGCGTTCTGCTACGTACTCCCGCCAGCTCCAGCTATCGAGGAATTCACGAGCTGCCCGGTAACCGCTTTCGTAAGGCCAGTCGCGGTCCGCCGGCGTCAAATCGAAGTCGGTCGCTGAATACTTTCCCGTAGGTATCTTGATGATGCGCTTGAGGTCCGCCTCCTCCAGCGCCTTGCGGTCGTGGGCGGTATTCATTGTCCGCACCATCGCCCTCGTCATCGAGATGAGGCTTCGGATGCGCTCAAAATGCGGCTGCCCGGCGTTCGGTTCCCACAGCAAAAGTCCGAATGTGGCCAGGGAGGAGTTGCGCCCGGGGGAGCGTCGAAATAGCGTATCGGAAAGTTGCTCAGCAGCCCACCGTCGACAACCCAATGCGAGCCTCGGTTGTTCGTTCTTTCCGCGATCTTTACAGGCATGAAGAAATACGAAATGCTGATGCTTATTCGGACAGCGAGTGCCACCTCGAAGTCATCGGGTTCTACCCCGAGCCTAGCCACATCCTGCGGCAAGATCATTAGCTCGTTCCGGGTGATATTCGACGCGACAACATGGAGCTTGTACTTGAACCGGCTAAGGTACGCCTCTTCCGAGTCAGTCGGCTCCTTCGGCATGATCAAGTCCGAGAAGGTCACACGCTCCTTCCCGAATTTCTCTCGAAGCAGCTGTCGCATGACACCGAGAAAGTAGTCGCCGTGATAAAATCCTTCGTGAAACAGAAGGTTGAGCCACTGACCAATTAATGGCACTCCGCCCAGCGCCCCTGCGTCCATCATCTTGTGAAAGTCAACGCGCGTCCCCATAATTTCGCGCATTTCGGCCGCAGTGTAACCTGCCGCGATCAGCGAACTGGCGACAGCGCCCGCCGATGTCCCGGCCACGTTCTGCCAGCGGAAGCCCGCCTCCTCGAACGCCTGGAGAGCCCCGACGAAAGCTATGCCCTTGACGCCGCCGCCCTCGAATACACCGTCAGCCCGCAGGGTGGCTCGCTCATTTGCCTGGCTCGAATTCAGGTGGTGGATCCTTCAGAGCTCGTAAGCTGCTCCTGGGCAGTGCGCGATAGGTGCGCCGGTTCTCCGGGCGATGCCTCGACTTGAGCGCTCGCAAATACATACGTCACAGCACTTGCTCGGCGTCCGGTCGCCGCCTGAAGACCATAGACATAAAGGCCGGCCTGCGTCTTGTACTCACGTAGTCGCTCAGGCACCGCTTCGGCCGCGATCTGGTCCGTCTTCCAGTCGACGATCTCCATTCCGTCATCGCCCTCGATAACGAGGTCTATGAACCCCTCAAGCACCGTGCCCTCCATCTGCACTGCGAAAGGCACTTCCCGCAACGCCCGCTTGGCCGAGCGTGCCCTCTCAGCGACTTGCGAGGAGCGCAACACCCAGCGGACCAGCCTTTCGACTTCGGCTGCGCGGTGCGGGATTGCCTCCGCGACCGCCTGTGCCCGGGCGAACGCCGAAATCACGGGATCTTCCGCATCAAACGGTAGGCTCTGAATCGCCGCGTGGACGGCCCTTCCCAGCCGTGTCCCACCCCGGCCCCGGGCCCAGGGCTCGCTCTCATCGGTCTTCTCATCCTTGTTTTGCGCGCCCAGCGCCGTCGCGCTCGTGTACCGGCGTACTGTAGCGCCCGCGACGAGTGCTTGCCTGCTCTCTTCGAACTCATGCTCAGCTGGCTCTTCGGTGGCTTCCGGTTCGAGGTCCTCGAAAGCACGCTTGGCTGTCTTGACCTCCCTCTCCAGATCCAGTCGTTTCTGGGCGTTGTCCGCGGCGCCGTGATCGATCAGCTTTCGAGCCCCACAACTGTTCAAGGCGCGTTGGGAGTGGTATAGCGAAACGATCAGATGATCGCGCGCTCTCGTCGTCGCAACATAGAGCAGGCGTTCGTATTCCGCGTCCCCATGCCTCTTCTCTTGCTCCATCAGCAGATCGATCGGGCCGAGCTTGAAACTCCGGTTCCCCTGCCTGCTCCCGATGCAAACGCCGATCTCACCTGAAGAACGGTCGATCAGATATGCGCCCGGGCGGTTGGTGGGCGCCGTCCCCAGCCCGGCGACGAACACGATCGGGAACTCCAGTCCTTTGGCGCCATGAATAGTCAGCACCCGAACGGCGTCTTCATCGTCATCCAGCCCGGCCCTTTCATTGTCGAGGATCGCTTCGCCGGCGCGGCTCTCCATCCAGTTGACGAATGCTCTCAGGCTCGCAGGCTCGCCGGCCTCGAATGCACGCGCTTGCTCGACGACGAACCGCGCGCGCCGGAAGCTATTACGGTTGCCGGCGTCGAGGATGCCAATCTCGACCTGCTTCGTCTCTGCCGCAAACCGGTCCACCAGCGCTGCGACAGAGCAATCGTGTCTTGTTTGATGATAAGCGGCCAGCGTCCGCAGCGCGTCGGCGACTCGCCCTGGCAGCATCTCCAGCCGCGGCGAGAGATAGTTCCAGGGCCCGCCGGCAGCCTTGTACTCCGCCAGCTGGACATCGGAGCAGGCGAACGCTGCGCTGCGAAGCGAGGCAACGATCGCCACTTCATCGGCTGGATCGTCGATCGCTGTCAAGCAGTTGAGCAGGTCGCGTACCTCCTGCGTCCTGTAGATCAGGCTTCCGCTCTCGACCCTGTAAGGCAGCGCTGCCTCGGAAAACGCCCGCTCCAGCGCCGGTAGGACCGCGCGCGTCGGAATCAGCACGGCAATATCGCTGAACGTGGCTGGCCGTACCATGCCGTCGCGTTCCGCCACTTGCCATCCCTCTTCGACCGCGGCGAGGCAGTTGGCGACCACCTGCCCCGCCTCAATCTCGCGCACCTGCCGCGCGTTCGCATCGCCAGCGTCTCCGCCGATCCATGCGACGCCCGGCCCTGTGAGATTGCCCACGCGCCGGGCCTCATGAATGGGCCGGTATTCGGGCTGAATATCTTGCTCCCACCCCGGGCCGATGAGCGGGGCGAATACTTTGTTCACCCAGTCGAGCAGGATGCCGCGGGAACGGCGGTTGAGCGCGAGAACGGGGAACAATCCACCACTCCTCTCGATCGCCTTTCGCGTCTGCGAGTAGATCGCCATGTCGGCTCGCCTGAAGCGGTAGATCGATTGCTTGGGGTCGCCGACAAGAAACAGGCGCCCCGGTTCAGGGGCTCCGCTGTCCGGGTCGGTCGCGAAGGCCAGCGCGATCTCAACCTGGAGCGGGTCGGTGTCCTGGAACTCGTCGATGAGCATTACCTCGTACCGGGCACGCAGGCTTTGCGCGGCTTCACGATTGCCCTTCAGTAAGTCGCGGACGAGCACGATGAGGTCATCGAACGTAAGGGCACCCTCGCGAGCCCGCCGATACGCATCCTCAACCACAAACCGCACGACAACTGGCACAACCGCAGCTAGAGCTTCCGAACGGCACGCATGAAGCGTCTCGTTCAGCCGGCATGCGATATCCGAGGCCACACGGCGCACACGCTCAATGTTCTCTTTGCCGCCCCACGCCGGTTGACTGCTGACACCCCACCTCATGTCTATGATTTCCGCCGCGGCCGCCAGCGTCGACTCGCGATCCACCTCGCTCCGCAGCAGTTCGGTGACAACTGAAGCAAGCCTCAGGACCCTTACGAGTAACTGGTCATCGGCTGGAGGCACGTGTAGCGGCAGGTTTTCCAACGATGCGCTCATCTCTTCAAGGTCAGGCCACACAGGCGCGTCCGCCTGAGGGGGATCTGCCGGGAGAAGCGTGGCCAAATCGGGTCGTCTGCTCAGTTCCACCGCGAGCGTTTCGATATGCCATGTTGAGAGGCCGAGCCCAAGCGCCCGGTCGATCGCGCGGCCCGCCTCCCGATCCTCGGCAAGGTCCTCGAGGTAAATGCGCCAGCGCTCCCGGAAGCGGCGATCCGCCATTACCTCGTCTTGCACCCGGAATGAAGGGTCAATGCCTGCCTCCGCGGCATACGAGTAGAGCACGCTCTGGCAGAACGCATGTATCGTCGATATTTGCGCTCGGTCCAAGGACTTGAGTGCTTCCTCGATCGTCGCCTCGCTTTCCGCGCGGTCCTTCTTCGCCGCCTCCAGCCCCGCGCGAATGCGATCGCGCAGCTCAGCGGCGGCCTTCTCGGTAAATGTAATCGCGACGATACGGTCGATCTCGTGTCCGCCCAGCACCAGCGCGACAACGCGCTCGACGAGAGCGCTCGTTTTACCCGTTCCGGCGCCCGCCTCGACGAAAAGCGTGTCCCGGAGCGACGTACGTATTAGTTCTCGCGTCGCGGCGTCTTCTGTCTCTTGGTCGATCGCCTGCTGAGCCAAGCTATGATTCCCCCAAAGCCGTTCGCTCGACGTTGCGCCACGGATTGACGGCCGGATCGTCCTCTTTTGCTGCCATCTCCAGGTCGCGGCGGCGCGAGCAGATGCGGTCGTAGTCGCAATAGCGGCAGTTCTTAAACTTGCCATAGAAGTCATCGTCGTCGCCGGAGACAGCCGGAAACGAGCCGGCCCTGATTCCGGCCATGATCGCTTCCAACGTCCGTTGGAACGCATGGCGTTGTTCCGGCGCCGGCTCGTACTCCACAAACTCGAAGCCGCCGCGCTTCGTGATGAACCAGTACGCGGCATGCACTTCCTCGGCTTCGGGAGCAGCCGCGACGTAGACGGGTAGCTGAAGCTTCGTCCCTCCCGCCAGCGGGTTCTCCGGCTTGATCCCCTTGTAGTCTTCCATGCTTCCCGACTTGTAATCGATGATCCAGGCCTGCTTTCGGTCCGGGCTCTCGTCAACCCGGTCCACCACTCCCTTGAGCGTGACGCCCGCGACCTCCACTTCGGGAATTTTCGTCTCGAATCTTCGCGGGATTGCGCCGGTCCGTTGCCGGAAGAGCGTATCCTCGTCCAGGAAACGGCTCAGGTCCGCCTTGATCGTCCGTGCCTCGTGCATGCTGTAAACGCTAAGGCCGGTTAGCCCCCGCTCTTCTGCCTTCTCGAGCGCCTGGTCGGCGAGGAGCATGAGTGCTTTTCTGTCGTCGGCATTCCACGCCTCGTACGATTGGGGCCGGCCCTCAAGCTGCCGATCCTCAAAGAACCGCTCGAGAATCCTGTGGATGAGATTACCCCGGGCGGCGGCGTCCATCATGTCCCGCTCTTCGGGCTCGTCGACTGGGTATAGTCCAAGCACCGATTTCGCAAAGTAGCGATACCCGCAGACACCGTAGTTCTCTAGGGATGTCGGCGAGACAGTGCGCTGAAGCTCGAGCCAGGAAGGTTCGTTCAGGTCCTCGAGATTGCCGTCCCACGGCGTGAACTTGGTACTCCTCCGCGCGCGGAGCATCGAGACCGCTGGCCAGAGCCCATGTCCGGGCTCCAGCCAGTCGCCTCCGCGCCGCCTCCCGATTGCCCAGCGATAGCCGGCTTCTTCTGGGGTCACAACCGGCCCGCTTAGGGCAACCGCTATCGGCGAACGTCCCCTCCGCAGCCAGCCATCCGCCGAGGGATGAGCGCGCAACTGTGATGATGTGTTGATGCTCGGGTCCCGCGTGGCAGCCTCTGCTCGCATCAGCGGAGATGGGTAGTACTCGCGCGTGCCGCCTGGCTCATGCCTCGGAACTGTCCAGATGACGGCTCCGCGGCCGGCGGCTTGCACCGCCCGTGCGGCCGCTTCGCGGCTGCGCTTGACTCGCAGCTCCATGTCTTCCACGTGCGGGTGATGCCTTCGGAGTTCCGCCCAGGTGTTATCGTCCACGAGAGGATCGCTGCCCGGTCCAGCTGGCAGTGATCCTTCGTATGCGCCGCAGAGAATCACCCGCTCGAAACGAAGTCCGGCTGCCGTTCGATAGTCGGAGACTGCGACCCCGCTCCCAAGACTACGCGGCCGCAAGTAGGCCGCTTCCAGATTCGCTCGCAGCGCCTCGGTGAAGGCGCTCAGGCTGAAGCTGCCGCCCACCGCGCCCACCGTCCCCAACTGCGCGATTTCCGACAGAACATCGTCCAGCGCTTCGCTTGAGGCGTCGAGATATTCTTCGACCATCGCGCTGAATATGCGAATGAATTCAGCGGCCGGGAATGGCTCGATTAGCTGCTCGAGCCGGGTAACCATCCGGTCCATCAGCTCACGAAGATCGCGCGCTTGCTCTCTTGCGCCGGCTTCGGCCCTCGCCCGGGATTCGTTTCCTTCCGCTGCCTGATGGGCTGAGGACGCCTCCATGTCCCGCATGAATGCTTCGAGCCCTCGCCTCCAGCGGTCTGCACCCTTCGTGATCCCCGCCTGCCGGGACACTCGATCCCACGCAGCCGGCAGCGCCGCTACCTTGCCATCCCCGGCCGGCAGCCACCCGCGGAGCGGCGATATGCTGAAGAACTCCATGACGGAAGTCCGCGAAAAGTTGTTCTGAGGCAACAGGGCCAAGTCCAGCACGGCGCCCCCGGCTCGCGTTTCAATGAGCGGGATTCCAGGCAACGGTACCGCCGGCACCTGGGCGGCAGCGAACGCCTCGCGCAGCAGACGCCGGTAAGCTCGGTCCGCTCCATGGAACACCGCGATTTCATCTATGCGAACACCCGCTTCCAGGGCGGACACCACCTCACGCACGGCTTCGCGTGCTTCACTTGCAGGGTCGGGCGCGAGGACGAACCTTCGCTCGGGCTCGCACGTGGGCTCTTCGAGATCCGTGTATTCCTGCGCTCGCTCCTGAAATGCCCTGAGAAGCTCAGCGGCTCCGGCCGATTCTGCGCTCGGAGGCACAACAATCACATGCCCAAACTCGTCTGGCCGCCACCTGCCTTCGCGGACTACCTCGGCCGCCTCATCCAGAAGGTCCTCCTCGTCGTAGAAGCTGGCCGACTCTTGCCGAAACCGGTCGTACAGGCGGAGGAGCTCGGTGAATTGGTCGCCGTGCCCGCCTCGGTGCACCTGTGACGAAGCGCTTATCCCGCCGCGACGTAGGCGCCGGAATATCCGACGCAGTGCCCGGGCGTAGCCTGGCAGGTCTCCGACTCGCGCCAGCGCCCCGCGCGACTCGCGTGCCACCAACTCGGCGAGATAATCGCCGATCGGCCGGGCCAGCGGGGCGCGTCCAGCCCCTGCCAGGTGGCCCGCGGCCAGCAGCTCAGCGATGCGTGGCAGAGTCTCGAAGCGGACGCCCGCGAAAGGCGCCAAAGCCGCCAACCGCCGTCGAAGCTGAAGGCCAGCGGCATGTGAGGGTACGATTGCCGTTACCGGCGCCAGCGGGTCCATCGCCCGTCCGGCCGCGAGCGATTCTAGGGCTGAGTAAACGTCGGGCATCCGATGCCCACAATCCTTCAGGCGAGCAGCCCTGTCAAGCGAGATATGGCACTATCAACAATCCGCCTCTGAGCGTGTAACCCGGCTACTCATAAATGGTCTGCTTTACGGTTTCCGGTCAGAACTTGGCGAGACAGTACCGCGATACTGGCATGCAGGGAGGAGAAACTGCGCGTGTATTCAGGAGGTAATGGCTAATGCCCGAACAAGTAATGGTGATCGTGGCCGATCCGGACGACCCGAAACACGGCGAGATCAACGTCGTCGAGAACGCCCAGAAAGGCGCGCGGCTCGTCGAAACGTTGCTCGAAGCCGGCTTCGACCAGGCGCGCATCCGCGTTTTCTCTGGCGCCGAGATGGATATGCAAGTGAGGCACCGACCCGTCGTCGCCCTCGTCAGCGGCGACGCGAATGAAGGGGCCGCACCCAGCGGCGACGAGGCGGCAAACAGGGACAACGGCAACAACGTGGACTCAAGTAAGAAGACAGTCGCTTCAGCCACCCAATCCGAGTCTCGCAAAGAAGAAGTGGCCGCCGAGCACTATGAGCGCAACGGCGTCCGCTTCTCAACTGCCTTCCGGCCGGCCTGAGCGGCAGCGCTCGCCGGGCTCGATCCAGTGCGTGGCGAAGGCCGGCGCTCAACGGGTATTATGGGCCGGTGACCTATGCGACAGCGGCCCAAGCGAAAACCACGCTCGCTTCCAGGGCGCTCGATGTCGATGCCGCGAATCTTGCCCTCGGCCACGAGACTTTCGAGGCTTGCGGCGCCACATTTGTGCGCAACCGCGCCTATCCGCTCATCTACGACGCAAACCACGTCGCTCAAATAAGCGCGTCGACGCCCGAGGAGATTGACAGCCTCCTCGCGCGGATCGACCAAGAGTACGATCACGCGGCCCATCGCGAGTTCGGCGTCGACTTCCGGACTCCGCCTGCCTTCGTCGCCCGCCTCCTGCTCGACGGCTACGAGCGCCGCGATTCGCTGGTGATGGTCCTCGAGGGAGACCTGCATGCGCGCCCTTCCGACATCGAGATCAGGCCGGTGCAAACCGAGGACGACTGGCGGGAATACGCGGCGCTCAAAAAGCTGGACTGGCTCGAACATGAGGGCCGGATCAAGAAAGCACCCGAGCCGGCGGTGGGCGAAGCGCTTTACGCGGTCGCGCGTCTCAAGCAGCCGCCGGTGCAATACTGGTTTGCTTGCCTGAAGGGCCGTCCGCTCGCCTATTTCAACTCATGGCGCGGCATCGACGACGTTGGCCAAGTCGAGGATCTGTTCACGCATCCTAGGTTTCGCCATCGTGGCCTGGCGACAGCTCTCATCCACCATTGTGTATCCGAGTGCCGGCGCAATGGCGTAGGCCCCGTGGTCATCGTGGCCGACCCAGCGGATACACCAAAGCGGATGTACGCCGCGATGGGCTTCCGGCCTGTCGCTGCCTACTCGCACTACCTGAAGCGGCTTCCAAAGACCGGCGACTCCCGGTAGCTGCGCTGCCCCGCTCCGGCCGGACTCCCCGGCCTGATAATCGATTCCCTTGCTTGACACCGCGAGCGGCGCATTTCGCTCCGCGCTTTTCGATGCTATAGTGAACGCAAATATGGCCCAGCGAACTCGACGCAAACAGGACGGCGAGCCGGCCGCGGTCTCCTTCCCCGAACTGCCACCAGACATGACCATCGAGGCCATGCTGGCGCACCGCTACGATGGCCAGGACGGCCGCGATATCTTCTCCAAGGCCAACGAGTTTGCGCTCGCGGACCAGGCGCGTGAGCGCCAAATATATCCCTTCTTTCAGCCGCTTGACAACAATGACGGCCCGCAGGCGCAAATCTACGGCAAGCGCGTCCTCATGTTCGGCTCCAACAACTACCTCGGTCTCACCCGCCACCCTTACGTCGTCGATTCGGCGGCGCGCGCTCTTCTCAAATATGGCACTTCGATGACCGGCTCGCGCCTGCTCAACGGCAGCACCCATATGCATGAAGAACTGGAGCGTCGTATCGCCCGCTTTGTTAACAAAGAAGCGGCGCTGGTCTTCACAACGGGTTATCAAACGAATCTCGGTGTCATCTCCTCTCTTGTCGGCCGCCGATCGGTCGCTGTTGTCGATAAGTCCGACCACGCCAGCATTTATGACGGCTGCCGTTTGGCCGACGGCGAGATGGTCCGCTTCAACCACAATAGCGCCGCTCACCTCGATTCCGCTCTCATCAGGATAGGCGAGAATAAGGCCTGTCTTGTGGTAATCGACGGCGTGTTCAGCATGGGCGGTGATATCGCTGACCTCCCAGGCATCGTCGATGTCTGCCGCAAGCACGGAGCCCGGCTTCTGGTAGACGACGCCCATGCCATCGGCGTGATCGGCGAAGGCGGCCGGGGCACAGGCAGCCATTTCGGCCTGGAAGACGGTGTAGATCTCGTCATGGGCACATTTTCCAAGTCTCTCGCGTCTATAGGTGGGTTCATTGCCGGCCCGCGAAAGGTGCTCGACTGGGTAAAGCACTTCGGCCGCACCCTCATCTTCAGCGCCAGCCTTCCACCAGCTTCTACCGCCGCCGCGCTAGCCGCCCTCGATGTACTCGAGCGCGAACCCGAGATGGTCGACCGCCTCCACAAGCTCGCGGCGCAGTGGAGGCAAGGTTTGAGCGACATGGGCTTCGATGTCGGCCGCTCGGAGACACCGATCGTGCCGGTGAACGTGGGCGACGAGTACAGCACCGTGATGTTCTGGAAATCGCTGATCGAAGACGGCGTCTACACCAACCCCGTGGTCTACCCGGCAGTCCCGATGGGCAAGGCGATGTTGCGCACTAGCTGCATGGCCACTCATACCCCAGAGCAGATCGAGCAAGCCTTGGAGCGCTTCCGAACTGTCGGCCGCAGACAAGGTATCCTCTCCTAGCTCTCCGCCCGCCACCGCCGTTTCCGTAACAGCGGTTGCATCCAAACGCGACCTCGAGGACTTTATCCGCTTGCCCTGGCGCCTCTACCGAAGGAACCCCAACTGGGTGCCGCCCCTCCTGCGCCTGCAACACGAGCTGTTCTCGCCGAAGCACAACCCGTTCTTTGAGCACGCAGATGTTCAACTCTTTCTGGCCCGCCGCGATGGCCACGTTGCTGGCCGCATCTCGGCTCAGATCGACCACGAGCAGAATCGCTACCATAACGAACGCACCGGCTTCTTCGGCTTCTTCGAGTGTGAGAATGACACTGCTGTCGCCTCGGCTCTCCTCAATTCGGCGGAGATCTGGCAACGTGACAGAGGGATGGAGCGCATTCGCGGCCCGCTCAACTTCTCCGTCAACGGCGAAGTCGGCTTTCTCGTTGAAGGATTCGATTCCCCGCCCCAAATCCTGATGCCTTACACCAACGCCTACTACCTGGATCTCGTCGAAGCAGCCAGTTACGCGAAGGTCCAGGACCTCTACGCCTGGCGCTGGGAGAGCCAGCCGGTGCCCGAAGGCCCCGCTCGCATGGTCCGCCAACTGCGCTCGCGCCCGGAAGTCCGCGTCCGCATCGTCGACATGAAGCATTTCGACGACGAGGTCCGCACGATTCTGCAGCTCTACAACGATGCGTGGAGCGAGAACTGGGGCTTCGTTCCGGCGACCGAGGCCGAGGCGCGGCAAATGTCGCGTGACCTCAAGTTCATCGCCGACCCGCACCTTGTTTCGTTCGTAGAGATCGATGGAAAGGCGGCCGCCTTCGCTCTCGCCGTTCCCAACCTGAACGACGCTATCCGCGACCTCGATGGGCGGCTGTTCCCTCTTGGGTTCGTCAAGCTGCTCTGGCGGCTCAAGGTCCGCCGCCCACGCAACGGCCGTCTCCTGCTGCTGGGGGTGCGCAAGGAGTTCCGGACCCGCCGCTATGCAGGCCTCGCCTATCTTCTCTGCGACGAAATCTACCGTCGGGCCGGCCAGCGCGGCTACGAATGGGCTGAGTTCTCCTGGACCCTCGAGGACAACCATCTGATCAACTCGCTCATCACGAAGGTTGGCTGCCGCCATTACAAGACCTATCGCATTTATGAGAAGCCTCTCTAGTCATGAAGGTGCTCATCACCGGCGCCAGCGGCTTCCTTGGCTCTCATATCGCTGAGCAGCTCGCTGGCCAGGGCCACAGCGTCCGCTTGCTCCTCCGCAGGACCAGCCCCCGGCGCTTTCTCTCAGCCCTCGCCTACGAAGAAACGGCCGGCGACATTACCGATGCGGCGACACTGCCGGTTGCCGTCCAAGGCATCGATGCGGTCATCCACGCCGCCGGCCTCATTAAAGCCCGTAAGGAAGCCGAATTCGACGCGGTCAATGCTGAAGGCACCGCGAACCTCGTTCGTGCCGCAGAGCAATCAGCGTCGGTCAAGCGGTTCGTGTATGTCTCCAGTCTCGCCGCGCATGGCCCAAGCCCGGACGGCGCTCCCCGGCCACGGAACGCGCCTGCGATGCCGGTGAGCGCGTACGGCCGCAGCAAGCTCGCCGGAGAGGATAACGTCCGGGCGTCCGCCCTCGCCCCGCGAGCCGTCATTTTCCGGCCCCCGGTGATCTACGGCCCGCGCGACCCGGCCCTCGTGCCCTTCTTCCGTCTCGCCCGGTTTAGAGTAGCCCCGCTCCTGATGGGCGGGCATAACCGCATCTCGATCGTCTTCGCGGAAGATGCCGCCCGCGCCATCTGCCTGGCGACTACAGCCGAGGCCGATGTCGAAGGCAAGGTCTACTGTCCCGAAGACGGACACGTCCACACCTGGCGCGATCTCCTCGCCGCGATCGAAGAGTCCGTAGGCAGGCGAGCCCTCCGCCTTAGCGCCCCGCGCTGGGCCTTCTCCGCCGCCGCGATCGTCAGCGAGACGTTTGGGTTCGCTGCCCGCCGCGCCGTCTCACTCACCCGCGACAAGGTGCGGGAAATGGCTCAGCGCCACTGGGTGTGTTCCAGCGACGACCTCCGGCGGGATACAGGTTGGGTTCCTTCGATTGACATTCGATCAGGAGCAAAGCTCACCGCCGACTGGTACCGTCGGGAACGCTGGATCTGAAACGTTTCCTCGCGGCCGTTGTATAATCCGCGCCGGCAAGAGAGGTTCACATGTGGCAATGCAAGGTCATCAGCATTTCGCGCGCGCTTGGCGCGGGCGGGGAAGAGATCGGCCGCGATGTAGCCGCCAGACTCGGCTTTCGCTTCGTCGATGAGGAGATAGTCGCCACTGCCGCAGAGAAGGCCGGCGTCTCACCTGAAAAAATGGCCCGGATCGAGCGCACGCCGCCGCTTATCCAGCGCATCCTGCAGCAAATGGGCTCGACTGCCGTCGAGCCCGCCGGCTACGTTCCGCCGTCTGCTCACACCTCGCCGGGATACGAGGCTCTCATCGAGCAAGTGATCTTGGAGACGGCCGCGCAGGGCAATGTGGTCATCCTCGCGCACGGGGCCAGCATCCCACTCGCGGAAGCGGGCGGCGTTGTTCGCGTGCTCATCACAGGATCATCGGAATCGCGTGCCGCCAGGCTGTCTGCTCAGGGCAGCGTTGACGCGCGCCAAGCCGGGAAGGCGGTTGAAGACTCAGACCGCGAGCGCAAGAAATATCTCGAGAGGTTCTACGGTATTGGAACAGAGCTCTCTACTCACTATGACATGGTGCTCAACACCGACGTCCTGCCGCTCTCCGTGGCTGCGGATGCCATAGTGGCCGCTGTCAAAGAGTGAACGCGCGAGATCCTGGTGCAGTGCTATCGCGACGTGAGTAGCGTGGCAGGAAAACCGAACCCTAGATAGAAGCAGACGGAGCAGGATGCCCGGCTCGCCTCCCCGGCCCCGGTAGCAACCTCCGTGGCCCGAGCCATCCTGGCTCCGTCCGCAAAGAGGATGGCGTATCCTCCTCGCTCACCACTCTAGTCGCCATGGTATTGCAGTCACATTGCCGTTGACCGTAATGAGCTTTCAGACATGTAACGCCCGTTCTGTTTACCGTGCGCTATACTGTCCACATTCTTCGACAGGAGCAGCTCGATGACCCAGTCAGTACCGACTGAGCGCCTCGATTTCAGTTCTGCCCGCACCCTCCCGCCTGAACAGGCCGCCTTCTTTCATCTCGGCGACCCCAAGCTTGTCACTGAGGGAGTGGCCTTCTTCCCGGCCCTCGGCAACTCCACCGCCTTTATCGGCGAGCAAGGCGTGCTCATCGTCGATACCGCCCAGCAGCGCTTCACGCCGGCCATACTCTCCGGCTTGCGTGCGAATTACACCCAGGCGCCCGTCGAGGCGATCGTCTACACCCACGGTCACATCGATCACGTGACTGGCGCCGACGCGATCATCGCCGAGGCCCGGAATCGCGGCGACCACCGTCCGAACATCATCGCCCACCGCGATCTGCCCGCCCGCTTCGATCGCTACCGCCTGCTCGCCCGCCAGAATGACCACATCAACCGCGTCCAATTCAACCTGCCGCCCGATGCCAAGCCGTTCTCCGAAGCCGCACTCACCTACCCCGACACCACCTACGACACAGATATCGTCACCACTGTCGGCGGGGTGGTCTTCGAGCTCCATCATTGCAGGGGTGAGACAGACGACGAGACCTGGGTCTGGTGCCCGTCAAAGCGGGTTGTCTGCACCGGCGACACGTTCGTCTGGTGCTCCCCGAACGCCGGCAATCCGTATAAGGTCCAGCGCTACGCGTTGGACTGGGCGCGGGGCCTCGAGCGCATGGCCGGCCTCCGACCGCAGCACCTATTTCCCGGGCACGGCCCCGTCCTCTCCGGGGAGGAACGCATCCAGGAGGCTCTTCTCACCACCGCGTACTTCCTGCGCTCCATTCACGATCAGGTCATTGCGGGCATGAACGAAGGCAAGTGGCTGGAAGACATCATCCGCGACATTGACTGGCCTGCCACCGACAAGCCGTGGCTACAGCCCATCTACGATCACCCGGAGTTCATCGCTCGAAACGTCTACCGCCTCTACGGCGGCTGGTACGACGGCGACCCCGCCGATATACTGCCTGCGCACTCCTACGATATCGCCGCAGCGCTCGTCGCTGCGACGGGATCCTCGCCGATCCTCGACCGCGCTCGCAGACTTGGGGACGAAGGTGATGTAAGGATGGCCTGCCACCTCGCCGATTTCGTCCGCAAGGGAGAGCCGGAGAACCGCGAGGCGTGGGAACTGTGGCGGGACCTGTTCGCCGCGCGCGCCGCCGCTGAGCCATCGCTCATGGCGCGCGGCGCTTTTCTCTCCGCTATTCGTGAGGCGGAGGCTAACCTGAAGGCCCTTGGATGACCGCTGCCGAGTCTGCCTTCGAACTCGTATACCCGCTGCCTGACCTCGACCGCCCGCGCCTTCTCATCGCCCTGCAACCGTGGATAGATGTCGGTTCGGTCGGCACCATGGCACTCAGCTTTCTTGAGAAGCAGTGGGACGGCCAGGAGATCGGCCGGCTCAGGCGCCCCGGCGTCTTTTACGACTTCAGCCGCTACCGTCCCATGCTCTTCCGTCGAGAAGGAGAGCGGCACGTGGCCGTCCCTAACACCTTCCTCCGCTATGCGAAGTCGCCCTCCGGTCAGGAGTGGCTCTTCCTCCATGCGCTCGAGCCGCACTCTCACGGCGAGGATTACGTCGAGGCAGTTCTCGGCCTGATTCGACAGTTCGGCGCTCGCCAGTACACGCTCATCGGCTCGATGTATTCACCGGTGCCCCATACCCGCCCGCCTGTTGCCAGCGGCGGCGCGGCCAGCGAAGGACTTCGCGAGCAAGTGCAGCGCGCTGGCGTCCGGGAAAGCGCCTATGAAGGCCCCAGCACGATTCTCGCCATCATGCCTCAAATGGCCTCGGGCGAAGGCATCGAAACGGCGAGCATAATCCTCCAGCTCCCGGCCTACGTGCAGCTCGAGCGCGATTACTGCGGGACCGAGGCTCTTCTGGAGATTCTCTCTCGTGTTTATTCTCTCGATCTCGACACCTCGCCCCTGCATGAGGAGAGTCAGCGCCAACGCGAGGCCATGAACGAGTCCGTTGCCCAAAATCCGCAGTTGCAGGCGATGGTCGCCGAGCTTGAGCGGGTTTACGATTCCGAGAAAGAGGAACCGCCGGAGGAGAAGCCCGAACTATCCCCGGAGCTGGAGGGCTTCTTGAAGGACGTCCAGACCAGGCTCGAAGATTCGCCTTAGGCCTGCATCACCAGCTGCCGCCGCCCCCACCTCCGCCGCCTCCGCCCGAGCCGCCGCCTCCACCGAACCCGCTGCCGCCGGACCCACCCGGCGTCGAGGCCATCACGCCCGAGATACTCGAAGAGAAATCGCGCACGCTCTCCGCGAACTGCGTGGCCGCAAAAACGTTGCTCCCGATGTACCAACCAGACGCGCGCCTCTCCAGTCCCAGCCCTTCGAAAGCCTTCGCCCAGTTCTTGACGCACCCATAGACGATTGCATACGGCAGGTACTCCTCGAAGAGATTGGCCCTCTCCGCGAACGCCTGACGCTCCTTTCCGCCGTCGTCATGTACAGGCGAAACCCGAGGCAGCGACGGTAGAGCGCGCTCCCCGGCGCCGTCCGTCGGGGCATCGTCGGCGACAGCAAAGCCAACGAGAAGCCGCCCGCCACGAAGGGAATACCAATGAGCGCTCCTCCGAAAGCCGACCCAAGGAACGCCGCTAATAGCCCTCCGGCTACAGCCGTCCCAATCCCGACGGCTTGATAGATGTGCCGAACGGTATCCGGGCTGCTTGGAAAGAGTCTTAGCACGTGAGCGGTCTCCGAGTACAGGTCGCTCTTCACCTTGGCAAGGTCCTCATGGAACTTGTTCTTGAGATCGCTCAACTTCACCGACGTGGCAGCTTCGAACAGCGCGTCCTTCAACCTGGTTTCGTAGGGCAGCAGTCCATCCAGCGAGCGGCCGCTCGGCGATTCGCGATCTTCGCGTACCAGTTCGTAGTCCTGACTCTTGAACATGCCGAAGATTCCGCCTTTTGCTCTTCCTTGATCTGCAGGTACCCGCGCACTGCCAGATCCACGATGGTCGCGCTCACGTCCAAGGTGTCTGCCTGCTCGTCCATTAGTACCCCGATTTCCGCCGGCCGCAGCCGCCTGCCCTTGCCGACATCCGGCGGCTGGTATTCGACGACGATCGTTTCTCGAGCGAAGAGAGGTTTCCTTTCCTCGGGCGGGTTGTCCCGGATGTAGTACATGTTGCCAAGCCAGCGGTCCCGGCCGGCGGTCCACCATAGTCTGACCAAGGCGATAATAATCAGCCCGCCAAGAATGCCGGCGATCGAAATTGTTATTTCATTTGCTGGAATGGCCCCCTAATCTGCCTAATGGTATCGTCAGTCGACGGAGCTCCGGTATTCTGTCCCCCAGGCACGAGCCTCGGAGGGCCAACCGCGATGAGCCCCTTACGCAGCCCGACGACGATCGTGAGTCCCCGCCCGGCTCCATTGGCGCTGACGCCCGAAACGATGGCGATGTCGCATCAAGCGACGATGCGCAAGGCGTTGTCGAACCCGCAGGCCCCTGAAAGCAGGTGATACGCTCGATTCCAGGGTTGGGTGCCACCACTGTTGCCGAAGCGCCCTCGACCGTTATCGGCCAGTCGTTGCCTGTCACGTTCCAGAAAAGCTCGTCGTGGTCCGGGAAAGGATTGAGTCCGTCGTGGACGGTATAGCTGATCACGTAACGCTGCCGGCCGCTGACTAGCTTGTCCGGATCGCTTACCTTGATCCGCATGTTCGGGCGCGTGTCGCTCGTCTCGAAGGGGATCGCCGCGCTCCCGTCCGTTACCCATACGTCAGAGACGTCGATCAGCCGGTTGCTGTTATCGTCGTACTTGTACTCGACGGGCATGTCGCGGAAGATGCCATGCCGCTCCAGCGCGTCGAAATCCACGGCGAGGTCCTCCCGAACGTTGAACGAGCCATCCGTCTGAAGGTCATAGCGCACATCGAACGAGCGAGTTTCCCCAGCCGCCATCCTGCGCACGCGCAGTTCCCGACCCGGGCTGCACCAGCGCGCCAGCGGTCAGACTCACGACCGTGAGCCACGCGATTAGTGGCTTCATGGCGCCATTTTAGGAAATGAACGGTACGCGCGAACGCTTGCCCCCATGCAATTGTTATTTCGTTGTCATTATTTTCGGGGCTAGCGGTTGACGCCAATTACTTTTCACAAATCGCACAATTGAGGCGACTGTTGAAGGAAAGGAAGGAAATGAGATGTACATCGGCGTTGGCACAGTCGTACTTATCCTGGTTATCCTCCTGCTGCTGATCTTACTCTTCTAAAGCAGGCGCCAGGACAAGACCAATAGGTAGCCGGCGGCAAAGTCTGCCGGCTATCGGTCGTCTAGGGCCGTGTAGTGGCGGCGCTCCGGCCCGACGAATACCTGACGGGGGCGGGCGATCTTCTGCTCTGGGTCCTCGATCATCTCCCGCCATTGCGCGAGCCATCCGGCTGTGCGGGGAATCGCGAAGAGCACGGGGAACATATCGACCGGAAAGCCAAGCGCCTGGTAGATGATTCCCGAATAAAAGTCCACGTTCGGATAGAGCTTTCGTTCGATAAAGTATTCATCTTCGAGAGCTATCCGCTCTAACTCCAGCGCGATCTCCAGCAAAGGATTCGCGCCCATCAGCTCGAAAACTGCGTCCGCTGTCTTCTTGATGATCTTCGCCCGCGGGTCGTAGCTCTTGTAGATCCGGTGCCCAAAACCCCACAGTAGGCCCTCACCGCTCTTGACGTGCTTCACGAACTGCGGCACTCGGTTCTTATCGCCGATTTCCATCAGCATCTTGATCACGGCTTCGTTCGCGCCTCCGTGCAGCGGGCCGTAAAGCGCCGCCGCCGCCGCCGCCGTAGCCGAATACGGGTCGGCGTCGGAACTTCCTACCGACCGCATCGCGTTCGTACTGCAGTTCTGCTCATGATCGGCATGGAGGATGAACAGCACGTCGATCGCGCGCTCGAGGACAGGGTCTGGCGCGTACTTCGGCTCCGACATCTTCCACAGCATCGAGAGGAAATTTCCCGTATACCAGAGGTCGTTGTCGGGGTACACGTACGGCAGTCCGCGGTTGTGCCGGTAGGTGAACGCCGCGATCGTCGGCATCTTCGCGATTAGCCGCTGTGTCTGAATGTCTCGCGATCGATGATCGGAAACTTGCTTGGCGTCCGGATAGAACGTGGACAGGGCAGCAACGGTACCCAGCAGCATCCCCATCGGGTGCGCATCGTACTGGAAGCCTTCCATGAACTTTTTCACGTTCTCGTGCACATACGTGTGGAACGTTATGTCGTGCACCCATTGGCCGAGCTGGCTCTTCGTGGGAAGGTCGCCATGGATCAGGAGGTACGCGGTCTCGAGAAAGGAACTCTTTTCCGCCAGTTCCTCGATCGGGTAGCCCCGATACTCCAAGATCCCCCTCTCGCCGTCCACGTGCGTTATCGCGCTCCGGCATGAAGCCGTGTTGGCGAATCCCGGGTCGTAGACCATCAGGCCGAAATCACCCTCGTACGCCCTTATCTGGCGAAAGTGCTTCGCGCGCACCGTACCGTCTTCTATTGGCAGTTCGTATGTTTTTCCTGTGCGGTTATCGACGACGGTTAGTGTCTCGCCTCTGCCATCAGTCCTCGTCGGCCGCGCTTCTCTGTGAGTCTGCATCTCCACCTGCCCATTCTACGTCAATAAACGAC
>Ga0066689_10000034_pt1 | contig 22390 bp, 24 predicted proteins | sample GraSoiAngelo_138_FD_65626 | JGI IMG/M metagenome (GOLD analysis project Ga0066689, IMG submission 65626) | Grasslands soil microbial communities from the Angelo Coastal Reserve, California, USA - 14_0929_09_40cm | ecosystem: Environmental > Terrestrial > Soil > Grasslands | place: USA... | reverse complement strand
AGGATAGCGCAGGGTAGCGTGTTATCCCTGTAGGGGCTGGATGAGCTGTCTAGACCCAGATGCTTTTCACTTCAGTGAAGTGAGGGTCGTCGGTCGCGCACCGGACCCGTAGCTTCCTCGCCGTGGCCATTATTAGCGCGTCGGCCATCGGAACCTTCACGCGGTGGCTTATTCTCGCCGCTTCCTCTGCTATCATTGGATCAACGTCTACTATGGTGAACTCTTTCTTGATCGAGTTCACACGGATCTCCGCTACTGTACGGTCTTCTTCGCTGATTGTGAGCTTGTAGACTTCGTAGATGCTTATCGCGGAGGCGTAGGTGGTCTTTGAGCTGTCGAAGATGGTTCTGAGCTTCTTCAGGAATTCGGGGTTCTTTGAGGTGAAGACCGCCCAGAAGTATCGGGTGTCGAAGAGCACTAGTTCTCTGCTCGCATCTTGTCTAGACGCCTGAATGCTTCGTCCTTGGTCATCTTGCTTTTCCCGGCAAGGTCGAAAATGGATGGTATCTTGCTGAAGACTACTTTTCCGCCTTCAGCCTCCACGGTCAGCCTAGTACCTTCGCGGATGTCCAGTTTCTTGCGAATCTCTTGCGGTATAGTGGTCTGACCACGCCTCGTCACCACGACTTCATGTGTCATGATAGGATGAGTCTCCTCCTCCTACTATTAGACGGTTCCTATTCGGGCGTCAATCCTATCATAGACACCTGTTGGATTCCTGGAACCCGCCGTGCTTGGCTTGGTCGCTGCTATGGGGGCAGACTGCTAGCCCGTGCTAGGTGCGCGGTTAGAATCGCTCGTGTGGTTATCCCTGCTGCGTGACTGGGAACAAGACTACTCTTAGTAAGAAAGAATGCCCGAAGGAGATGTCGGGACGCCTCGGAAACAATATATTTTACATTATACATTATGTATCGTGAGAATCATGGCTAAGACCGTTGCGGTTAGAGAGGAAACTTGGGAGAGAATGAAGAAGCTGTTGGAGGCAGGGGATGCAAAGAGCTTCGATGAGCTGATCAGGAAACTGATCGACCAGAGCCTCCGGGTTCCCCGATCGATGTTCGGTGTCGACAAGAACAGGAAGGTCCAGCTGACCGTGCGTGAGCATGAAGAGATCACTCGAGATGCCCACTGAGGAACGGGATCCGCGTCGTGGGAAGCAAGCCGTTGTACTGGATTCCTTCGCTTGGATTGAATATTTCAACGGGACGAATGCCGGGGAGAAGGTTCAGAGCTTCTTGGAAACGGGGCGCGCGTTGACTCCGGCTATTGTCGTCGCGGAACTCTCTGAGAAGCACAGGAGATTGAATCGGGAGTTTGGCCCAAAGTATGACTTCGTGAAGGCTCGGACCAGTGTCGTGCCTCTGGAAGAGGAGCTTGCACGGGTAGCGGGGGAGCTCAATTTTGACAGAAAGAAGACGGTGAAAGGCTGGGGGATGGCCGACTCGATAGTCCTAGCCACCGCCCGACAATCCAAATCGATCATAGTCACAGGAGACTCCCACTTCAAAGACCTGACAGAAGAGACCATCCTCCTCTAGTCACTAGCCTCTCTCATTTTCAGCGATTGTTCCTGGGCATTGACCGGCAAGAGAAGACGGCACAGGTAAATGTGTCAACTTAACCATTAGCTGGTTAATCCTAGAAATCATAAATCGTGAGGTCCGAAGGGCTGGTTCCGAGGATAGCGATTCCAGGGTTGTTGAGGAAGGCGGTTATCCCCCTGCGGGGCTGCGAACAAGACTACTCTCAGTAACCAAAGAGCAACCGAAAGGAATGTTACCTGTCAAGTCGTTGAGCGATTAACCAAGAACCGTTCAAGGACGTGCAGAATTCTTCCTAGGATCCTGGGTAGAGCGTTTTCTAAGAGTTCGAAGTCAGTCTTGGCGAAGACGGAAAGCTGTCGGCAAGCGAGGAGGAAGGAGAGGGCGAATACGATTACGAGTGCGGGTAAACGGACGAGTGGTGTAACGTGGAGGTTTGCTGCCAGAGCGTAGTCGATGATTGCCACGGGAACAGCTGAACAGACTGAAACAAGGAGAGCTTTCGACAATCCACGAGTCAGAGGCACGTGCAGGACCCGGCGCAGCGTCCACCAGGCTAGAGCCATCATCGTGATGGCGAGCAAAGATCTGCCGATTGCCCCAGCGGTCGTTCCAAGAGATCGTGCTCCGAGCCCGACGGCTGCCAGATCGATGATCGTTGCGGCGAGACTGATCCCAAGAATCGGTTTCGTCTTCCCGATCGCTTGTAGCGTGATGATTCGGAGGAGGCTCTGGGCAGAGAATATGATCGTTACTGCGAGTATGGCGAAGGGTATTGCTCCAGCTAGGAGTGAGGGTCCGTAGACCGCTTCCAATGCAGTGGGTGCGATTACAGCTAGAGCAGTGCCGGTTGGGAGGACTGTCAGGTTGACGAGTCGCATTGCGACTCCAAGTTTCTCCGATACTTCTGTTGGTCCTTGGCTTGTGTAGCTGGAGGATAGCGCAGGGTAGAGTGCTCCGGCTGTTGGGGTCCAGAGGATGGAGAGGAAGGAGACGCTTGTTACGACTAGGTAGTAGGCGCCGGTGGTGCCGAATTGGCCTAGGATTGCTTGGAGGAGTGCGATGTCTCCCCAGCCTTGAAGGAGGGTGACAACGGCTGAGGCGAATAACGGGAGGCTGAAGGCGAGCAAGGTTCGAGCCGAGAAACCGTGAGCTATTGGAAGTCTACCTCTCAAAAGGTAGGTCGATAGTAGGAGGGTTGCGGACGCTCCGATAGCCCATCCTACTGGTATTCCTAAGGGTCCGAGTCCCTTGTAGGCGAGGACTAGTCCGAAGCCGCGGCTGAGGGGATGGTAGAGAACGTTCTGGTAAGTCAATTCAGCGTAACGTCCGAGTCCGAGAAAATATGCTCCATAAAGGGCTGTGAGGTCGAGAAGGAAGGAGGAGGCGAAGGCGATGACGAGGAATGAGGGTGCGTCGGAGTTTTTGAAAACCGTACTGGCGATCCAAGGTGACGCTAGGACTGATAAGAGTAACGTAGGTGCGGCAATCGTTATCATTAGTCTGAGGCTTGTTCTCGCCACAGATCCGGCGGCGGAAGGGTCCTTGCCTCCCATGCTTGCGGAGATGAAGCGGGTCGCTGCGAGTGGAAGGGCGAGTTGGGTGATAGTAGTGAATCCGGCGGATGCGGCGGCGAGGAGGGACACTTGTCCGATCTGAGCTAGGTTAAGGATTCTGATCAGGAGGACGTAGTAGACGAAAGAGCTGGCGTAGATGACCAGCTGCTGGGCGGTAATGTATGCGGTTCCACGTGGGACGTTGAAGATCGTGGCTGTCTCTGTCAACGAGGACGGGTCGTGCTCCAAAGAGCAGTTCTTCTAGGTTGTGGTCTAAATCCGATTAGATTGAGACCGGGAGGTACTCCGGAACTCTTAAGAAAAAAACTGAACGGCACACAGTGACAGGAGGTCCGACTCGAACTCGAGGATCTATACTGCTAGGCTCGCAGTTCTCCTTCTATGCTTCACAGTTATTCCCGGGTTCTTCTTACCCTCTCAGACGGTAATCGTGCATCACCTTGGTCGACTTCCAACAAACCTCCAAGCCGCCTCACTCGCTAGCAACACACCATTCGACTACATCCTGATCATACTGATGGAGAACAAGAACTTCAGCCAGATAAACGGGAGTTCCTCGGCTCCCTTCCTGAACCAGCTGGCACGCAACTACTCTCTAGCAACACAGTATACTGCGTGCAGTCATCCCAGTTTACCGAACTACATGTGCTTGACGGGTGGAAACACCTACTTTGGCAACAACTGCAGCCCTGTAGGGTCATGCACCACATCCAATTCCAGTATCGTCGATAGAGTGGAGAGTGCGGGGTTAACCTGGAGAGCTTACATGGAGGACATGCCTTCACCTTGCTACAAGAGCGCCTCAGGGAACTACACTTTCCTACTCGACCCGTTCCTGTTCTACATTGGTATCGGGAACAACACAACCAGATGTGCAGCCCACGTAGTCCCTGCCAACTCTGGAGGAAAAGGACCTCCAGATGACAACCTTGTCAACGCCCTCGATTCGACAAGTACAGCTTCAAACTACATGTGGCTCACCCCGAACATGTGTGACAACATGCACAATTGCTCGATCTCTCGAGGAGACGACTATCTCCGCCAGCTCGTTCCCTTGATCCTGAACAGCTCCATCTTTAGGACTCAGAACGCCGCTCTCTTCATCACCTTCGACGAAGGATTTGGACGTTACCCCACCGACTACGTCTACACTCTTTGGGCAGGGCCGGCTGTCAAGACTCATTACAAATCCTCGATCCAGTATTCCCACTACTCTCTTCCCGGGACAATAGAAACAGCATGGGGCCTTCAACCGCTGACCGCAAAGGATGCAGGATCATCGTCTATGATGGAGTTCTTTGCGCCTCCGCCTTCATCGCGGCCACTTCCCCCACCACTTCATGCCAATTTCGCCTTCACTCCGGCCAATCCAGATGTAGGGCAGATGGTTAACTTCTCAGGGTCCGTGACAGGAGGGACACAACCCTACGTCTACAAGTGGTCTTTGGGGGACGGTGACTGGCGCATAGGACAAATCATCAGGTACGTCTACTTGGTTGCCGGAGACTATACTGCAAACCTCACGGTTGTTGACGCGTCCGGACAAACAACCGCGGTTTCCCAGGCGGTTTCTGTCGACACGGACCCCAGCCCGACGGGGACGTGTCAAGGGTGCACAAAGTCGACCTTTTCCAGGACACTAGGATTGATGATCAGTTGCGAGGTAGGGGTGGTGTTGCCACTTCTTGGCTCCATCATAGTGTCTAGAAGACGTCGCAAAACTGTTCGGAAACTGCCAGGGGAATGACCGCAAAATTCCTTGCGAGTGGGATCGCAATAAGGCCCAATGTCTCTCGACCGAATTCACGAAGGAAGGCGTAGAACGACTCAAGATTTTGAGGATTTCTGTCAAGTAGCCGGTGGGTTTTTCTGACAGGCGAATGTTTTTGATCGCACTATAATCTTGAGTCCCCGCAACTGTGGGCCGATTTCAAAGGAGGCCCCTCTTTGAGAGGCGGGATGCAAGACACGGCCTTCCGAGGCAGATTAGCTGGGGGAATTATTCGACGCACATTTGATGGCGGTTCAGAAATATCATCTGCCGCCATCACGGAATACAAGCCTAGAACCGCAACTGAAGGTCAACGAATCCTTGAAGGAGGATCCCAAGAATTCATGAAATACAGCTGAGGTTGAAAAGGACCATTGTCCCGCCTTACTAGGCGATAGTCGCATGATTGCAAGAAGGAGATCACGTCGTCAATTTGCACGCCCCAAGCGGGATGGACTTCGACGATGACAAGACCCACAGTATGCTTCTTTAACGAACCAATCGCGCCATTGAGCACCTTGGTTTCGTGCCCTTGCGCGTCAATCTTCAGTATGTCGATTTGTTCGATTCCATGCGTACTTAACACAAGGTCGAGCGGCATCCCAGGAGCCTGTTGCTCGGTTTCGTGATCCGTAACTCTAAGACCAAGGTAATCTCCGTCGAAGTTGAGACTCTCCACCGAATCGTGCGCGCCAATATTGAGTGCAATGACATTGTTGAGAGAATTGCCACGAAGATTATCACAAAGTGTGGCGAAGGTCTCTCGTCCTGGCTCTATCGATATCACTGTTCCGGCTTTTCTCGAAACTGCCATGGTGAAGTCTCCGATGTTTGCTCCGACATCAACTATCGTAGAGCGATGGGAGGTCTCAAAGGGAATTGCCGCTATCGTCGGCATATAACGAAACTTGGTCTTGAAAAGTGCGTAAACAAACTCTCGCAAGACATCGTCACTGTCAATCCTCACGCTCCCTAGAGGTGTTGGCAGTCTGCCTTTGAATCTCAGAAAATGTAAGAGTGGGGAAATTATGATGATCATCAAGCTTGGCAGGTCATAGCAGGAGATTTTGTGTTCGATCGCATACCAAATTAGGCGCACATAAGTGACAACGCGATGCCTAGTCGCAGTAGCCGGTTGGTGAATTGGATAATCTTGCGTTTTCATTTTGTATCCATGTCTTAGAGTGTCAACATGATTCGGTCAATCAACTCATGAAGATTGGAAGCGTATACGCCCCATTGTGTTTTACGCAACTGCGGCTACTTCACACAGGTTTTCTTGGACCCAATCCAGAGTTTGACACCCCTTTATCCCTGAGAAGAGTCGGCGTCCGACCCATTTGTTCCCTAGCATTTCTGTAATTTGTTTAGTAACACTCGCGGTTGTCCGGTCTCCAGCAAGTGTCTCGCATAGTTGATTCCGACAAATCCAGCTCCCCTGTCATCAGGTTCTTCTTACCTCGGATTTCCACCAATTTTACCTTGCACATCGTTCTAGTATTTCATTCTATTTCTAGGACACGTCATCTGATCTACGATGGGGGGTGGGTTCTCCACGGGAGGAGCTCAATTGCTGACCGAGACACAGCACGCATCAGTGAGAGCGCATGGACTCCGGTTGCATGGTCTCTCGCAAGCGTCGAAGTGGACATCATCAGCCTCTCATATCGAGAAGCTATACCTTCCCAGTCGTACCTTTTTGCTCTAGAGAGACCCCTTTCCCTCAGCGTAGCGATTAATGAGGGGTTCTGAAGGAGCGCTAGGATTTTTTCAGCCAGCGCTATCGGATCTCTTGGCTGCACGAGCAAGCCAGCATCTCCTACAACCTCTGGAACTGCTCTTGCAGTCGTTGAGACTATCGGAATGCCTGATGCCATTGCTTCGATGAATACAATGCCAAATCCTTCGTAGAGTGTTGGCAATACGAAGAGGTCGGCGGCCTGATAGTACTGAGGGAGTTGGTCGTAGTCGGCGGAATCGACCAAGAACACAGATGATTCCAACGATAAATCTCGGATCTTTCGCGTTATTGTGTTTCGTTCGGGACCTTTGTCCCCCACTATGACGAATTTTATCGTTCCTGATGACTTCCTGACAATTGCTGCTGCATCGATCAGTGTGGGAATGTCCTTCCGACTAATTAGTTGGCAAACGGACAGAACCAGTTTCTCGTCTTCATTGCAATACGCGCGCCTGAGTCTAGGAGTTCCATGGGAAGGCTTGAATTTCCCGAGGTCTACTCCGGGTGGGATCATGGTGGGCCGATATCCATGTGCTTTGGCGCATTTCTCCGTTATATCGTTAGATATCGCTATGTTCAAGTCGGCTCCTCCTCCGACAATTCCTTCGATCCGTGAGTAACCCTCGAATACGAAGACAAATGGAATCCTGAAAAGGAACCGGATGGCATAGGCGAAGTAGGCTTCCAAGGCAAAGTGGATTGATAATATGTCGAACGTATGCCCCTGTTTCTGCAACTCCAACATCTTGAGAAATGATCGCCAGAGAAAAATCGTCGCTCTAATACGGACGAATTTGCCAGACGAGTATTCCTCCCCCAGAGCGCGATCAACATACCAGATCCTGATCCTGCTGCGATAGGGTTCGAGTTCTTTTCCTCTGGTCGTCAGAATATGAACTTGATGTCCCCGACGAGAAAGAGAGAGTGCAAGTTCACGAATATGAGTCTCCGTTCCTCCTCTGTGGGATCCTACCCATCTATTGACGAAGAGGATGCGCAAGGGAATCTACTTCATTTTTGCCCTTAGGCTGCGCTGTCAGATGAATCACACCACCTCGACTTGGGAAGACTCGAGTGAATACTTGCAAAGGCATCATGATACCACGGTAGTCTCCCTCTCCGCGAAGTCTTAGGACCTCGAAACCTTCCCGTTTGACATACTTTGCAAGTAGATCTGCCGTAAATTGGCTGAGATGTACATTCTCCTTGTAGTCCTGGTCTCCAGTTAGAGGAGGATAAACCATGAGGCTATCCTTTGGAGCACCCAGCAGCCATGCCTTGAGCAGACTCAGAGATTGGAAGTTCGGAGTCCAGATATCCAAGCGCCCGGACTGGACTAGTACTCTTCGTGCCTCTAGCAGTAGTTTTGCAGCATTAGCGTAAGTGAAGTGTTCTATGACGTGACTGAGTAATACTTTGGAGAAACTTGAGTCAGCAAAAGGCAAATGCAAAGCGGAACAGACTACATCTACCCCATCTAGTCTGCGGGCGTCGACGTTGATAGATCCTCTTGGAGTAGAACCGCAGCCGATGTCAAGTGTTAGATCCTTAGCGTGACTCGTATCGTTCATTCTTTGCTCACCCTCTGGTCCCTTGGAATGCGATCATTGGTTTGGTCGATCGAGTTTGTTCGTAGCCAAAGTAGCAATGACCGTAGCAACCAACCTGCGGACAAAAGTAGTGCCATTGTACCTGTTCCATAGAGGATAAACGGATATGGAACCGTCGACCAAGCTTGAGGGCTGATTCTGGAGGTATCTACTGTGATGTGAAACGTAGCCGACGAAATTGTCAGTATGCCTCCCCCTGAGAGGATGAATTCTACGATGTTGTCGTTGGCAATCGATGTGAATGAAATGGGAACCATAGTATGGACGGTTTCCCCACTGACTTGTTCGCGAAAGAGTGATTCTGGAAGCAACTGTATTGTCGAAATCGTGCTCCCGTTCAGGACAATTCGAAAACTGCTTCCCTGAGAAGTGTGACCGAACTGGATTTGAGCGACATCGATGTATGTCGAGTAATTAGTTTGATTTAGTTGGACGGTTATTGAAGGGTCTCGGTAATCAATTCCTCCGGGTAGCTGGTAGACAAAGGTTCCCGCTCTATTATGTGTCAGTACTCCCTGAATGTCTGTCAGTCCGATCCACGTTCCATTAGACAATATGTTCAAATGCCACAAGGCGTTGCTCGCATTCAGAACACTTAGCACAATTAGGTTTGACGTGTCGGAGTAGAATGTTCGGTTCTGGAAATTGTATACGGTCAGAAAGCCTGCGGGCTTGAGTGGGACAATTCTAAGAGTGCTATCAACAATTGAGACGTTCCCAGTTCCGTCTCCCGAGTCCCAGCCGAAAGGACTTGGATAGTTGTTTACTCCTGAAGAGTTGCCCGGCCAATCCGCGACAAAGAAGCCGGAAGTCCCGATAGGATTCGACCCGACAATGGAAAGATACGAAGAGGCAACTCGTTTCATCTGGTTTGACATGAAGGGAAGGATGTACGGCTCAAAGCGCATTGTAAGCGACGATTCTTGATTCGTCCTAGATGAGAATTGGAAAGGCAAAGATGAGGTTGCGCCTGCGGTTTTCTCGACGGTTCCAGGGAAGGGAAAGTCGTCACTCCAATAAGACCGCTGGTTAGGTATTCTCGTATATGATAGAACGATCGAAACTGAAAGTCCTATTAAGAATAACGCTAGAATCCTTTCGTCATTGAGCGGCATTCTTCGATCTCCAAATGCCAATGGATCTCGGAAGGGCCGACATGTCTAGTTGAGCTAGCCATGCAATGAAGGTCGTAATCAGGGTGGTGATGGTCAAGGATATTTGAAGAACACTAAATGAGGTCAAAGCGAGGTAGGATATGTACACTGTACTCCATAACATTATCAGTTGAGTGAGGATGGCTTCTGCCCTTATTGTGCGGGTGAATGCAATTACTGCGATGAAGATCGCCTGAGTGAGGAGAAAGATCGAGCCGGTTTGAAGTGCCAAAGCGCCCCACAGAAGGCATTGCGCGAGCATGATCACCGTCCTCATTCGCGAAAGTTGTTGAATATCCTTTCTCGAGCCACGAATCGTCCAGCCAGAGTAAACTGCCACAACGAGTAGTGCAGAAAAAGTCGTAACTACAGCGAGGGAAGGCAATACTGGAAAATAAACCAGGCGAAGCGTTTCGAAGGTGAGAACGATAGCTTCGCCTAGGACAAGGGCTGCCACTGTTCGGTCCCTCAGAAAACCTTCGATGTGGACAGAGTCCGATCTCTCTGAGCCAAGTCCGCAAACCAAGAGAATGACAGAACAGAACGCGATGGTGACCCCATACGCGACAGATAGAGAGAGTTGGAGATTGAGATTAAAGAAGGGCCAATTCGAGTATAGGTATCCATACCCGGTAACCCATGGGAATGTAGCGTCAAGAGCGACCAAGAAACCGGGGTCAATTATCGGCCAAATGGCAATGTTGGCCGCAACAAGGACCGCTGGACCTTGTCGGGGGATGAAAGGGTATGCGAATGCTCCTAACAGCACAAAGGGAAGAAACCAGCTCAGGTAATGAGGTTGGTCAAGTGGTATTACGATCATGAACGTTCCAAATATGACCCCTGAAAAACAGGTCAATGCTCTGAAACCCCACCTTGTGAGAAAACCAAAAGCAAGTAGTAGTCCAACATAGAGGACGAGAAAGGTCCTGATATTGCTCAAAATCGAAGCATAAGGCCACAGTCCAACAGACGCCAGGAAACCTGTAAAATTGTACTTGAATGTAGTCGGGCTTGATTGCCCGAGGGTGCCAAGGGGGGATGTGAAGGATTGAACATAAGCTGAAAGTAGAAATTGACTCGTGAGTCCTAGCTGGACGAAGGTCAGTAAGTAGGGGGAGAAGAGAAGCGCAGAAGAGACACCAAAAGTGTACAGGTATGATCGTCGCTTGTGGGGAAACTGCTTCCGGAGGTACAGATAGAAGATCGGGAGGAGAAGCGCCGGCAGAAACCGCAGCCCGGACGCGAAGGCGAGCGACAGGGCGCTTCTCTCCACCCTTCCTTTCGACATCCAATACATCGAGATTAGCATGAGGCCCATCATCAACGGGTCCAAGTGTCCCACCACGGCTGAGATGAAAATTGTATAGGGGTTGAGTAAGTAAGCTGCAGACAGAATCGTTGCCTTACGTTGGTTTTGAAACAATTCGAAGGCTATGTTGAAGAGGGCGTAGCCGGAAAGTATGTCTCCAATGATTGAAGGAATCTTGAAGAGAAATTCTAACAAGAACAGAGCGTGAACGCCAAGCAGCCTCAACACTGAGTAGGGAGCGTAAAAAGGGACATAGGTGACGTAAAACCCGGGTCCGTAGCTTGTTATCCAAGATAATGGGTTGAAGTTCTGAACAATAATCGTGTCAACGGCGGTGATGTTTTCGAATGTGGCGCTGAGTGTGAGAAACGGAGCCAGGGCAAGACGAATTGCCAAGGCAACAAAGAAAAGCCGTCTAATGTTCCACATTGTATTGTAGACTCGATTCCGGACGGGGAGGTTATTGTGGGATGAGTCTTCTGAAAAAATCTCGCCCTTTTGTATTTGTCAGAAACCAAAATATGTAAGAATCGGTCAGAATGAAGGACACTGGGACATGATAAAAGCATGCCACGTCTCTGTTCCTAGCAACCTGGACGATCGACTGAATAGCAATCGGAAGGACGAAGTTAACCGAAACCACCCACCCTATGAGTGCGAGCACTGAACGCTTGGATCTAGGAAGATAAGAGAATTCACGTGCCCCTTGATGACTTAAGAAAGAATACTTGATCATCCAACGTTTCTTCGCGATGAGCTGTCGCATGTTCTCAACAGTGAGGTGAAATAGCCCAGCGTTTTCGACATAACCAAATTTCCGTTGACCGATCTTCGAAAGTCTCACGGGAATGTCAATGTCCCACCAATAATCCTCGGAGGGAGAAATCACTAGGGAGACCTTTTTTCGCCGATAAAGAATAAGGCCTGCCGCTACCATTGTGTCGGAAGTGAAAATGCAGACGTCATAACCCGCTTCTTTGCTTGATATTGTGTTTTTAATTGGCGTGCAGAGAATGCGCAAAATTGGGTCAAGCATCAGTTCGTGATATGACAAGTATCTATTCAACGCTGGATGATGTCGATTTACCGTAAAGCGAGTAAAAGTTCCAACGAGTTCCGGATCGCGCACCAGCGGGGCGATCATAAGAGACAGCCAATCCCCTCGTGGCAAAGTTATGTCGGCATCAAGGTACATGAAGAGCTCCGAGTGCGACTGGCGAAAGCCAACGAGCTTTCCTATTTCAGCGCCTCGTTGAGGGTTCGGAACGATTCTTGCCTGGAACTTCCTAGCGATATCCAGAGTTGAATCGGTAGAGCCGCCATCGACTATGGTAACTTCAACCAGGTTTTTGGGGTAGTTCTGGGTGGCGATACTTTGCAAGCAATCCTCTAGAAAGCGTTCGGCGTTTAGAGTAGGAATTACTATTGATATCGAGGGAGGAGGCGACAAGCTAACGCTCAATCAAGCCAGCTCCTCGAGAAATTGACCGACCTTCTGTCGTTGCTTCGTAATATCAAACTCCAAAAGCGCTCTATCTCTGTTCGCCAATGAGATTTCCTGGGCTTGTTGCTCGTCGCGATACAAGAGTTTCATCGCGTTCGCCAGGCCGCGAATATCACCTTGAGCAACGACCAGATTGTGTTCGCCCACAACCTCTCGAATTGCACCGCAGGTTGTAGCGATTATTGGTAGCCCGCATGCCATTGCTTCCGCTAGGACGAATCCGAACTGTTCTTCCCAGAGTTTAAGCGGTCCGAGGCGTTTGTCTGAGCTCGGCAAGCATAGTGCGTCACACGCTCCCATTAGAGCAGGCAATCGCTCTCTGTTCACGAAATCCAAAATTTTGACTTTGCAGCGGCGAGAGATTTGTTGGATCAGACCTCTAGTTTCCGAATCGTCTCCTTTCGCTCTGATCCATAATTCTACCTCGTCATCCCCCGAAAACGATTCGTAGAAAGCTCTGAGCAACAACGGCAAGCCCTTTTCCTCGTCAAATCTCCCGACGAATAGGAATCTGAACCCGTCATGCTTGGATCTTGCGGTTGGAGCAAAAGTCTCGACATCGACACCAGGATAAATCACAGATATTCTCGAGTCGTCGACGCCCCAATTCCTTAGGTATTCTTTCGCTCTGAGAGTGTGAGCGATAAAGCGGTCGCATCGAGTCTTAGATAGGACGCAGTTGTTGAAGTACAATGGTATCCAATGCAGAGGCAGACCGAATAGAGTTTCCCACACTTCTACGACGAATCTAACACCGGGGGTCTGGGCTCGAATCCTAGCGCATTGCGATGTGATGAAGGAATACAACTCGTTGGAAATGAGAACGTCGCTTCCACGAACGCTTTCTTCCAAGCGGAGTAGTTTAGTGGGAGTGGTTGTGCTAGGAGGCCTGCGAAAGAAAATGTGAGAAAGGGTCTCAGGAAAAATGTACCCGTATTGCAATGGAAGAAACTCTGCCTTTTGAATGAACTCAACTGAACTCCCGGGAATCCTAGGACCAACGTACCCACAGAAGAGGACATCATTTTGCGGGACGTTATCAAAGAGAGCATATTCAGGAATGTGGTTCGGGTGAAAGTACAGCTTCGTAAACGCGATTTTCATTGATTGAGCCTGCCCCTTTGATTAGAGCAATTTCACACGATTATTTTATTCTACAGGGAAGGACGACATCAATTTGCCGTTTGAATACGATAATCGGAGCTTGGATTCTAACAGATCCTCTTCCCTATTCCCTTGTAGAGGTTCGATTCTTGACCCATTAATCTGTCCCAATTGTAGGTCGTTTCCACGAGCTTTCTGCCATTTTCACCCATGTATTTGAGCGATTTAGGGTCTTCAAGGGCTTTCGTCAAGGCATCGCTCAGGCTGCGCACGTCGTCTGGTCTAACTACGACAGCGCTTTCGTTGTTGCGGGCCACAATGGAAATGGAGTCGACCCCGGAAACTACAACGGGCTTTCCCATACTCCAATATTCAAAGAGTTTGAATGAAAGATAACAGTTCGTCTGCAGAGTGGATCTCAGCGGCATGACGCCGATGTCTGCTGCTGCGATATACTCTGGTACTTGGCTATGCGGGACCCACCCCGTGAAGATCACAGCCGATGACATTTTCCATTCCTGCACAAGTTGACTGAGGCGAGGTACCTCGGGTCCACCTCCCACAACGAGTAGCTTGGCCGAGGGAATCTTTTCGAGAGCCTCCCGGAAAGCGGGCAGAAGGATATCGAAGCCATCAGAGTACTTTATGTCTCCATGGAATATCAATACTGGAGAGTTCCCTAGCTCGTATTGGCTTCGGATCTGGGAACCATCGATCCCTGGACGAAACATCTTCTCGTCAGTTCCGTCCGGAATTACGATAGTTCTTGAGGCTTCTACTCCCATTGAAATGAGAACGCTTCTCATTCTATCAGTTACAGCTATCACCTTGTTCGCCCGGCGAGCTACGATCTTTTCGACTTCGACAATCAATCGAGCCATTACAGGCGATTCGTATCGAGCGATGTCAGAGTATAGATCTGTGAAGTCAACGAAAACCGGCGTCTTAGTAATGGCTCCAGCAACTATGCCGGCAAGACCTGCGACTACGTTCCAGCAATGAATAGTTGATCGACGATTCTTCGAGCAAAGACGTGTGAGGTAGAGAGAGCTGACTGCAACGTGCATGGCTCTGACAATGATTCTGGCCCTTGAGTACAGAAGTCGAGCGAGACCTGGAAATCTTCGAACCCTAATTCCGTCATATGTGAATGTCTTGAAAGGGCGAGGAATGTCACTTGGAGTCAACAGATTGGCGCGAACGCCCTCCTTTCCTAGTACGATTCCTAACCTGTAAAGTCTGAGATTCGCCCTGGCAGGCGGTGGAAACTCTCCTTCAACGACTAGGAATGAATTTCTCACGTTTCGTAACCCTCTCGCCGCATCAGAAGAGTGTGCGATCTTAAAGATCAGAGCGTTCCGCGAAGATGGCTAAGAGTCTTGCGAATAGAGTATCTGACACTCCCTGCTTTTATTATCCTCCCAATCCTGCGGGGATGCTTGATTTCCTTGAACAATGCGTTCCTGTACCATTCCTTCAACGCTAACCTATGCAGATCCTCGATATCTCCCTTTGAGAGGTCAGGATAGTTTAGGACAGCGTAGTTCGCGCCGTCGTACTGAGTCCAATCGTCCGTCGCAAGCCACCCGTTCTGCTTTGCCTGTTCGTAGAAAGGCGTCCCAGGGAACGGAGTCGCTATTGAAAACTGGACGCTGTCCGTATCAAGCTTCTTCGAGAACTCTATCGTTTTCAAAATGTCCTCTCTTTTGTCACCTGGAAGTCCAATGATGAACGTGGAATGAGACCATATTCCGTACTTTCGCAGCCACTTGACGAATTGCTTCACTTTTTCTATCTTCATGAAGGTCTTGTGTATTCCGTCGAGCGTGGCAGTACTCGCAGTCTCCACTCCAAACTTTATGCCCGCACATCCGCTGTTAGACATGAGTCTGATAGTTTCTTCGTCTATTGTTATATCGCCCATTGCGGTCCAAGGTAAGTCAAGCTGGCTTTCTCTGATCACGCGGCTCATTTCTCGAAGCCGACTCTTGTCCACTGAGAATGTGTCATCATCGAAATACACTTGCTTTGCCCCCAACTCGTCCTTTGCATAGGACATTTCATCGACTATTTTTTGCGGGTCCCGCCGACGGTACAATGGAGAATCCTGATTCATCACACGAATCGGCATGCAGAAAGAGCACTTGTAAGGGCAGCCAAGGGACGTGAGCATCTGAACGCAAGGGCGCCCTGCTATTTCGAAATCATGATACAGCTCAATTGGATAATCCTTCCGGTCCGGATAGGGCATTTCGTCTAGGTTAAACTTCTGAACAGAAGGTCGCTTGACTAATATTTCATCTCCTTTGCGAAATGCAACCCCAGCAAGGTCGTCAATAGACGTCGACGAGCCCTTTTCCAATTCCTTGGCAAGAGCGAGAAGTGAGAACTCATATTCTCCCAACAATGCGTAGTCTATGACTCCGTGTTGTTTCAATGTCTCTGAAGCCAGCGATGTGATGTGGCCTCCGGCGACTGCAATTTTGCAATCAACTTGCCGACGGATTTCCCCGAGAAGGGGAATTGTTAGAGGGAACGAAATTGTAGGGATGTCGACGACGAGAAGGTCAGGTTTCGACGAGACTATTTTTGAGACGAACTCTTTTTTGTCCATGTCGAATGCGCAAGCGTCGATTCCTACTGATTCTATTCCATTCTGTTTCAGAATGGAAAGGCCATACCCTTCAAGGAATGGATAGGGAAGATAATGTTCCTTCATGCCAGGAGAAACAAACATGCTGAAGCTCCACCTGCTCCCCGCCTGAATGAAATGCCTGTGGTGGTCGTCGTAGTAGGCTGGCGGGTTTGCAAGAACGACCTTCATGACTTCATCAGCTCTTCAGCGAGTAAGTTTTTCTCAGCTTCTGGCTGGGGATATTAAAGATATTCAGGGTCTTTTCTGGCTGCGTGCCAGAGTACTTTTTGTGGACGAACGGGAGGTGGAAGTGCCGTCACCATCGGATGATTGGTTGGTAAGATTCCTCAAGTATGCGCATATTACGCTGGTACCAACGACTTATCCTAAGTCGGTAGCAAATCCCGAGAAGATCGATTAACATTCGGAAAACCTGCCTCGCACTAAATGTTGCCGTAAGTTCAATTTCGACAGGAAGTTCTCTTATTCGCAAGTTGAGCAGTGAAGCGACGGCAAGGAACTCAGCATCGAAAGCGTACCTCTTTACCGATAGAAGCGGAAGCACTCTGTATAGTACAGTGCTCCGTGCTGCCTTGAACCCAGCTTGTGTGTCACTAGCCCTAACTCCTGTCAACAATCTTTCCAAGATATTGTAGCCCAAGCTCAAGAACCTCCGAATAGGAGGAGTACGAACTGAAGACGATGGATGGCGCTTGGATCCTATCACGATGTCGGCCCCATCGAGGGCTTGAACGTACGCTCTAAGATCCTTAGCATGAATCTCAGAGTCGCTGTCCACTAGGAATGTTATTTCACCTCGCGCATGAAGAAATCCCTCCTTTAGAGCGTATCCTTTGCCCTGATTCCGGTCGTAGCCAACCACTTTCACTCTTTCTCCTGAGAGGTTTCGCGCGACCTTTCCGGTCCCGTCCAGGCTTCCATCATCGACGACAATAATCTCAATGTCTTGGTAGGCAGTCTCGAACTGCTTTTTCATGTCACTTACGCTAGCGCCAATACAGCCGGCTTCGTTGTATGCTGGCATTATTACTGAGATTTTGCCCTCCGCGAATCCGTCGACGAGAGCCTCCTCTGGAAGGGTTCTAGGTTTTCGTGAGATTCGCTCTAGTAACCGCGTTCCTTCAATCATCTTTGTGAAATCGTTCTCATGAAGTTGGATAAAGCATACTGATTAGTTTCGAAAGACGTACAACGCCAAATCTCCTAGTTGGTATTCCGGAGCGAAACCATTAGGCACGTAGGGCTGGTCGTGCCATCCAAACCCATTGATCCACCATATCAACAGAACATTGGAATACCCGTCTGAGTTCGCCATCTCCACTCCCACCAGAGGATTGGAGTATCCATAATTGATCAAATGCGCACTTGTCGATAGATATGCTCGGGCCCAGCCGTAGATGGCCTGATGAGTGATCAATACTGTCTGTGGACCCATTCTGGAGGCCGCAGACTCAAGCAGCGCTTTCAGATTACCAAGATCAGACATTGGCACCGTATCCTGCGCCATTGACGTGGGCAGCAGGCCCGGAAAGGCGGTATAGTACACCATTGCGCGTTCCGCGGGGAGTGCGATGTAGAGGACCGCTGAGACGATGAGAACCGTGGCGAAGATTGGCAGTATTCGTTGTGCCCTTCCGACCCACCGAATCGATGGTCGGGTCATTGTGGCTAACTTGGCGAGCCCTGCCGCCGCGTAAATACAAAGTGGTATGTCTAGGAGTAGGGACCATCGGTAACTCTCCACGATAGGTCCGAAGAATGGCAGAAGGGCCAGGCTTATAATTCCTAGGCAGAAGATTGACCAGGTTTTCAGGTCGAAGTTCGGCACACTCCTGAGCCCGAGAAGTATTAGTGGTGTCAACGCGAGGTAGGCGTATCCTAGGAATCCAATGCTGGAAGCCAGGCTAGAGAAGGTGGGGAGAGGTGACTGTATCCGTACTGGTCCGTTTCCAAGGACTGCAAGACTCGCATAGGCAATTGAGAAGAAGAGGAATCCACCGGGCAAACCGATCTTGAGCATTTCATAGAACTCGGTTCTTTGTCGCTTCGTCAGAGCCATCAACGTTCTGGACCCGATCAAAACCAACGCGATCACCCCGGTCAACTGGTCCGAGGCGACTGCTAGAACTGTCAGAATAGACAACAATGCCTGCTTCCGAGGCGTTTTCCAATCTTCGAGAAGTGGCAGACTTAGGAGAATGAACGTTAGTCCGAGCATGTTTCGATAAAGGTCCCAGCTGATCCGCAAGGTGACGAAGTAGAGAGAAGTCAGCAGAGCACCTCCGAGCGCCTGTTTTTCGGGCCATTTGAGCCCTGTTCGTATGAATCTGAACAAAGCCCAGATCATGCCCCCGTAGAGAATTGGACCCATGACCTTGAAAATCCAAACAGGATTAACTCGCGTCAAGAGATAGGCGGGGATCGATAACATGTACATCAGTGGTGCTGTCCCAAGTACTGTTACCCATCCTGTTTTTCCCGCCGCCCAGTCTAGTGTGGTTGGGACGTAGAATGCGATGGTGTCCCATCCTATGGGGTAGGGACCGACGAGGATCTCGGGTATGGTTCGTATGAAGAGCGGTATCAGAAACGCTGCAAGGGCGAACCGGTAGGATCTAACGATCTTTCCCAGCCCTTCAGGGACCCTACTGATCTTTTCCCGACCAAAACTAAGAATGCTTTTCTCGACCCCCAGGGGTGGTCGATTTTCCCGCGCCGCGCCCTTCACGAGAATCCAACTATTCCGAGGCCTATTGCCCTGCAGAAGCCCTGTTCGTACCGCCATGAGTAGGCGGAAACATTACCCCACTTCACCGCTAGTTCGCTTGCCCTAGCGGCCAGTACTCTTCCCTTACCTAGGACTTTTCCCATACCTGTTTCCAGTGCCTGCGCTAGCTTCGCTAGTATCCGCACCAACGTCTCCGTCATCCGTCCGCTTCGCACTTTGTCCACCCATCGTATGGTCAGGTCCACCAATCCTCTCTCCATCCGATCCAACGCTCCATACCAAACCCGCCTTCTCAACCCGCGAGTCTTTATTCCGATCAAAACCTCGCGTGTGATAGGCCGCTCCAGCAATTTTCTCGAAAAAGAGTCTGGGACCGAAGCTCGGCTTCCAGAAGAACCTACTATCACCATAACCTTCTGAGACGCCCTTAGAGCGAGCGCTCAACCTTGTTCGCATATAATTCATTTGCGAATTAATCCAGTTAGAGAAACTGGAAAAAACACACACGCTCATCATAAGGCAAAAGAGCGGCAAGGGAACAAAGAGAGAGAATTCCCCGATTTTGTGCCCTGTTTTCGATTCTGTCGGATATACCGTTGTTTGCTCGTGAATCGTTCGGGAGTGTCCCTTGATGTACCGTTAGTGTGACTTTTCACTTGAGCCCAGATTTCGCCCTGAATCCCCTGTCTCGCCCGTTATCCCCACCAGACAGGAAATTTTCTCCGGAAAAGGGGAGGGGGGGTCTAAGTGATCGCGTCCCACGACGCAGGAGCGGTTGAGGGAAACGGTTACCAGCTCAAGATCCAGCGACAGTCCTGTACCTGTGAGGCATGTGCCTCAAGCGTCCCGCATTCTTCGTCCGCCATGCGTGTCTCACGTACCTGACAAATCCGAACGGTGGCAGAACGATGCTCTGGAAGAACGCGTAGAGCGGATACAATAGCAACCATCTTGATCGGTATCGCCAACCAACCACAAGATTCAACGGCCAATACAAGACGAACAGCAAGCCCAAGATGTACCAGTGTCGAATCGAGTCAAACCAGCGGAGACCGAGAAGCCCCCAGATGATCACGCTTCCATAGAACAGCCACAGTGGGCTTGAAAGGTTCTTGTCAAAATTCACAATCCCCAATCTGAAAGATCCGGCCCACCATCCGATCCGCTGTTTGAACCAGCCCGCAAAACTTGATGGGACTTCTGTCGAGACAGTGAAGTCTAGGTGGCAGACCCTGCCAACCGTCTTCCCCTGCCGGCCAATCTCAATATCTCCACCATAGAAGAACGTCGTATGATTATCCATCACGAGTCTCATAGTCTCCGTACTGCCCACAATACAAGCGCCGCTAGTCAGCCAAGGCCTGAAATTCCGAGTCCGCATCGCCAGGTAGTACTCGATCCTCTGCAGCTTCGCCATCGACGAGTCGCTAGAACTAGGCATCACGTTCACAGAAGCAAGATCATATCCCGCCCCGTCAATCGCGGCGCACGCTCTACCCAGGTCCTGTTGCGGCACGGTATCGCCATCAAGGAACACCAAGTACCTTGTTGATACGAGAGGCAGAGCTTCCTGCAGGAGAATGAGCTGCGGGTTGAGAGCTAGCCGGAGAACCTGCCACGGAGACTCAGGACTCTCTTTGATCCGAATAACCCTGTAGCCATCCTGCTCCATCTCCCCTGCAAACTTTTCCATCTCACCGTTGGAGGTGCTGATACAGAGAATCGTCCGTTCTTTGATAGAATCCGTGAATGTCTTGTTCTTGAAATATCTCGGCGAGTTATAGAGAGGAACCAACACCGTGTAGTCTTGAATACACTCACCCGGCAGATTAAGCGGCTTTCTGGCGTAGGAGAGGAGTATCTGGAGGTCTATCAAACTCAATGGGAAGAGAGGTGACCCTAGCAGCAAACGGTGGAATGCCTGTTCGGGCTCCCAGTCAGAGCCGTTTAAAGCCTGTTGCGTCCCCTCGCACCGAAAATAGAGATTTCAATCTCTAGCCATCCACATACTCCTAAGACCAGCGACTCGCCACGTTCACCCAAACATAATCTATGGACTAGCTCGAATCCTGCCCAAGCCGTGGATCGTACGTCTCCGATTCCCTCTGACCGAACTGGGACAAAAGCCCGAGCTTCTGAATTAAGAAGCTGCCAAAACTGAGAAACCGAAAGATCAGAAGAGGAAGTTTACGAGTGTTCTGTGCATTCGCGGCGCCTTCCACGCGTGAGCGATCCTGGGCCTTACCCTGAACACGATCTGGTGTTTTTCGTTGGACCAGTCAGGCTTGTACGCATATTTTCGAACATACTCCGCGTTCAACAGCTTCAACATCCTCAGACCCTTCTCCCTCTCAACAGTCCCCTCGACGATGACAGTGTCCATGCCGTCCTGAACGTGAAAGACAATACGCGGATTGCCGGCCAGGTTTCGAGCCTTCTGAGAACCGGGATCAGTCTCGAAATAGAAACTGTTCTTCTTCCAGATGCCCCAGACAGGAACCGCATGCTGCTTCCCCTCCCTGCTCTAGGTGGATATCCAGTACACCTTCTCCCTCAACAATTTCTCGCTAGCGTGCTTCCAGGTAATCCATCTCTCCGGCTCGTTCGGAACCTGCCACTGGGCCGGCAGCCGAGGTCTAACTCTACGAGGCACAAACCATCCCCTAACAACGAGGAGGAAATAAGGAGCTTGCGTCCCGAAGACCGAATGCGAACCTATCCTCTTGAGATCCCCCGAGACCGGACAGCCCTTCTAGAGATTCGCAGAATCGTCACCCGCTCCCCTGCCGCTTGGTAGCGATAGAACTTAGCAAAGCGACCGCATCCCTCATCCTCGATTTGGAAGCTCCAAGGAGCACTGGAGGCAATCCTAACGTCAAACTGACAATCGGGATAGTTTCCATGTTGGCGGCTTTTCCCCTGTTCTTCCCGTTTGTCACAAGGTATCTTGCGATCATGCTGTTCTTGTGCGGGTTAATCGTATACTGCAGCGGCTTGATCGAAAACACGAGCTATGCAAGAGCAAGAAAACAGGCCGCCGCCCCGAAAGTGACATGCCGAAACTGCAACAGTTTGACCACAGCGACAAGTCAGAGGTGCAACTATTGCGGCGCTAGATTGCAGGAGGACTAGACAGGTTCAGGCGGGAGCGATTTCTTCTCCAAGACGTTAATTCTTCTACGGGAGTCAATTACGACTTCGATCTCTGATCCCGATCCCGCCACTTTCTGATCTCTCGGGCTCCATTCCAGCATGTTGTTTTGGAGGATTCTCGGAGCCTGTCGGTGGATTCGGAGGCCTCGCGCATCTGCTTTCGTCGCATTGTTTCCTCGAAACCAGCGTCCTTGTGAGGCTTCTCCCGATCTCTAGGGTCACCCTTTGAGGTGTCGCGTTTCAATTCTCTGCCTCTTTGTCATGCTCCCGTTCAAGCTCTCTAATGCCCTCTAGGATCTTCTCCTTGTCTTGGGAGCCCATTCCGCACAACAGGGTTAGTTCTAGTCTGTTGCGGGAACCGTGCTCGGCGATGAACCTGCCCTCTGAATGCTTTTTCCTGACTCTTTTTGGCAGTGATGTCATTTCCAGAAGTCGAGATAGAACATTTTTCTTTTCGAGTCGACTCGGAAGTCGTGCATATCGGACACATCTTTGAGACCGAGGATGGCTGGAACGTTGTCCTTCTCAGCAATGGC
>Ga0066689_10000026_pt1 | contig 24378 bp, 16 predicted proteins | sample GraSoiAngelo_138_FD_65626 | JGI IMG/M metagenome (GOLD analysis project Ga0066689, IMG submission 65626) | Grasslands soil microbial communities from the Angelo Coastal Reserve, California, USA - 14_0929_09_40cm | ecosystem: Environmental > Terrestrial > Soil > Grasslands | place: USA... | reverse complement strand
CTCCACGCCGGCCTTGCGATGCTCGAGGCGCTGCGGAAAGAGAACCAGGCGCTCGAGCAGCGGTACAACGTCCGCCTGTCGCTCCGGGTCGGCGTCAACACCGGGCCGGTCTTGAGCACGGGGCCGGGCGAGCCGCTGCTCGGGGAAACGGTGGAGCTCGCGCAGCGGCTCGAACATTCGGCGCCCCCCGATCAAGTCCTCGCGGGCCAGGCAACCTTCGATCTGGCCCGGCGCGGGTTTCGTTTCGAGGCCGGACCCTTCCTCGCGGCGCGAGCCGGTGCCCCACCTCCGCGGGCGTATCGGCTCATCGGCAGCCGTCGCGTCGCGCCCAAGCCGGCGCATCCGGCCGGACCGGCCGCAGCCCGCGTAGACGCAGGCGCATCGCTCCAGGTCACCGAGCGAGAGGCCCATCGGCTCGAGGAACAGCGGAAGATCGTCACCGTGCTCTTCGCGGATCTCGTGGAGCCGCTCGCGCAACGCGTCGCGCCCCAGGATCAGCAGATCGTCCTTCGTGCCTACTTCGAGGTGGTTGCGCGCGCGGTTCAGCGATTCGGCGGGACCATCGACAAGTTCATCGGCGACGCCGTAATGGCCGTCTTCGGTGCGCCTCTATCCCACGAGGACGATGCTGCGCGCGCGATCCATGCGGCTCTCGCGATGCATGCGGGGCTGCGCCAAGAGAACGAGCGATTTGAGCGCCAGTTCGGGGTAAAGCTCGCTCTGCGCATCGGGATCAATGCCGGGGAAGTCGTCGCTGGGCTTCTGCCAGGCGACGTTCTGGCCTACACGGTGACCGGAGACGCGGTCAACACCGCGCAGCGGATCGAAAGCGCCACCCCGCCCGGGGACGTCCTCGTCGGCGAGAGCACCTATCAGCTCGCGCGCAAAGCGTTCCTCTTCGAGCCGGTCGCACCGCTCGCGCTGAAAGGAAAGGCGCGACCGGTACCGGCGTACCGCGTCGTCGGTCGTCAGCTCGAGGCGGCTCCGGATGCAGGCACCACGCTCGTCGGCCGCGCCAAGGAGCTCGAACGGCTGTCCGCGCTTTTCGGGAGCGCCGCCGCCGGCACCGGCCAGCTCGCGCACCTGCACGCCGAGCCAGGGGTCGGCAAGTCGCGCCTTGTTCGCGAGTTCCTGGCGACGCTTCCGAACGGCGTCTGGCGTGCGTCGGCGCGCTGCAGCTCGTACGAAAGTGGCCAACCCTACGCGCTGGTCGCCGACCTCGTTCGGCGCGCGTTCGGTGTCCAGCTTGCCGAGGATGAGGCGAGCGCGCGGAGGTCGCTCGGGGCTTCCCTCCGACCGCTGCGGTTGTCCTTCAAAGAGAGCGCCGTCGCGCTGCTTCTCGAGGTCCTCGGCTACGGCGTGCGCTCCGACCTCGATCCCGAGGGAAAGCGCAGACAGCTCGTGAGCCTGCTCGGCCGGTACCTCGAGCACCGCAGTGCTCGCGGTCCCTTTGTCCTCACGCTCGAAGACGTCCACTGGATCGACCCTGCATCGTCTTCGACCCTCTCGGACGTGCTGATCCGGGCATCGCAGCTTCGCCTGCTGCTCATTTCGACCTCGCGAGACGAGTCCCGCCCTTGGCCGGCGACGACAGTTGAACTCCAGCCACTGGCCGGCGAAGAGGCGGGCGCGATGGTGGATCGCGTGGCCGGGCGGGAGCTCGACCCAGATGTTCGCGCGCTCGTCCTCGAGCGGACCGGCGGAAATCCGTTCTTCATCGAGGAAGTCGTCGGCGCGCTCATCTCGGGTCGCGCGACCAGCGTTCCGGCGACGATCCAGGATCTCCTCGAGGCGAAGCTCGACGCTCTGGACGCGGAGCCGAAGCGCGTCGTGCAAGGAGCGGCCGTCATTGGCCGCACCTTCTGGACGCGCGTGCTCGGCCGAATCACCTCCATTGGCGCGATCCGCCCGGCGCTGGCCACCCTTGAATCCGAGCGATTCGTCGCACCGTACGAAGTCGCTCCCGAGGAGCGATACGCGTTCCGCCACGCGCTCGTGCAAGAGGTGTCCTACCAGACGCAGCTTCTCGCGCGCCGGCGCAAGGCCCATGCGCAGGTCGGTTTCGCGATCGAAGAGCTCTTCACCGACCGGGTCGAGGAGTTCACGGACATACTCGCCTTCCACTTCGATCGCGGCGACGACGACGAGCGCGCCGTCACGTGGCTCGGGCGCGCCGGCGAACGCGCGAAGCGACTCTTCGCCAATGCAGAGGCCATACACAGCTTCAGCCGCGCCATCGAGCGGGCCCAGCGGGACCCTGGGCTCTCCGATCGAGTGCCGTCGTTGCTTCTCGCGCTCGCCGAGGTCCGCGGACACATCGGTGAGTACGACCTGGCGCTTCGCCTCTTCACACAAGTCCGCGATTCGACGAACGACGTTCGGGCCTGGCGTGGAATGGCGACGATGCTCCGCAACCTTGGCGAATACGCGCGGGCCCTCGCCTTGATAGAGGAGGCCGTTGTCGCGCTGCCGGGGAACGCCGCCGACGTGCTGCCGCTCTCGCTCGAGAGAGCACAGACGCTCTCGGTGGAGGGTCGGTTCACGGACGCGATCGATGTCGCCCGCTTCGCACTAGCTGCTGCTGGAGCGCGACGCGACACCGTTGTGGCCCAGCTTCTGGTGCGGTTAGCGCGTTCCGAGGCGGTCGCGGGGCGCGGAGAAGAGGCGCTCGCTCATGCCCGAGAGGCCCTGGAGATCTCTCGCGAGTATGGCGACGTCGCCGGCGAGCTCGCCGCGCTCCGGGTTAGTGGCGACAGCTACCTGAGGCTTCAGCGGCTCGAAGAGAGCGCGGAGGCCTACGGTCAGGCGCTGAAGCTTGCGGAACGGGTCGGCGCGGTTGCGGAGATGGCCGGCGGTCTGCTTAACCTGGGGTTCGTCGAGCGGCGACGGGGCAGGCTCGAAGATGCGATCGCCTGGGATCGGCGTGCCGCGCTGGAGTTCGACCGCATCCACCATGGATCAGGGCGCGCCACGGCTTATGGGAATCTCGCCTCGCATCTCATGATGCACGGTGACTACGCCGAGGCGCTGCGATACGCGGAAACCGCCCTCAAGGTCGCTGAAGAGATCGGGCACGTGTACACGGTCGCCGACGTCTACCAAACGATCGCCTCGGTGCACCTCGGCCAGGGAGGAGATTTCCGTCAGAGCGCATCCCGGGCGGAGCAGGCAGCAAAGCTGTTCATCGAACTAGGCGCGCACCCGCAGGCGGCGGAGGCCTTGCGGACCGCAGCCGACGCCTTGCGGCGTCTTGGAGACGAGGAACAGGCCCGCGACACGGAGGCGCGGGCCCGTTCGCTCCTCGATTCTTAGCCGGTAGCGCTCATTGATCCCACGAGTTATCGGGACTCGGGCAGTCCGGATACGTCGGATCGGTCGGATTCGCATCGCACAGGACGAACTGGAGAGGTGGCGCGGTGTCGGCGGTGTGCGTATGGATCTTGGTCTCCCCGGTCAAGGTCAAGACCGTCGGCGGAGGCGGGCTCGCGGTCGTCGAGCCATAGCTGTGGTCGTAGCAGAACCGGGTCGTTCCGCAGAGCGCCAAGGCGTCGTTACCGGGTGTAGCCGGATAGGTGGCCGTCCTGCTGCCACCATTCGAGTCGCTGATGAAGAGGTAGTACGTCACGAAGTCGCACGGCGCGGTCGCGATGGTGAACTCGAAGTGGAACGCCGCGTCGCCGCTCGGCCCGGGGCCCGGTCGAACTTGGTAGGTTCCTGAGCCGGTCTTGATGTTCGCGCACGCCGGTCCCTGGGTATCGACCGCCGCCGCTGGGCCTGGGAAGTAGCCGCTCGTTAGCAGGACCGCGAGAGTCAATACCAGGATGCGTCTCATCTCACCCTCCTCCTACTTCACGGCCTGCACGAACAGTGGGTGCAGGCTTCCGTCAGCAAGCTCGAGCGTCCACGTGTAGCACTTGCCGATCCCTGATGGGATGGCGACGTTGGCGACCCACTGGCTGCCCTTTGAGTCGTAGCGAATCATCGTCGCGCCAACCTGCCAATTGAAGACCGGCGATCCGATGGCCGCCCGGTTAACACAGCTCACCTCTTGGAGCTGGGCACCTGCGATGGCATTACTCGTCGTGACGTCGAGACCGTTGAGATCGCGGAGGATCCACTTCGGAGTGAACCCCTGGCCGCCGTTCACCTGGTTCGCGTCCGGCCAGTTCTTCGCCGGGGCGAAGAACCCCACGAAGCTGTAGACCGCTGGCAGCGCGGAGTCGCCGACGACGCTGAACGTCCGTGACGCGGTGCCGGTGCCGTCGAGTGGCACATCGCTGCCGGTCAAAGTCAGCGTGTAGTCACCGAGCGCCCACGACCCGCCGGGTGGCACGAAAGTCGCCCTCGGGCCTGTCGCGGTCAGCGACGTGGACGGTCCCGTTAGGCTCCATGCGAAGCTCATCGTGCCGCTCTCGGGGTCACTTCCCCCGCCGGTCGCGACCACCGTCGCGCTCGTCCCGAACTTCGTTCCGTCCGTTGGCGTGTAGATGGCAACGTCGCGCGGCGGCTTCCTCGTCACGTGGAGTGTCGTCGTGCTGTTCGGGTCACCTAGGTCGAGCGCGCTTCGCTGGAACATGTCAGTGACGAGCGTGCTCACGGTGCATATGCCACCTGGAACCAACGCCGAGTCGATCTGAGTCTGGAACATCAAGTTGAACGGTGGGGTTCCGGTGGGCGCGCCACCGGTGTGGGGGACGGCGGTGGCGATCGGGAAGAATGGCGTTCCGGGGCAGTGGTAGATGAAGTCCGCCACGGAATTCGCGTTGTAGCTGACCGCTTGCGCCTGGACGGTGACCTTTGTCGCTCCTACTGCGATGGTGACGACCTGGCGGAAAGCGGGATCGGGCGACTCGTCCGGCAAGGTCACGCGCTTTCCATTCACGAGGAACTCGATCGTGCAGTTCTTGAGACCATCCGTGGCGCCCGACGCCACGTTCACCGTCTCGCTGAAAGGCGCCGTCTCGGTGCCACTCGTGACCGTCTGCGACGTCGGGGCGAATGTGACCGAGAGGTCGCCGCTGCACATGCCCGAGACCACCTGCGGGGTCACCGTGGCGGGCAGGTCCTGCAGGCTGTCCTCGATCGCCCGGGCGACGCCCGTGGCCGAGATGCCCTCCTTGAGGACACCTCCTGTCGCATTCACGATCCGCGTGGCCTGACCTGCGCTACCGCCGATCGAACACGGCGGTGTGTAGTCCGTGCTACCGCTCGTCGGGTCGCCGTTGAGACCGAGCGAACTCCCCCCGCTGTTGACGCTGACCGCGATGACCTTGATGTTCGCCGCGCTGAGGTCGGCCGTCGCACTCGCCTCGGTGATGTCGTTTGCCAGGCCGGAGAGAGTTTTGCAGACGGGATCGTGATCAGGGTTGTCGCCGATCCAGACCAGGATGCGCGTTGAGTCGCTTCGCCACTTCACGTCGAAGCCTGGGCTTGTCGGCGCGGAGATCTCCGTCAGGGCGAAGAGCGATCCTTCCGGACGGTCACTGCCGCCCGATGCGGTCCAGCCAAATGTCGTATCCACCTGGAGCGCCGGAGCCAGGTTTTGCAGCGTGCCCGTGAAGGAATCGTTTAGATCGATCGACCCTCCGGCCGGCTCATCTCGGGTGACGATCCGGGTATCCGCGCTGCTCACCAAAGGATAGAAATAGGCGCCGGCGACGGGGTCCGAGTGGATCGTGACCCCGACGATGTCCCCGGCAAGGATGTCGAGACCGCTCTCCCCGAACTCGATGGCGGAGTCTTCCGTCGCAAAGGATGGATAGCTGCCGCCGAAGCGCGTCTGGAGCGTGGGTCTCGGGTCATGCACGGTACCAGCGCTGATGACGTGGATGACATTGGGGTTGTCCGAGTCCCTTCGGAGAACCTTGAGCTGGATCCCAGAGGGGACGCCAGGCTGGCCATTCCCCAGCCTGCCACCAGTGAATTGCGCCTTCCACCTCTTGATCGTGGCTGGATGAGTTGCGACGTACGGCGTGACGTATGTGTCCGCGTAATTGGGGGCACCGCCCTGGGTGATCGTGCTAGCGATCGAGGCCGTCGGCAGACACGGCGTCTGGATGTTCCGGCCGATCGCGTCCAAGGCCGCCTGTCCGCCATCGTCACTCGCGGGAATCGGCGCGGCGTTTTTGAAGACGTAAGGGTCGTATGGGAAGTCTTTGTAATCGCCGGCACCGAAGCGTGCGGAGGTCGTGCTCTGGCTCACCGTGTTGAGGATCGCCACGGAGCTGCACTTCAACGTGCCGATCAATCCCGTCTCACTGCCGGTCGAGTCGAGCAGAAAGTACACGTCCGGCTTCGGCGGGATCACCGGCGGCGTGACGCTGTTCGTGAACATCGCGGACTGGCCCGGCGCAAGAAGGTCGTTGGTCGCGGGGGTGATCGAGGTCACGGTCGGTGGAGCCGGGTTCTTGTGGACATCGAAGATTTCAAAGCCACCGGTGACGAGCTTGAGCTCATCCGCTCCGGCCGCGAGTCTGCTCGGGAGCGCGAAGGAGAACAGGCCAGGGGGATTCGGGAGGCCCTGCCCATGCGTGTAGATGAAGGACAGCGGAACGCCGGTCCCCGGAGGAGTGCCGGCCGGATTGTTGAGGACAAGGCCACCCTTGAGCACGAGCAGCCGGTACGGACTATCCGGATCGTCCGTCGTCCGCGCACTCGCGGCGTGGTAGCCCTCGATGAGGCCCGTCGCGGTGTTGCCCGCGGCCACATATGCGTCCATCGCGGCGACGCCCGTCAAGGTTCCGCCCGGGACCGGAACTGTGCATTCCGCTCCGGTGGGAATCGTGCCGCCGAACCGGCAGAGGGCGTACTCGAAGTCGGGTTTCTCGAGGACGGTCACGCTGTTGTCCCATGGGCTCGTCGAGCTGTCGACGTTCATGACGGTCTTGTCCGCAGTTAGCTGCGCCCCCGAGGCGATGTTGTACGCACCGTCAGGGTCCGTGTTGTCGGCTGGGACGTACGAGGAGTGGTACGTGCTCGAGCGCGGGTACGGCTGGCCACCGAGGTTGTGCGTCATCTCTTGGGCGATGACCGCGCCCGTGTAGGAGACTTGCGCGGGCGTGCTGCCCACTTTGGGTTTGTCCGAGACCGCGCGGGCTACCGATATCTTTCCGCCAACCGCGGCCATACCTAGCGCGCAACCCTGGCCACTTTCAAAGCTGATGCTCTCGCCGTAGACGCCCACGATGTAGTCGGCGGCGTCCTCGGCGCCATCGGGTCGCGCTGCCGTCTGCGCCGCGTTGAAATTGTCGAGCCTCGTCCCAAGCAGCGGTGCCAGCGAGGTGAACACCGTCTGCGTCGCGCAGAACTTGGTCGCCGTCACGCCGCCCACGGTCTTGGTCTGGAAGGCCCCGGCGATACCGCTCACGTCCAAGAGGCTCGGGTTGATGTCGTAGCGAATCCCGCCGGTCCTCCCTGCGAGGATCAGCGAGCCGGCCGGCCCTGCGGGAACGGGCAGGACCCGAAGCACCGTTTGAACCGCGTTCTGCACAGCGGTCCGGTCGCTCTCGCTGAACTGTGTCACCGTGGATGTGCCGTCGCCGATCGGCTGAAACAGGATGCGGATCGCCTTGGACTCCTGATCGATCGTTTTGGTCGTGCTGAAAAGCGCCGTCCTACCGGCGTTGGTCTTAGTTGCGGAGACCTTCTGGTCGTAGGTGACCTGGACTGAGAAGGTGGCAGGGAAGCTCGGGAAGATCGCCGGGGTACCGGTGGCCGGCGGTGAGACCGAGATCGGGATGCTCCCCACCACGAGGAAGAGCGGATCGTGCTTCGAATCGGTGTTTGCCGGCGGTGCTGTAAGGGCTACGGAGGACAGGCTGAGGGCGTTAGACGCGTTGAGAGCCGGACTTGAGGTGTGGGTCGACCCGCCCCAGGTCGCGGAGACGGTAAGGGACGCGGCCTTGATGGTGACGCCTTGACTGCCCCCGAGGGTGCACGTCGAAGCCGGTGGCAAGGTCATGTAGAGGCGAACGAGGATGTCTTTGCCGCGCGTCAGCCGGTCGTACGAGCCGAGACCTTGATTAACCTCCCACCGACCCAACGTCGGCACGAGCTGCGTGTCGCTGCACGCCGCCTCGGCAATCAATGTCGGAAAGCCGACGAATCCGACAGCCCACACGAGGATCGCGATGGCAAGCCGACGAACCAGGAAATGACGACCACTCACAGCCTCTCCCCTTCCCCGCGCGCACGTCGATCAATACACGCGAGCACCAGCGCGCCACCGTGCGGGCAGCGCGAACATTTCGCGCTGCAGCGACGTAAATATGAGAAGCCCCGCCCGCGCCTTCCCCACACATTCCCCCGACGTGACGTGTGGAATATACGCCTGAACGGTGCACTTCCGCGTCGGCGGCTCGCCGCGGTGGCGCACGACGGAGATCACCCGCGCTACACAGTGATCACCCCGGCTGACCCATCGCATGTAGACCGGCAACGCTGCCGGTCGTACCCTCCCTCTGGACGGGGAGGGGACATGGTCGACGCCTGGGACGTCCTGCGTAGTCGGCTCGACTACGCGTCCTTCGTACCTACGCCGCTGCCGGACATCGAGCGTGCGGACCTGAGCCGGCGTGGCGGCGGACGGTACACCGTGCTGAAAAACCCACACGGCGATGGGGGCGCGGGCCGTTATGCGCGGCTCGAGCCGGCCGACGTTGCCTTATATGAGCTCATGGACGGCCGCCGCTCCGTGCAGGAGATCCTCGTCGAGCACCTCGAGCGTTCCGGCACATTCGCGCTCGAGCGGCTTGCCCGGCTCACGAGCGCGCTGCGCGTGAACGGCTTCTTCGGGGAGGAGCCGCCGCCGATCTACGAGAAGCTCGGTGCGATCCGCGCCCGACGCGATCCCCTCACCCGGCTGTCGCTCTTGCTGCGCCGCCTGATCGTCTGGGATATCGCCCGCTGGACGAATGCCGACCGCGCCGTCGACCGCGTTTACCGGCTCATCGGATGGTTGGCGTTCACGCGGATCGGCGCGACGATCCTCGTCGGCTTCGGGCTTCTCGGTCTCGTCCTCTGGTTTGAGCAAACACGCTCGCCGATCCATCAGCTCGTCACCCTCAACGGGTCCTACGTACTCGGTCTGATCGCTCTCACGCTGTTACAGGTTCTGTCGATCTCTGTGCACGAGGCCGGCCATGCGCTCGCCATCCGTCACTTCGGGCGCCACGTGCGCCGGTTCGGGGTCGCGATGTATTACCTCTTCCCGTGCTTCTACGTCGACTCGACGGACATGAGCCTCGGCTCGCGACGGCAACGGGTGATCGTGTCGCTCGCTGGGCCTTTCGCGGGCCTCACGGTCGCCGCCGCGTGCAGCCTGGTCACTGAGCTCGCCCCTAATACGCTCGCCGGTGCGATCGCCTTCAAGGCTTCAAGCCTCCTGGTCTTCCAGTTCGTTCTGAACCTTCTTCCGATCCTCGAGCTCGATGGATACCACGTCCTCGTCGACGCTCTCGATGCTCCCTTCCTCCGCCAGCGTGCGCTCGCCTTCGTGCGTGGGCAGGCCGTCAACAAGCTCCGCCGGCGCGCGCGGTGGTCGCGGGAGGAGGTCGGCCTCGCCGTCTTCGGTTCGGTGGCCATCTTCATTTCGCTCGCGACCTTGGCGCTCTCGCTTCTCATCTGGCAGACCCGAATCGGGATCGCCGCGAAAGAGCTGCTTGCGATCGGCCCCGCCGGGGTGCTGATCCTCGTCCTCATCGCGCTCGTCTTCGTCGGTCCGCTCGCCGTCGCGCTGGCGGCCAGGGCTGTCGGCGCGGCTCGGACCGCGACCCGCCTCGCTACGGCACGCCGGGCGCGGGCGGCAGAGCGCGAGCTTGTGGCTCGCATCGCTCTCCTGGCGCGAGTTCGCTTCCTCGCCGGCCTGCAACGCCCCGCCCTGGCCGCCCTCGCGTCGCACCTCAATGTCGAGAGCGTCGGTGAGGGGCAGATCGTTTTCGCCGCCGGGAGTGTTGGTGATCGGTTCTATCTGGTCCGTTCGGGCCGTCTCCGAGCCATCGCTCCGGACGGTACGGAGTTCGGCACGATCATCCCGGGAGAAGGTTTCGGCGAGCTCGCACTCCTCGATCAGACGGTCCGCTCGGCCACGATCCAGGCGATCGAACCAGTCGAGCTCTGGTCGCTCGGTCGAGGTCATTTCAACCGGTGGGTGAAGGACCGCTACGAGGTGGTGGCCCGCATAAGGGCGTCACGGGGGGAGCGGGACGCGCTCGCCACGCTTCCGTTCTTCAAGGGACTGAACGGTCAGGAGCTCGAGCGAATCGCCGCTCGGCTGCAAACGCAGCGCTTCGGAGACGGCGACGCGGTCTTCTTCGCGGGGGAGCCGGGCGACCGTTACTACATCATCCGGGAGGGGAAAGCCCTCGTGACGCTGGCCGACGGGCGACCGGCGCGGACGCTGGGTCCGGGGGATGGCTTCGGCGATCTGGCGCTCCTCTTCGGCCGGCCGCGGTCGGCGACGGTCACCGCGGTCGGACCCCTGGTGGTCGCCGCGCTCGAACGTAACGACTTCCTGGCCCTGGTCCGGAGCTCTGGCGAAACAGAGCGTGAATTCCGCGTGCGAACGGGCCATTATGTTGGGGCCGGCTTGGGGGAGGCGGTGGCGGGAGCCTAGTGGATTGCTGGATTTGCGAGCGAACGGCGCTCGCGGCTTGTAGATTCTGCGGCCGCGGGACTTGCCGCGAGCACGCCAAGAATCATCCATTCATCCTGGAGCTCGTTCGCGGGAAGCAGCACGACGGCCTCCGAGCGCTGGTGGTCGAGGACGCGGTGCACTGCGGCGTCTGTCGACCGAGAGGCGAACCGGTACCGATGCCGGAGCTCGAGTAGGGCATCGGCGCGCTGAAGGGAAGTGGGAAGGTTAGGTAGATCACACACTGCGAGTGACACAGGGCGACGAGCCGCGGACGGTGGCGGCGCAGGCTCACTGTCATATCAACAACAGTGAAAGAAGGAGCAGCGATGTCGAGTAAGAATCTCGAGAAGGTCATTCAGCGCGCGATCAGCGACGCAGCGTTCCGCCGCCAGCTGCAGTCCAACCCGGAGGCGGCACTCCGCGGGTTCAAGCTCAGTTCGGATGAGGTCGCCGCACTCCGCGCCAACGACGCGGGTCGGCTCATGTCCCTGGGTGTCGATCAGCGGATGAGCAAAGCCTTCACGATTTTCGACGCGAACATGTCGAACCGCGCGTCGGTCGACGGCTTGTCCATCGGCGGCTCGGCCATCTCGGACCAGGGAGTCGCGCGAATCGCTAGCGCCGAGGTCGGAGATCCGGGCAACGTCACGCGCGGCGCGAGCATCGACATCGACCAGACCCAGCGGGCGGGCGAGCGCTTCCCGAGCGACACGAGCTCGGCGCGAAGTGCCAACGTGGACATGAATCAACGACGCGGCGAGCGCCTCGCCGGCGATGCCAGCGGCGGCGCGACGAGCTCCAATGCCGATCTTGCCCAGCGCGCAGGCGAGCGCGCGGTCGGAGAGGCGAGCTTCGCCACGAACGCGAACGTCGACCAGGCCCAGCGAGCCGGTGAGCGCGTGGCGGGTGACGCCAGCTTCGCTACGAACGCGAACGTCGACCAGGCCCAGCGAGCCGGTGAGCGCATGGCGGGTGACGCCAGCTTCGCTACGAACGCGAACGTCGACCAGGCCCAGCGAGCCGGTGAGCGCATCGGTGGCGACGCCAGTGGTGTAGCCCAGCACGAACCAGGTTCGTTCGGCGATCCGATCAAGCCGGTCATCGACGTAGACACGGACACCGCTGCTCGTAGCGTGGTCCACGACATCGCACCGACCGACCTCCGAGGCGGCTTCGTCGACGAAGACACCGTGCGTAGCGCGGTGCGCGACGTCACAGACGTCGACCTTCGGGGAGGCCTCGTCGCTCCGGTCGAAGGAAGCCCGGAAGCCTGGGCGTTCCAGAACGCCGCTGACGCAAGCGACGCGTCGGCTGCGACCGAGGGCACGATGCGCAGCTCGATCCGCGACATCGCGCCTCCAGACGTGAGCAGCTCGTCCACATACAGCGGCGACGACCTCGCCGGCCCCGGTTACCTCGCGAGCTCCGACACGGACGCGGTCCGCGCGGTGCGCGACGTCACCGACGTCGACCTGCGGGGAACGGCCGCGGCGTTGAGCGGAGACGAGATCCGGGCCGTGCGCGACGTCACCGACGTCGACCTGCGCGGCACGGCCGCGACCTTGAGCGGAGACGAGATCCGCGCCGTGCGAGACGTCACGGACGTCGACCTGCGCGGCACGGCCGCGACAAGCTTCACCAGCGACCCCGGCATGATCCCGAATGCGGATTCGGCCGAGGCTTACGAACCGACCTTCCACAGCGGCGGGACACAGGGCGACGCCTTCCTGACAAGCGATGAGGCGAGCCAGTACAGCGCCGGCAGTGCGGACGCCTCCGGCACGGCGAGCGACGAGGGTCAGCTGTACAACCCGGCCGCCGACGCGACGACCGCCATCCCCGAGCACCACGGCGGCGACGCGATCGGGAACACGACCACCGGCGACCCCGAGATCAGCGCGTAACGCACGTTCCTGGAACACTCGAAGGCGGCCTCCACGAGGAGGCCGCCTTCGTCGTCAGTAGCGAACGTCGCCCTTGAGCAGCTCCCGATCCACGATGTCGATGTGCCGCCGGCCGATCTTTATGGCCTTTCGGTCCTCGAGGTCCGCGAGCACGCGGTTGACCGAGACACGCGCCGCCCCGACGAAGCCGGCCAGATCTTCCTGCGTCAGCTCGACCTGATCCGTCCCGGATGCTTCGGATATGTCAAGCAGGCACTTCGCGACGCGACCCGGAAGATCGAGAAAGACCAGATCCTCGACATGTCCCGTGCTTCGGCGCACCGTCTTCGCGAGCAGACCGAGCATCCGTCGCATCGAGTCGGGATTGCGCTCGAGCACGGCCATGAAATCCGCGCGCCCCAACGCGAGTGCGGAGGTGTCGGTGATCGCGGTGACCGAAGCGGAGCGGCGAGCGTCGTCGAAGAGGGCGAGCTCGCCGAACACATCGCCACCTCGTTCTAGCGCGATGACCACCTCACGTCCGGAGTCGTCAGGCACGGAGACCTTCACCGTTCCCGCAGTGATCAGGTAGACCTGGCCGGCCTCGTCATCGCGGTGAAAGACGACCTCGTCACGTGCGAAGTGGCGGGGGCGCATCTTCGCAGCGATCGCTAAGCGATCGACCGGGCTCAGGCAGGCGAAGAGAGGGCTCTCGCTGAGGTAGTCCGCGATCTTTGCGTAGTCCACCCGCGGAGATACTGCGGCTGGGGTCAAGCCGGCTCGCGTACCGCTGTGATTGCTCAGCGATTCCCGTCGGCCCAAACGGCAGAAGCGTCAGACTTGCACGTGTGTCGTCCGACTTTGCCGGATTCCTCGTGCTTTCGATCATCGTGATCGTGACCCCTGGACCTGACGCCGCGCTCACGATCCGTAACACGCTCCTGGGCGGGCGTGCCGGAGGTGTCGCGACGGCCGCCGGCGTGGCGCTCGGACAGGCAACGTGGTCGGTCGCGACAAGCGCCGGCATCGCCGCTCTTCTCGTCGCTGCGGAGCCGGCCTTCGTGGCGCTCAAGCTCGCCGGTGCCGCGTACCTCGTGCTCCTCGGGGCCCAGGCCCTCGTGTCCGCTCTTCGCCTCGGCCGATCGACCGAGGCCGCCGCGACCCTACAGCGGGCTGGCCCTCGTCCGGCGACCGCCCTGCATCAGGGCGCGGTCAGCAACCTCACGAATCCGAAGATGGCGGTGTTCTTTCCGAGCCTGCTGCCGCAGTTCGTCTTACCAAACATGAGCTCATTCGCCGCGTTACTGACGCTGGGGCTGATCTTCTGTGTCATGACGCTCTCGTGGCTCACCGTCTACGCGTTCGTGGTCGCGCGCGCGGGCGACGTGCTGCGGCGCGCTCGAGTCCGCAGGGTCGTCGAAGGCCTCACCGGCACGGTACTCGTGGCGTTCGGCATCCGCGTGGCGACGGCACCGCGCTAGCGAAGCCCTAGCCGCGCACCATCCCGTACCGCTTGCCCTGCGCGGTCATGCGTACGAAGTAGCGGAGGCGAGTCGCAAAGGTCTCGGGCCGTCCGCGCGCCCCCTCGATCCATCCGAGCCGGATCCGCTTATACGCCTCCGGTAGGCGATGGAACTCAACCCATGCGCCTGGCACGGTGCGCAACGCGCGCCTGATGTCGGGCGCGACGCGTAGCGGCTCGCGCTTCACGGCCCCGCCGATCGCGGCGAGGCCAGCCGGCGTCATGCGGCCCTCCCTGATGAGACGGAGCACGCGGGCTTTGTTCATCTCCGACAAGGGTGAGCCCCTGCGCCGCGGCGTGAAGCGCTGCGCGCGCGAGTGCGGGCCGAGCTTCTTCACAGTGCTGTCGATCCACCCGAACGCCAAGGCTTCGTCGACGGAATCGTTGTAACTGATCGACCGCTTCCCGCTGCTCTTGTCGTGGTAGACGAGCCAGATCTCCTTCTTCTTCGCGTGGTTGCGCTTGAGCCACGCGCGCCACGACGCGCCTGTGCGTGCGTCGAAGGTCTCGCCGACGTCCAGGGCCGGGATGCTAGCTTTGCGCGGGCGCCATCCGCAGGCGGAGTAGCCGCTCGACGCCCGGTACGGAGCCGAGCGCGACGACGAGATAGCACGCCGCAGCGGCGATGCCGACCGCCGTGAAGCCGATGAAGAGCGCTGCGCCGACCGCGATGATCGAGCCGAGGACGGAAGCGGCGCCGTTCACAGCCCACGCCCATGAGACGAGGTGCTCGTCCTGGCTCCCGGCCGAGGCGATCACCGTCGGGAAGACGGAGCCGAGCGGCAGCCCGATGGCCATGGAGGCGATGCACGCGAGGAGCGCGCGCGCGGGCAGGGTCCACGACAGCGTGGCCGCGGCCACATGGTCGAGCGCGAGGAGCGCTAGGACAAGGACGAGAACACAGCCGAGCGCGGCGCCGGCGACGCCGAGTCGGGCCCGCGCCACCGCTGCCGATCCGGCTGCCGCTCCGATGAGGAGCGCCGCGAGCCCGAGCGCCAGCGCAAGCGCGGGCTGTCCGAGATAAAGCGTGAGTCGCTGGAGGAGGACGATCTCCGCAGCGATGAACCCAAGGCCGACCATCACCGCCTGCAGCGTGGTGCGCCGTCCGAGCGCGCTCCTAAGTGCGGGCCCGGACACCCGCCGCAGGGGCATCAGCAGTAGGCCGTAGGAAAGAGCCAGCGCTGGCGCGAGCGCGATGAACAGGATCACGTACGCGACGGGCACCGCCTTTTCGCCGGAGTTCGCGAAGAAGAACGGCCGGTCATCGGTGGCCGGCACGTTGTTGCGTGTCGCCAGCGCTTCAGCGAACGAGCCCGTCCGCCCGAGCGGGTCGAACACGATCTCGAAGCCGTTGCGCTGCGCAAAGCTGCGCATCGCGGCCACTTCGGTCGCGCCGAATGCTCGAGGTCGGGCGAGCAGCAGACCGAAGTCGCTGTGACGGAGGACCATGATGTGCGCCTGCGGATCCGCGACGCCACTACGGCGCAACGCTCCGATCGCGAGATCCGCGGTGTTGAGCATCTCGGTTGGCGGCTCGCGATACCAGCGGCCGACGGCAAGCGTACCGTCCGCGTTGACGTGCGCGAGGTAGTCGCCGAACGCTTCAGCTGTGTAGAGGTAGCTCTCGGTGAGCGCGTACGAGCCGCTCGCCAGGGCCGCCAAGCTGTCGACCACGGTCATGACCATGAGGTCGTACTGGTCGGTCGAGCGCTTGACGAAGCTGCGGGCCTCGTCGTCGTAGACCGTGACGCCTGGAGCGGTGTAGATGTGGCCGTTGTAATCGGCGAGCTGGCCCCGCATCAGGCCGGACACACCACGGTTCACTTCGATCGCGTCGACGCGCGTGGCGCCGTGGACGAGCGCGTTCTGGATATCGATCCCGCCGCCCGGCCCGATGACGAGCACGTGCGGTCGCGTCACCAGCTCATAGGGCGCGGCGATGATGGTCGCCCGCAGGCCCTGCATGTCACCCGACCCGTCCAGCACCTGCGTCGCCGCGTTCAGATCGAGATACATCACGTCCGCATCCGGCCGCGGCCCGGTGTAGTCCGTAGACATCAGGAAGCGATAGAGGATGCCGGTCTCCTGATTGCGGTAATGGACGGCGTCGACGCGCGCGTACGGGTCCCACCGCGTAGCGAGATGCGTGATCACACCGCCGTAGACCCGGGTCTTGTCCGGTCCGGGCTGCGGCGAAGCGATCGCGTCACCGGCGATCGTCAAGGCGACCATCGCCGTCACGGCGCCGGCTGCTGCGACCGCGAGACGGAGTCTCGGCCCACCCACAGCGAGCGCGGCGGTCGCAGCGAGCACCGCTGACAGGCCGTAGAGGCCGGGAGCGCCGAGCAACGGAAGGCCGACGAACCCGAGCAGGCTGCCCACCGCCGCGCCGCTCAGGTCCGCCGCGTAGAGGCGCCCGGCATGCGCCGGGTCATCGCGGAGGAACCGGACCACGATCCAGCTCGCGAAGATGAACGGCATGGAGCCGGCCGCGTATGCGACGACGATCGAGACGGCCAGCAGCGACGCCGGGTCGACGTGCGTTTCGAGAAGAAGAGCGCCGATCGCGCTCGCCCCGGCCGCGAGCGCGAGCATCGGTACCGATGGCCGGCGTCGTCGTCGGTCCACGAGCCCGCTGAGCGTGGCTCCGCTGCCGACGCCGAGCAGGGCAACGCTGATGACGAGATAGGTCAGGTGATAGCCGAGGGTCGCGCTGAACACGCGAGTCTGCGCGACTTGGAAGAGGAGGGCGGCGGCTGAAACGAGCGCGATGCATGCATAGCGCGAGCGATTCATCGCGGGAGCGTAGGGTCAGTCCGCGCCCGCGGGGCTGTCAGAATCGACGCAACGCTAGATCAGCTTCGCCAACGTGCTCCGTCGCATTGGATGGGGCGGCGCGCGACCGGGTCACGACGCGGATGCGCTTCGCATCAAGTCGGCGGGCGAGCGCCTTCCAATCGGCTAGGTCATCCCGCGATCTCATCTCGGCCGCGTAGAACGGCGCGATGGTGCGGCAGTAGGCGTCGATGGAATCCATGTCGGCCTGCGTCGCGAGCATGGCGCGTTCCTAGAGCACCGGCCGTGCCAGATGTTGAGCGCGGTACAAGCCGATCAGGGTGGAGCGCGGAGCGTCGTAGAAGCGCGACCTTTGCGCGTCGGGAAGATCGAGTGCCGGCGGCGTCGCGCGCGCCCGCCCATGCCATGCGGTGAGCGTGGCCACGGCTCGTTTTGGCGTGCCATCCCATCGCCAGAGGCCGAAATGCCGCTCGTGCGCCGCGAGATCGAGCGGGGGCAGTGACCAGATCGAAGGCGCGTAGTCGGCGTAGCACCAGACCAGCGCCCCGACCGTTCCCCGCGCGTGAACGTGCGAGAGCGCGACCGGGATGTAGTCGGCCGCTTCTTCTTCGGACAGGAGCATGCCAGCCGCTTCGCGCTCCGCTTCTGGATCACCGCCGCGCGTGGGCGCACCGAACTCCGCGAAGAGGACGTCCTTGCCGCCGAGCCAGCGGGTGACGTCAGCGAGGAACGCGATCAGCTCGGGGTCCGTCGGACCCTGACACCACGACGCGTACAGCGGGTAGCCGTGCATAGACAGCACGTCGCACACGCGCGCGGCCTCGGCGGGCCCGATACGCCGGTCCTCCTCGAGGTCCTCCATGTGCAGGCCAAGCGTGATGCGACAGGACGGATCGACAGATCGGATCGCGTCCGCCATGCGGTCGAGCCAGCGCAGGCCGTCGTCTCTCGTGGGCGGCACCGAGCAGTTCGAGTTCTCGTTACCGAGGTCCCAGCCCCAGAGCGCGCCGTGTCCCGACAGCGCGCGGGCACACTCCCGCGCCAGGATCGCTTGCGCCTCGAGGACCGTCTGGTCGGTGTACCAGTTGCGGATCTCGCGTTCGACGGCGCGGTGGTCCGCGATCACCCGGAAGCGGCCTCGCGGCGCGGTGCCGCCGAGCGCCCAGATCGGAACGAAGTTCGCGCCGCTCATGTGCCCGGTGAAGAGCGTCGGAAGGATCTTCAGAGAGCTCCGCCGTGCGATGTCCGCGACGGTCACGAGCCGGTCGAGAGCGATTTCAGAGACGGTCCCCGGCGTGGGCTGGAAGTCCTCCCACAGCAGGAAGAACCGGACCAGATCGCCGCCGGCGGCGACGATGCGTGCAAAGTCGCGGTCGACCTCGGCAGCCTCGAAGCGCCGCCACCACTGCATAGCGCTCGAGGCGGGCCAGTAATTGACGCCGACGCGGTAGGCCTCACTCATGCGACGCCTGTGCCGGCCAGGACACGCTCGTACACCAGAAGGTAGTCGCCGACCATTCGATCACGGCTGAAGCGCAGGGCGGCGCGGGCGCGTATCTCGCGCCGGTCGAGACCGCCGACACGTCGGACCGCCGCGATCGCGCCGGCGATGTCGTCGACCACGAAACCGGTCACGCCATCGTCGACGACCTCCGCCACAGCGCCGCGGCGCCGGCCGATCACGGGAGTGCCGCACGCCATCGCCTCGATCATGGAAAGACCGAAGGGCTCCGCGAACTCGACGAGGTGCAGCAGCGCGATGGCCGACCCGAGCAGCTCGTCACGCTCCTTCGAACCCAGTGAGCCGACGTAACGCACGCGCTCGCCGTCGAGATGCGGAGCGACCTCGCGATCGAAGTACTCGCGGTCCTGCACGATGCCGGCGATGACCAGCGGCAGGTCCACCGCGCGCGCGACCGCGATCGCCTCGGCGACGCCCTTGTCCGGATGGATGCGGCCGAGGAAGGCGAGCCCGCGTCCAGGACGCTCCCGTGGGGTGAACTCGGCCAGGTCGATGCCGTGGTAGACGGTCGCTGCGTAGTGGAGCTCTGGGTCGCGATCGGCGTTGCTAATGGAAACGTACGCGACCCGGCCGTCGTAACGCCGATAGACCGGGCGAATGTCATCAGAGGAGAAGCCGTGGATCGTGGTCACGACCGGCGTCCTGGTGAGACCGCTGTAGGTGAGGGGCAGGAAGTCGTAGTTGTTATGAATGAGGTCGAAGCCATCTGCCTTTTCGAACGCGTTAGCGATGTGAAGCGCCTCGTGCACCTTCGGGTCGAGCGACGGATCCTCTTCGAGTGGCCGCGGGCACACGGCATCCAGCCGGGCCTGCGTGACGCTGTCTCCCGTCGCGAACAGGGTCACGTCGACACCACGCTCGACCAGGCCCTCCGTGAGGAGCGAGACGATGCGCTCCCACGGTCCGTAGTGCCGTGGCGGCACGCGCCACGAAATGGGCGCGAGCATCCCGACGCGCATACCGGGCTCTACGGGCGATCGTTCGCGTTCGTGTGTTCGTGCAGCGTCGGATCAGAGCTCTGCGCTTCGAGCCGCTCGTGAACGCTGAGGTCATCGTCCATAGGCCCTCCCTCTCAGGGGCTAGTCGCGCAAGAGCGGTGCCACGTGTCGCTCAACGACGCCCCGGCGGGCGAACGGGCCGCCAGGAGGCGACCCTTCCGATGTCGCGGCGCAGAGTTCCGCCGGGACAATAGCGGCAGGGAGGGCCGACTTGTCACACGCCGAGCCTCCGCGGTGCTCTATATCCGGATGGGCGTTTCGTCCTTGACACTGCCGGCGCGCGGCGCGGGCAGGTCTCCGGCGCTTTCGCCGGCGTTCGAGCGGCTCTTCCGCGCTGAGTACGCCCGCGTGATAGGCATCGCGCATCGCGTGCTCGCGGACCAGGATGAGGCGGAGGACGTGGCCCAGGATGTGTTCCTTGCTTTCTATCGCGCGCATCCCGCGAACGCCGACTACGCCGCCGCCTGGCTCCACGCCGCGGCGGCGCACAGCGCGCTCAACGCGCTGCGCGCGCGCGGCCGGCGCGGCAGGCGCGAAGCCGCCCAGGCGATCTCATCCGAGGCGCCGGCCGGCGATGACCCCGCCGAAGCGGTGACCGCGGCCGAGACGCAGGATGAAGTCCGCGCTGTACTGGCGCGCCTGCCGGAGCGGTCCGCCGCGCTCCTCGCGCTGCGCTACGCCGGGCTCTCTTACTCCGAGATCGCGGCCGCGCTCGACGTCCGCGCGTCGAGCATCGGGACGCTTCTACGGCGCGCGGAAGAGTCTTTCCGGAGGGAAATGCGATGAATGAGAACGAGATAGAGCGCGGGCTCGGCACCGAGGAGCCGCGCGTCGACACCGAGGCGGCGCTTGCGCGATTCCGCGGGCGCGTCGAGGACGAGGGCGTGATGGCCGCCCCAGCGGCAATGCGCCGTCGCGTCCCCGCGCGCTGGCTTCAGGGCCTCGCGGCGGCCGCCGGCGTGGTGCTCGTCGCGAGCGCGCTGACGCTGTCAGGCGTCGCCGACTCGATCCTCAAGATCTTCGAGCCCAGAAGCGTGGTCGGGGTGCCAGTCACCCAGCAAGACCTGAGCTATCTCGGGCAGGCGTGCGCCGGTCTCGACCTTCAGCAATGCATGGGGACGTACGGCACCTTCGAGTGGACGACGCCGCCGCAGCCGAAAGAAGTGCAGTCACTTGCGTCGGCCTCGAGCACGGCCGGTTACAGCGTGCAGACACCGAGCTCCTTGCCCACCAGCGTGACCGGCCCGACACGTTACGGCGTGATCAATCGCTCGAGCGCGACCTTCACGTTCAGCGCCACTGCTACGCAACAGGCTGCGACGCGACAGGGTCGCACTGCGCCGCCGATGCCCGCGAACATCGATGGCAGTCACCTGTACATGACCGCCGGCCCAGCCGTCTTCCAGGTCTGGGGAGCGGGAACGCCGACCGCGCGCGGAGGACAATCCGACCCCATCCCGACGCTCGTCGTCGGACAGGCGAAAGCGCCGGTCGTCACGAGCGATGGCGTCACCGTCGACCAGCTCCGGACCTACCTCCTGCAGCAGCCTGGCGTCTCACCGCAGCTCGCGGCAGCGATCCGCGCGATCGGCGATCCGGCGAGCACGCTGCCCGTGCCCGTGCCGGCGGAGCTCGCCGTCTCGCACCCCGTGACCGTGCAGGGCGTGCAGGGACTCTTCATCGGAGACAACACCGGGATCGCAAGCGCGATCATCTGGCAGAAGGACGGCATGATGTTCGAGGTGATCGGCTCACTCACCGAGCGGCAGGCGCTCGACATAGCCAACTCCATGCGCTAGGTGGCGGCGACGAGCCCGGCGATCCAGCTCGAGCACGTCACTAAGCGCTACGGCAATGTCGTCGCGCTCGACGACCTGAGTCTCTCGGTTCAGGAAGGCGTGTTCGGTTTTCTCGGGCCGAATGGCGCCGGCAAGACAACAGCCGTGAAGATCCTCCTCGGGCTCACGCGGGCCACGCGCGGAAGCGGATCGCTCGCGGGCGCCCCGTTCGGTTCCAAAGCGTCCCTCGGCCACATCGGCTACCTACCCGAGCTCTTCCGCTATCAGTCGTGGCTCACCGCGCGTGAGGTGCTGGCGCTGCATTGCGAGCTCGCGCGAATAGACCATGCAAAATGGACGACCGAGATCGACCGTACCCTCGGGACCGTCGGGCTCGCGGATCGCGGCACGAGCCGCGTTGGGACGTTCTCGAAGGGCATGCAGCAGCGTCTGGGCCTTGGCGTCGCGCTGCTCGACGATCCAGCGGTGGTGCTGCTCGACGAACCGACGAGCGCGCTCGACCCGGTCGGGCGCCATGACGTCCGCGAGATCATCCGCGCGCTCCGCCAGCGTGGGACCGTCGTCTTCCTCAATTCACACCTGCTGTCGGAGGTGGAGCAGGTCTGCGATGGCGTCGCCATCGTGGATCGCGGCAAGGTGATCGCGCAGGGGAAGCTCGACGAGCTCCTCGGGACATCATCCGTGCTTGTTCGAGCCAGCGGCCTCTCTCGCGAGGGCCGCGCCGCGATCGCGCGATTCGGGGAGCTCGATGACGGCGCCGACGGCGCCATCACCGTTCGGGGCATCGACCGCGAGCGGATCCCAGATCTGGTGAGCGCCATCGTCGGAGCGGGCGCGCGAGTCTACGCGGTCGAGCCGCAGCACGAGACGCTCGAGGAACGCTTCCTGAGGCTCCTGGGGCAATGAGATGACGCCCGCGATCGTTGTCGCGCGTCAGGTCGTCCGCGAAGCGGCGCGGCGCAGGCTGCTCCTTGCGCTGATCCTGCTGACGATCGTCGTCATCGCCCTCACCGTCTGGGGCGTCTCGCGCATCGACGACCTGCGCAACGCCGGGCAGCCACTTCCTGACCCGCAGAAGAAGACGATCGTGTCCCAGCTGCTCATCCTGGTGATGTTCATGTTCAGCTGGGTGCTGTCGCTCGCCGCGGTGTTCATTGCCGCGCCCGCGATCTCGGGCGAGCTCGAATCGGGCATCGCGCTCGCGCTTCTCGCGCGCCCGATGTCGCGAGCCGAATACGTCGCCGGCAAGTGGCTCGGGCTGGTGGCCCTGGTCATCGCGTACGGGGTGACCGCCGCGATCATCGAGCTGGTCGCGGTGCAGATCGTGAGCGGGTACCTCCCGCCGCACCCGGTCGAGTTCCTCGGCTTCGTAATCGGCGAAGGCGTCGTCATCCTCACGTTCGCTCTGATGCTCTCGACGCGCCTTGCCGGCATGGTCGGCGGGGTGATCGCGGCCATCCTCTTCGGCATCGCGTGGATGGGGGGAATCGTTGGTGGCGTCGGCGCCGCGTTCAACAACGCGACGATCACGCACGTGGCCACCGCGACGAAGCTCATCCTGCCGACCGACGGCCTGTGGCGCGGTGCCGTGTGGAGCCTTGAGCCCTCCCTGGTGATCGCGGCGCAGTCGGGACTCGGACCCGCGGTCGCCGCGAATCCCTTCTTCGCGGCAGAGCCGCCGCCCGCCGCGTACGTCGTGTGGGCCGTGATGTGGATCGTTGCGATGCTCGCCCTCGCCGTCTGGAGCTTTCGCTCGCGCGAAGTCTGAGAGCTCAGGCAAGGCTGACAGCAGTGCGGGCGGCACAGCGATAGCGCTGCGGGTGGCACGGGGGAGCGGGTTGCGCGCGAGCCGTTGACCGGCCGCGTCGCTCGGTCATTGTCACAACGCGCGCGAAGCGGACCGGTAGGTGAGCGCGCAACCGCTCCCCCGGGACAGGACCCGCAGCGCTTGCTATCCGGCGATTACCATCCGGCGATGCCGATCGACCGCGCTTTCTCGCGCCGCGCAGGCTTCCAGGCGTACCTCATCGCCGCTTTCTCGCTGGTCTACGCCGTGGTCTTCCTCGGCTTCGTCCACAACCACCCGGAAAACATCGGCGCCGCGGCGCTCGCGTGGGCGCTCATCGCGGGAGCGGGGCTCTCCGCGACGATCGCGACGGTCTCGGCAGCGGCACGGATCGGTGGGTACGCTCGCTGGTGGCTGACCGCGCTCGGCGTCGGCTACGGGCTCCTCTCGGCCGCACACGGGACATTCGCTGCGATCGCCGTGGAGCAGAACATCCCGATCGGTGATCTCTCGCCCACCGATCCGCGCGGTCTCGCGACCTTCGGCCTCGCGGGCCTCTGGGCGCTCACGATCGGGCTCGAGATCCGCTCAGGCAACGGCGCGCTTCCGCCGAACCTCGGCTGGCTCGCGATCGCGAGCGGACTCGATCTCATCGCACTTTTCGTCGCGACGGTCGCGCAGGCGGAGGGCGCGATCCTGGTCACGGGCGGACTCGCCTCGGTCATCCTCGTTCCGGCGTTCTGGATCTGGACCGGCCGAGCCCTTCGTACCTAGACCCGTTCGAGCGGGCCGTCCTGGCGCTGCCGCTCGTGGGCAGCATCGCGCTCGGCCTTCCGCTCTACGTCACTGCGCGGCCGTTCGCGGAGCTCGCAGGCTTTTCGGGCGACGATCCATTCATCTACCAGCTCGGCGGCGCGGCGCTCATGGGGTACGGCGTCGCGCTCGGGATCGGTGCGCGGCGCGCCGAATGGGAGCCGATGCGCTTCAACGTCCTCGCGACTTACGTCTTCTCGGTCGTCGCCTTTCTTGCCGCATTCGTCGCGCTCGCCTCGTCCGTGCTCAACGGCGCCGTCATGCTCGTCCTGCTCTGGTCGGTCATCGTCGCGTACACGACCGGCAGGATCCTGGTCGCCCACCGCGGAATTCGCGCGGGAGCGCGCGACGTCGCGGGCTGGGTCGTCATGGTGCTCGTGCTCGCGACGATCTCGGCCGCGGCGTTCGGTCTCGGGCCGCAGGCTGCGCGGCCCTTCGCGACGCTGGCGGGCTACCGCGGGACCGACGAATACCTGTACCGGCTCAGCGGAGCGGCCTGCTTCGGTTACGCCGCGATGGGCGTAAGCGAGCTCCGTTCGCTGCACTGGGCCGATCTGCGCTCGCCAAACGTGATGGCGCTCGTCTTCAACGGGCTTGCGTTCGTCGCCGCGATCTTCGAGATCATC
>Ga0066689_10000020_pt1 | contig 25494 bp, 27 predicted proteins | sample GraSoiAngelo_138_FD_65626 | JGI IMG/M metagenome (GOLD analysis project Ga0066689, IMG submission 65626) | Grasslands soil microbial communities from the Angelo Coastal Reserve, California, USA - 14_0929_09_40cm | ecosystem: Environmental > Terrestrial > Soil > Grasslands | place: USA... | reverse complement strand
GTCCTTGGTCAGGGAATAGATATCGGCCGGGTCTTTGATGAGGCCTCGCTCGAGCAGAATCGAGATCCAGCGCTCCCCCAGTCCCTCGATGTCCATCACGCCGGCGAAGTGACCGATCCAGCGAAATATCTGGGCGGGGCAGGAGATGTTCGAGCAGTAGCTCATCGCCTCGCCCGGCGGGCGGACCGCCTCGCTACTGCATACGGGGCATTTCTTCGGTATGCGGTAAGGCTTCTCCTTGCCCGTGCGCTTCTCGAGTACTGGGCCGACCACCTGCGGGATAACATCGCCCGCGCGCTGGACGATCACCGTGTCGCCCTCACGAATGTCCTTCCGCCGAACGTCGTCCTCGTTGTGAAGCGTCGCCTGCTTGACAATGACGCCGCCGACTTGCACCGGCTCGAGGATAGCAAACGGGTTGAGACTCCCGGTCCGGCCGACGTTGACAGCGATGCGCTGGAGCTTGGTCGTCGCTTGGACAGGCGGGAACTTGTAGGCGATGGCCCAGCGCGGCTCCCGCCCGACGTAGCCAAGCTCGTCCCAAAGGGACTTCTGGTCGATCTTTACCACCATGCCGTCGATCTCGTAGTCGAGGTCGTGCCGGCGGTCTTCCCACGTCCGGTAATGGACCTCCACAGCTTGCAGGTCCTTGAAACGCTTGATCTCCGGGTTGATACGGAAGCCCAGCGCACCGAGCCACTCTAGGGTCTCGTGGTGACTCGGCGGCACCGCTCCGTCGCCTTCGGCCCAGCCAAGCTGGTAGATCCAGACATCCAGCTTACGGGAGGCCGTGATCTTCGGGTTCTTCTGGCGTAAGGAGCCAGCCGCAGCGTTTCGCGGGTTGGCGGCTGGCCGCTCGCCGCGGTCGATAAGCGTCTCGTTGAGACGCTCGAAAGCGGGTTTCGGCATGTAAACTTCGCAGCGCACCTCGAACTGTTCGGGGAAGCGTTGCCCCTGCAGCTGAAGGGGGATGCTGCGAATCGTCTTCAGGTTCTCTGTAATATTGTCGCCCTGGAAGCCGTTGCCGCGCGTCGCTCCCTGTGCGAGGCGGCCGCTCTCATAGACCAGCGCCACCGCGAGGCCGTCGATTTTCGGTTCGCATACCATCTCGAACTTATCCGTCGCTGCCAGCGCGGACGCCCGTTTGTGCCATGCCTGTAGCTGAGCGAAGTTGAAGGCATTGGCCAGTGAGAGCATGGGCAGGCGGTGCTCGACCGGCGGAAAGCCTTCGACGAGCTGTTCGGTCACACGCTGAGTCGGTGAATCTGGGCTCACAAGTTCTGGATAGTGCGCCTCAATCGCGCGCAGACGCCGCATCAACTCGTCGTATTCGGCGTCGCTGATCTCTGGCTCCGATTTCACGTGGTAGAGGTAGTCGTGCCGGGAAATCTCGAAGCGCAGCTCTTCCGCCTTTACCTTGGCATCTTGTACGTGCTCGATTCCGCAGGTCATCGCAACGTTAGCGTATTACGGCGCGGCTCCCGTAATCAAAGCTTAATTGGCACAACGTTTGCACAGCACGAGTGGGAGAGTAATCTAATGGCACAATGGATGAAACCCTGATTCGACCCGCAACTGAGTCGGACCTGCCCGGCATACTCGAGATCTACAACGACGCCATTCTCAACACGACCGCCACCTTCGACACCAAGCCGCAGTCGCTCGAGGAGAAACGTGAGTGGATCCGCGAGACGTCCTATCCCTATGTAGTCCTGGTGGCCGAGCGAGCAGGCCAGGTGGTCGGCTGGGCTAGTCTCCGCCCATTCCGCCCGAAGGCCGCGTACAGGTACACCGCCGAAAATTCCGTTTACGTGGAGAAGGATTGTCACGCTGAAGGAATCGGAACCGCCCTAACCCAGAGACTCGTGCAGGTCGGCGCCGAAAACGGCTTTCACACGATAATCGCCGGCATTGCGGGCGACAACCCGGCGAGCCTGCGGCTGCACAAGCGTTTCGGCTTCCAAATTGTGGGTGTTGAGCGCGAGGTGGGGTACAAATTCGAGCGCTGGATTGACGTTACGTGGATGCAGAGGATGCTTGAGTAGGAGTCGGGAGCAAGCCCCGGGACTTAGACGAGTAACCAGGAACTGGGAGCTGCGAATTCGACGGTGCCATTCTGGCCAATTCGCGTTTGCTAGAATGACGTTATGAAAGTCGTAGTCGTCGATTACGGTGCCGGCAATTTGCACAGCGTATCGCGTGCGGTCGTAAACGCTGGCACGAGGCCTCTGGTCACGTCCAATCCGTCTTACCTCGACGACGCCGAGGCGGTGATCGTGCCGGGCGTCGGTGCGGCCGCGGACACGATGTCGAACCTGCGGGCGAGCGGTTTCGTCGAGCCGATCCACGACTACATCTCTTCCGGACGGCCGTTCCTGGGTGTGTGCATGGGCCAACAGGCTCTATTCGAGGTTAGCGAGGAGGGTGGAGAGCACGAATGCCTCGGCATTCTGCCGGGCCGCGTCGTCCGGTTTGCCAACGGGCTTAAGGTACCCCACATGGGCTGGAACCAGGTGCGGATCGTAAAGCAGCATCCGATATTCGAAGGCGTTGGGGATGGCTCATACTTCTACTTCGTGCATTCGTATTATCCGCGGCCCGCTGATCCCGAGATTGTGATCGGCGAGACCGAGTACGGCGTGAACTTCGCCTCGGTTATCGCCCGCGACAACATCGTTGCCACCCAGTTTCACCCGGAGAAGAGCGGCGAGGCGGGCCTGCGCATGTACGCCAACTTTCTGAAGATCGCGACGACCGCCGGCGTCAGTTAGCCGGCCAAATATGCAGATCATCCCCGCTATCGATATCCGGGGTGGGCGTTGCGTTCGTCTCGAGCAGGGCGACTACGCTCGCGAGACCGTTTTCGATGAGGATCCGGTCGCAGTTGCGGGACGTTGGCAGGCCGCTGGCGCTCGACGCCTCCATGTCGTCGACCTGGATGGCGCTCGTGATGGCCAACCCCGCAACGAGGCTACCGTGCAGGCGATTCTTGGCGCTTCCAATGTGCCAGTGCAAGTGGGCGGTGGCATTCGCGATATCGCGGCGGCTCAGAGCTACCTGGACGCCGGGACTGATCGGGTCGTCCTCGGTACGACGGCCGTAAAAGACCAGACGACGCTGGTGAACGCGATCGCGCTCTTCCGTGAGCGCGTGATTGTCGGCGTGGACGCGCGAGATGGAATCGTGGCCACGGAAGGCTGGACTGAGGCCTCGATGATCGAGGCGACCGATCTCGTTAAGCAGCTCTCGGAGATGGGAGTCGCCCGCATAATCTATACCGACATTCTGCGCGACGCGACTCTGACCGGACCCAACCTCGCTGCCCTCCGTGACTTGGTCGAATTCATATCCGGCTTGCCTTCCCCGATGCGCTTGATCGTCGCCGGTGGCCTGTCCTCGATCGAGGACTTGCGTCGGCTCGCTGCATGGCCAGTAGAAGCCGCGATTATCGGCAAGGCGCTGTATACGGGTGACATAAGTCTCGAGGATGCCATCGAGACAGTCCGGTCTTAGCGGTCGCTTACTTAAGTGGCGCCTCTGTGTCGTCCCGCCGTATACTTCGGTGTGACCGCCGCGAACCGGGGGCGGAGGAGGTTCACAATGGCTGCAGCCGATGTCGGCATCCCTGAAGATATTCGTGATCTCGTGAAAGGCGCTGTCAGCGGAATGCACCAGTTCGTCGATTCAGAAGTGCTACCGATGGAGCAGCAGATGGGGCAGGTGCTTGTCGACGAGCGAAAGTTCTTCGACGAGAGGGGGCGCGCTGTCCAAGAGATCATCGACGCCAAACGCCAGGTGCGGATGAAGTCCGCCAGGGCTGGCTACTACGCAATGTTCGCGCCGGAGAGCGTCGGCGGCGATGGTCTGGGAGTACGATCGATGGTGTTTGTGGAAGAAGCGCTCTACCGCCGCTACGGCCCCGGACGCCCACTCATCACATGGGCAAAGGGATTTCTTACACAGCCGACGATTGCCTCGTTCGTGGACGGACCGTCGCACATGCTCGTGTCCGTCAGCGATTCCGTTCGCAAAGATTACCTTCCGGCCATTTCGGCGGGCGAGAAGATGGTATGTTTCGCCCTCAGCGAGGCTGATGCCGGATCGGACGTATGGGGCATCAAGACACGCGCAAAGCGGGACGGTGACGACTGGGTGATCAACGGCAGCAAGCAGTGGATCACGAACTCGCCGTACGCCGATTATGCCGTCGTCTTCGCAATCACCAACGATGACCTAATGGCGGAACGCAAGGGCGGCATCAGCGCTTTTTTTGTCGAGACCGCCGCCGACGGCTACACATTCGACGGCGTGCTGCCAGTGATGGGCCACCAGGGCGGCGATTGCGGCTCGATGTCCTTCGACAACCTGCGCGTTCCGGCGGATCGCCTCATCGGAGTGCAGGACCAGGGCTTCCAGATCGCCATGCTCGGCATCTCAGAGGGTCGCATATCGATCAGCGCCAACTGCATAGGCATGTGTGGCTATGCGCTCGACCGCTCGTTGGAGTACGCCCAGCAGAGAATGAGCTTCGGCAAGCCGATATCCGAGTACCAGGCCATTCAGTTCATGCTCGCGGACATGGCGATTGATATCTTTACCATGAAATACATGGTTCTTCAGACGGCGGCACTGGTCGAGACGTTTCCGCAGACGGGCCGGCTCCCAGTGAAGGAAATATCGATTGCCAAGGCCTATGCCGTTGAGAAGACGCAAGAGTGCTACGACCGAGCGATACAGGTGCACGGCGGAATGGGCCTCACCAACGAAATGCCGCTGAACGAAGGCTTTCGCGTCGCCCGCACGCTACGAATTCCGGACGGGACGGGAGAGATCCAGCGACGTACCATCGCCCGCCAGATGCTCCGCGGCGATACCGTCTTCTAGGCGGGTGGCGACGGCTATGCTCACTAAGCGCATCATTCCATGCTTCGACGTGGCCGACGGACGCGTCGTCAAAGGCATCCGATTCCTTAACCTGCGGGACGCGGGAGACCCGGTCGAGCTGGCGCGTGCGTACAACGACGAGGGAGCGGACGAGCTCGTTTTTCTCGACATAAGAGCTTCACCTGAGCGACGCGACACTGCGATCGACATGGTGCAGAGAATCGCGAATGAAGTCTTCATACCGTTTACGGTCGGCGGTGGCATCCGTTCGCCTGAGGACGTGAGGCAGATGCTCGAGTCCGGCGCGGACAAGGTGGCGATAAACACGGCCGCGGTCGAGAACGCTGATCTGGTGCGAGAGGCGGCCGAGCGCTTCGGGTCTCAATGCATCGTTGTCGCCATCGATGCCAAGGGTTCGGCAGCGGGCGGCTGGCAGGTGCACACATACGGCGGGGTAGGAGGGGGCACGCCGGTCGAGATCGACGCGGTCGAGTGGGCAGGACGCTGCGCTGAGGCGGGCGCCGGCGAAATTCTGATCACGTGCATGGACGCAGACGGCACGCAAGAGGGATATGACCTCGAGCTGACGCGCGCCGTCTCTGAGGCCGTCCAAGTGCCCGTGATCGCGTCCGGCGGCGCGGGAAAGCCTGAGCATATGTACGAAGCATTCGTGAATGGCAAGGCAGATGCGGCGCTTGCGGCCAGCATCTTCCACTTCGGGACGCATAGAATCCGCGACGTGAAGCAATATCTCGCGGAGCGCGACATTCCGGTCCGGCTTTAGGCGCGGCCGGCTGACGAAAGGTACATCGATGGCACTCAAGTATGACCACCGTGGTCTAATCCCCGCGATCATCCAGGACGACGATTCGGGCGAGGTGCTCACTCTCTTCTGGATGAATGACGAAGCCGTCCGGCGAACCGGCGAGTCTGGGCAAGTGTGGCGCTACAGCCGCGAGCACCAGAAGCTGATGCTGAAGGGCGAAACATCCGGGAACTACTTGAACGTCCGGCGCATCCTCTACGATTGCGACGAAGACGCGCTGGTCGTGCGTGTGGAGGCGACGGGGCCGGCCTGCCACACCGGCGAGCGGTCTTGCTTCTACCGAGAGCTCGACGCTTCGTAACTTAGTCGAGCGGCGGAGCCGCTTCAATATTTTCCTCGGCCTCGGCGGCGAACTTGGGCGCTACCCGCTCAAGCACTCCCTCCCGGTAAAGCACCTCTTGGAGCGCACTTATCGCGACCTCCACCTGCGTATCATCCGGTTGTCGCGTCGTAAGCGACTGGAGCACCAGATTCGGCCACATTACCACCCGCGTCACCGGGCTCGATTCGAAGGCACCGCCGAGGCGGATGAGTTCGTATGCGATCGCCGCAATGACCGGGATCAACACAACGCGCGACACGACGCGAAGCCAGAGGTCCGGATCACCAACGAGCCCAAACACGACGATACTCACAACAACAACAGTGAGCAGGAAGCTCGTCCCGCAACGCACGTGCGCAGTTGAATAGCGCTGCACCGCTCGTGGTTCGAGGGGGTCGCCTTTTTCCAGCGCGTGTATGGTCTTGTGTTCCGCCCCGTGATAAGCGTAGATGCGGCGCACATCCGGCAGCAGTCCGATTGCCGCCATATAGCCAACCACGACTCCGAGCCTGATCGCGCCCTCAATCAGGATGACTAACCAGTGATTGTGCGCCAGGCTCTCGAGCCAGTCCGCCAGCAGCAGAGGCCCGGCGAAGAAGATAATGGCGATCAATGCTAGCGAGGCGAAGGCGGTCGCCCACAGAGCGCGCGAGTTGATCTCGTTATCTTCCTGGCCCATCGCGACGTTCGAGGAAAAGACCAGCCCGCCGATACCGAGTGCCAGGGTTTCCCACATGACGATGATGCCTCGTACGAGAGGCAGGCGGCGCAAGGGGCCCGTATAGGCGCCACCCAGCGGCTGCTCGCGCACGAGGATCTGTCCGTCTGGCTTGCGACAGGCGATGGCCATGCTCGTCGGGCCGCGGATCATCACGCCCTCGATGACCGCTTGTCCCCCGTAATAAACCCGGCGCTCAGCCATTTCCCACCGTTTTACAACAATCGGGCCGGAGATGGCCCCGGCCCGGAAATCGTGACCTGTTCCTGCGTTCCTACTTCATGCCGTAGCGGCGCTTGAAGCGCTCCACTCGTCCGGCAGTATCGACGATTCGATGCTCGCCGGTGAAGAACGGGTGGCAGTTGCTGCAGACCTCGACGCGCAGATCCGGTTTTGTGGCGCGGGTCTCCCACGTAGTGCCACAGGAAGCACAATGTACGGTGGCCTGCACGTACTCTGGATGAATCTTTGCCTTCATTAGTCCTTACTCGCTCGGGACGATACTAACTTTCTTTCGCCCTCCCTTATTATACGGCGCGAACTTTACCTTACCCTCGGTGAGAGCGAAGATGGTGTGGTCGCGGCCCAACCCAACGTTCACACCCGGGTGCACTCGAGTGCCGCGCTGCCGCACGATGATCGTGCCGGGCAAGACCAGTTCTCCATCGAAGCGCTTCACACCCAGTCGCTTGGACTGAGAATCTCGCCCGTTCTTGGCGCTGCCGCCACTCTTCTTGTGTGCCATCCTGCCCTACTCTCCACTCTCAACTTTCTTGGTTCTCGCCCGCCTCGCCGGTTTCGCGTCCTTTACGCCTGATCCCTCATCCGCCGTCTCGGTGGATGGCTTCGCGGTCCTTCGCGGGCGGGCAGCACGGTGCGCTGTTGGAGGCGCTTCCTCCATCGTTGCTGCGGTGGCCGCCCGCGAAGGCACTCCCTCGGTAATCGCCTCGGACTCAGCCAGAACGGGCCCTTCGCTTTTCTCCGTAGTTGATCGCCGGCGGGGCCTTCGTGCCGGCTTCTCTCCGATCTCCGTGGCCTGGCGTCCGCCGGTCAGGATTTGCCGGACAGCCACTCGGGTGTATGCCTGGCGGTGTCCCCTTCGCCGCCGGTAGCGGGTCTTATTCTTGTATTTGAACACGAGTATCTTCGCGTCCCTCCCGTGCTCGATAACTTCGGCGACAACGCGCGCGCCTTCCACAAAAGGCGTTCCCAGCTGTACTTGGCCGGCGTCATCCACCAGCAACACGTGACTGAACTCGACCGTGGCGCCCGCTTCGACGGTTAGGCGGTCAACGTCGAGGGCCTGATCGGTCTCGACGCGATATTGCCTGCCACCGGTTCTTATTACGGCGTAAATGGGATTCCTCCATGGCTGCGCAGCCGCTGGGCCGTGTATCCGGCCCAGAGTTCGATTCTATTCGCCGTGAAGCAAGTCTGTCCAGGAAGCGGGGGTGAGTTAGCCGCTGCTTGGGCTCTCTAGCCGAGACTGAGGCTCCCAGGCTAGGCCGGGCTTCGGCTGGCTGACGCCCTTCTTTCGCTCTCCGCTCTCTTGAGGTGCCGTCGGCTCTTCCGGCTTGGGGCCCGGAGTAGAGTCTTCCGGCCTCTTGCCAGAGAGGAGAGCGGTCAACGGGTCACCTTCTATGGTCTCTTCCTCAAGAAGCACACCAACGATTGCATTCAGGCGATCGCGGTTATCCGTAAGCAGCTTCTTGGCCGTCTGGTAGGCCTTATCGATAATCTGCCGGACCTCTTCGTCGATCTCCTCAGCGACTTTCTCACTGTAGTTGCGTTGTTCCGAGATCTCCCGACCAAGGAAGACCAGCTCTTCTTTGCGGCCGAAGGTACGAGGGCCAAGCCGGTCGCTCATGCCCCACTGCGTTACCATCTGACGCGCAAGACGAGTGGCGTGTTCGAGGTCATTCTGAGGGCCTGTAGTACTCTCCCCGAACACGAGCTCCTCAGCGACGAGCCCGCCCAAGCCCGCTGATAAGCGGTCGATGAGCTGGCTGCGGCTGTAGAAGTGGCGGTCTTCCTCCGGCAGAAAGCGAGTGAAGCCTCCCGCCATCCCGCGCGCAATGATGCTGATCTTGTAAGGCGGGTCCGCGTTCGGGAGCATGTGGCCGACCAACGCGTGACCAGCCTCGTGGTACGCGATGATTTCCTTCTCTTTCTGGCTGATAACGCGGCTTTTGCGCTCGGGCCCCGCGATCACGCGGTCAACTGCTTCGTTGAATTCCGGCATCTGGATTTTTTTCTTGCCGCGGCGTGCAGCCAGGATGGCGCCTTCATTGATAAGGTTGGCCAGGTCCGCCCCTGAGAAGCCAGGCGTTTGTTTCGCCAGCACCTCGAGACTCACGTCCCCATCTAGTGGCTTGCCCTTCGCATGGACCTCCAGGATGGCCTTTCGCCCGCGAATATCCGGCTGGTCGAGAACGACCTGGCGATCGAAGCGTCCCGGCCGCAGTAGGGCTGGGTCAAGGATGTCGGGACGGTTGGTTGCGGCCACAACGATCACGTTGGTATTCGTGTCGAAGCCGTCCATCTCGACGAGGATCTGGTTTAGTGTCTGCTCACGCTCGTCATGACTGCCCCCTAGCCCGGCGCCTCGATGACGGCCAACCGCATCGATCTCATCGATGAAGACGATGCATGGCGAGTTTCGCTTAGCCTGATCGAAGAGATCGCGCACACGAGAGGCACCGACACCCACGAACATCTCGACGAATTCAGAGCCACTGATCGAAAAGAAAGGCACGCCCGCCTCGCCGGCGACCGCCTTGGCGAGAAGCGTCTTGCCGGTGCCCGGGGGTCCGACCAACAAGACGCCCTTCGGAATCCGAGCGCCCAGCGCCGCGAATTTCTCCGGGTACTTCAGGAACTCGACGACCTCTTTCAGCTCTTCCTTGGCTTCATCCACGCCCGCCACGTCAAGGAACGTCACACTTGGGCGGGTGCCGCTGAACATCCGCGCGCGGCTCTTCCCAAAGTTGAGGGCCTGATTGTTGGAACCCTGGGCTTGCCTCAAAAAGAAGAAGACGATTGCAAGAATGATAATGATGGGCAGGAAGTTGATAAGTAGGCCAAGATAGTTAGTCCAGGGACTGGGATCCTTGATCTCATACTTCGGCAAAGTCGTAACTTTGGCATCGACTAGAACTTGACGGAGCGTGTCGCCCTTTTCTAGTTCCGTCTTGTAACCGTGGTCAGGGTCATCCTTGAGCTTATAGGTGACGTTCGTATCATCGACCTTAATGTCTTGTACGTTGTCCGCCTTGACCTGTTCAATAAATTGAGGAAGCTCCTGCTTGACCCTTCCGGATCCGCTTCCCTGAAACACCGTGAAGACGATGGCCACGATGGCGACCAAGATCAGAAGGTAGATAAAGCTGTTCCGCAACCAGCGTCCGTACATAAGTCTCTTCCCCTGAGAAGCGATTGGGCAGGCCTGAGGCCTACCCGCATCTGGCTCGATTATAGCACACGACCGCCTCGCCGCCGCTCATACTGAAAGGACGGGCCCCGCCGCGAGCGAGTTACAACCGGCGATCACATCTCTGCCGATGCCAGTACCCCTGCCTGTGCCCAATCGTCTTTCGCGATGTCTTCGAAGACGATTATGGTAGCTTCAGCAGTCGTATGCGCGATGTTCACCATCGCGTCGGTGACAACGCGTGCAAGCTCCTTCTTCTGAGCGACCGTCCGCCCTGTCCACATTTCGATACGCACGATGGGCATGCTTCTCCTTCTCCTCTTGCGACTCCTCGCTTCTGATGGTTGAGCACAAGTTATGCGGCAGCAAAAGCACCGGTCAAGCGGGAAATGATAATCAGCTTACCTCTATTGACTCGCTGGAATGTCGCGTCTAGCATGAACTCAAGGCCATGCGGGCACCCGATCTCGTCGCGGAACGCGCCCTCTGGAGAGCAGGTGTCGGGTTCCTCGCCGGGATCGACGAAGTTGGTCGCGGGCCGCTCGCTGGGCCGGTGGCAGCGGGTGCGGTTGTTCTCCCTCGGATCGATCGGATCACCAAGCAATTTCGCTGGCTGCGCGACGTTCGTGACAGCAAGCAGTTGACCGCAGCCGCGCGCGAAGAGCTTTCGGGGTATATCTGGAGGCACTCGCTCGCGGCGGGAGTTGCCTTCGTTCCAGTTAGCGTGATTGATCGCATCGGAATCGCGGAGGCGTCCCGCCAGGCGTGGCTTGGCGCGATCTCTGAGCTGGTCGTGCAACCCGTCCACCTCTTGCTCGACGCCTTTCGCTTGCCCGCTTGCCGCCTCCCCCAAACAGCGATCATCAACGGCGATGAAAAGATCATGTCGATCGCCTGCGCATCCATCATCGCCAAAGTGGCGCGCGACCGGCTGATGGCGGAGCAGCACGGTGAGTATCCCGGCTACGGGTTCGTGACGAACAAAGGGTACGCCACACCGGAGCATTTCGCCGCACTCGACCGTCTTGGGCCGTGCCAGTTGCACCGCCGTTCGTTCTCGCCCGTTCGCGAGATGGTCATGCCTCGTCTTCCGCTATAATCGGCGCTGATACAGGTAGGAAGGACGCCCCGCTATGCCCGCCGTTAACACCGTATCCGGGCCCATCGATACTGCCGACCTCGGCTTCACCCTGATGCACGAACACATCATCGTCGAGTCGCCCGGCGTCAAGGAAAACTTTCCCATCATTGACCGGGAGGCGGAAATCGATAAAGCAGCGGCCAAGCTGAAAGACGTTATGGAGCGCGGCGTCAATACCCTCGTGGACTTGACACCCGGCGACTGGCGCGACATTCCCCTCGTGAAAGAGGTCGTCCGCCGCAGCGGGATGCAGGTCATTGTGGCTACGGGGATCTACTGGGAGGTGCCGCACCACTTCCGCTCGATCACCGGCCGGAATATCGATTACATCGCCGAATTGTTCGTCAAGGACATACAGGACGGAATCATGGATACCGGCGTGAAGGCGGGCATCATCAAGTGCGCGACTGACGAACCCGGCGTCACGCAGGATGTCGAGCGGATTTTGCGGGCGTCCGCCAAAGCCCATCGTGCGACCAGCGTCCCCATCTCCACGCACACCCATGCGGCCAGCGAAGTCGGTCTCAAGCAGCAGGACGTTTTCGAGAGCGAGGGAGTCGACCTTTCGCGGGTTGTCATAGGGCACAGCGGAGACACAGAAGATACGAATTACCTGAGGAAGCTCTGCGACCGCGGGAGCTATATCGGCATGGACCGCTTTGGCATCGATATCTTCCTCGAGAATGAGAAGCGTATTGCGACGATCGCGAAGATGTGCGGGATGGGCTATGCCGAGAAGATGGTCTTATCGCACGATGCAGCCTGCTATTTTGGCTGGGTGGACCCGCCGCTAAGGGAAAGGATCGTTCCCAACTGGCACTTCAACCACATTCCGGACAATGTCCTGCCGGCACTCCGCGAGGCAGGCGTCACCGAGGACCAAATCCGGACGATGACCGTTGAGAACCCTCGCCGCATCTTTGAGAAGCAGGGCGCTTACTAGTGCCCCCGCCGCGCCGGATACTCGGGGATCTCGGCGAGCGCTTGGCGGTCCAGCACTTGCTGGCGAAGGGATATCGCATTCGCGAGCGCAACTTTCGCATCCGAGAGGGGGAGATCGACATCGTCGCCGAACAAGATGACCTGCTTGCCTTTATCGAGGTGCGCTGCCGACGCGGCCAAACTCTGGGAACGGCGAGCGAATCGTTGACGCCCGCGAAGCAGCGGCGTCTGGTTGGTCTGGCCGAAGCTTATGGCCAGACCGACGATCGACTGCCGGAGCGCCGCAGGATCGATGTTATCGCCGTCGATTTCGAGCCGAGCGGTCGCCTGCTTTCCCTCGAACACATCGAAGGCGCCGTCTGGGCCGAGTGAGCTACTTGTCGCCGAGCGCCGGCCCGGCCTGAACGCCCGCTGGGAGCGATCGCCGCCGGCTGTTGTCGCGCAAAGTCCCGCTGACGAAGCCCTTCAGGAGGGCTTTCACGAACTGAGGCTTATCATTGTCCACCAGCGAGCAACGGTAGGCGCAACCGACCGAGCACCCCTCTTCGCACTCCTTATAAGTCCTCGCCTGCTCCCGGAGATCTTTCGCGCTGTACTCGTCGACAGCCTTCCCCAGCCTTCCAAGCTGCGATGCGCACAGCTGAACGTTTCCGAATTCGTCCACGTAGAGGTAGCGGGCGCCGGCGCGACACTTCCAGTCCGGCCGCTCGCCTTGAAGGAGCTTCTTGCCGTACTCGTAGTCGAGATACGTGAACGGCTTACCTTCGCGATAGAACTCTTCATACAACTCGAGGTAGGGCTGCCCGCCGATAGTTACGTACCCCTTAGCGTTATGGATCAGGTTGATCGACATGCGAAACCCGAAACCCTCGACCTCGCGCACGAGTTGCGGGAAGTCATTTGCCGACGATTCGCAGAGAACCGCAGTCACGTGAACATCGAAGCGGGCGAGCCTCCGTAGCCGCTCCAGCCGTGTCCTCAAGGAGCGCAGTGATTTCTGAATGAAACGAGTAGGGTCGGCGTGAAGGGTGTCAATGCTGACGGTCAAATTGTTGAGGCCGGCCTCATTCAGCGACTCTATGACTCCGTTCCGCAAGAGGAACCCATTCGTCACGACGCTCGTGTTCGATTTCCCGCCGGCGTAGGCGACGAGATCGGCGATGTCCGGGTGCATCAGCGGCTCCCCCCCGAGCATCGTGATATTCGCCGAGTGCAGGCGATGCAAAGCATCAACGCGCTGCTTGAGCACGTCAGTCGGTACGGGCTCCGAGAAGCTGTCGTATTCAGAACAGTAGCCACAGCTCAGGTTGCAGCGACGGGTGACAATGAGTTGGGCGTCGAGTGGAGCGTTAGTGAAGAGGATGCGTGGGAGTGTGGTCAGAAGGTTCTTAACTTGCACCAGCGTCGCTCCAGGCGATCGCCATCATGCGGTGTGATCAGGCAGGTTGTCGCGCTCTCTGCTGCTGCTGCCGGACGGTTGCTTCGTCAATTGCAACCAACCAGTAGACCCAGCTCACCCACCCATGCTCCTTGGCAGACTTGCTCTCCGGTGAGAGCGCTCGCAGCACGAGCCACCTTCCGCCCAGCGTGATTGCCAGGCCGAGTGCCACTACCGGAATGGCGAGTATCGGGTCGAGCAGGTAGTGGTTCGCAGTAAGAATGATATCGGTAAACATGCCAAGCGGCATCAGGACTGCGAGTGCGCGAAGGAAGGGATTTCTCGTGGAAAGCCATAGCGCGATGCCCACGAGCATATTCCAGCCGAAATGCATGCTTGGCATCGCTGCATACTGGTTCACGAAGAAGCTTGGGGTGAATGGTCGCTCCTGGCCGTATTGATTGAATACCGTGTCCACGATTCCAAAATGCGGTGGGAGGAGCCGGGGTGGAGCGGTTGGGAAGTTCACGTAGATTACGAGGGCGATGGCCCCAGACAGCAGAAATGCATTCCGCATGAGCAAGTACTGCGGGCGGTGCCAGAAATACAGCCAAGCGGCAAGCAACCCGATCAGCGGCAGGTGCCCGTAGAGATAGAAGCCGTTTAGGAAGTCGACAAACCAGCTGTAATCCAGTATAGCCCTCTGTAACTGGACCTCCCAGAATATGCCCAGACTCTTTTCGAGAGAGACGACACCGATACCGCGCTGGACCGCTTCGTCCACACGCTGGTGCACCTGGCCGCGGACGAGGTAGTAGAGCGGCAAGGCCATTGCAAGCAGCAACACCTCGGCGCCGTCCTTGAGGCCGGGTCGCCATTTGAGCACCGGGTTCAATGCGTAAGTCGTCCTCGTCATGATTGGGTGGAGTTGAGTGCGGAGATTCCTAGTTGCAGCAGTGGCTGCGGTCCTACCGGGCCCCATCGGCAAGTCCTACCTCTACTCTAATAGATTTGTGGCAACATTACCATAGAGCCGGGAGTTGGCCAATATCTAGAACCGTGATTCATGTCACAGATATCGAAATTAATTAGCACTGTATCTCGTCTTTCTCCTCTGCGCATTCGCGTGTTCTATACCTGCCGCTTGCGCTACCGCTATCAGTACCTCAATCGCATACCCGCGCGACTTCGCCCCCAGGACACGGTCGGGTCGCTGCTGCACCGCGTCCTCTGCGATTTCTTCTCCAAGGTGCCAGTCGAGGAGAGGGATGGACAGCGGCTCATTCGTATGTTTGAGGACGGATGGGAGGCGCTTTCGCCCCGCTATCGCCGCATGAGGGGAGTCGATAAGCTGCGCGAAAAGTCAATCGACCAGCTGCGCATGTTGGCAAAGCAGCACGACTTATCGGCGCGGCCCCTTCTCGTAGAGCCCTATTTTCAGGTCGAGGTCGAACCCGGCGTAACACTCTTCGGGCGCGTCGATCGCATCGATGAAAGAGTCGACGGAAGCCTCCACCTCATTGATTACAAGACCGGCTCGTACCCGGACGAGGTAGACGCGAAGCAGCTACGCCTCTACGCTATAATGGCCGAGAAAAGTCTGGGCAAACCGGTCGCCACCACCTCTTTCTGGCACCTGGACGACGGCAATACCTGGACGGAAGACTTCGGCTATGCACAAAGAAGGCTTTCTCATTCAGAACTCCTCGAAGCTGTGAACCAGATGCAATCGATAAGCGAATTCCCGCCGAACGTGGGGCAACACTGCGGCCACTGCCCTTACTTGTATGCGTGCTCTGAACGCGAAGAGATAAAACGCAGGCGCCTGGCGGAAGACTGGTAAGCAGTGCCGATCTACGAGTTCCGCTGCAACGCTTGCCGCCGCCGGACCTCGGTCTTTACGCGCAGCATCGGCGCGCCGGCTGGGGCTGCCTGCGAGCACTGCGGATCCGGCGACCTCTCGCGGTTGATGTCGCGTGTGGCCGTCCACCGTTCAGAGAGCGACTCATTCGATGGCTTTGACCAGTCGAGTCTGGGTGATGTGGACGAGAACGACCCGCGTTCGATGGCCCGGTGGGTACGCAAGATGAGCCGTCAGATGGGCGAGCCGCTCGACGCCGACATGGAGGCCGACCTCGAGCGCATGGAGGCGGGCGAGATGCCGGACGACTTCGGCGGAGGAGAAGTCGAGGATGAATTCGCGGGCGTGGACTGAAGTCGCGACCGGCGCTTCGGCGAGAAGTACCGGGCGGTTGCTGCGCAAGTCCGCGGCTCCAATCACCCTGCGGCATTTGGTGCTTCTCACGCTTGTCGCAACTGCCGCTCTGCTGTTCTTTCATATCTTCGTGCCCCCAAGATACGAATACGGACAGTGGCGCAGTCACTGCGCTTTCGGCTGCCGGCCTCCCCGTGCAAGAACATAGAGAACTGCTAGACCTGATCTTCTGACGCCATGCCCATTTACGAATACAAGTGCAGCGAGTGCGGGCGGCTGAGCAGCGTCTTCGCGCGAACCGTCAATTCCCAGGTCGATGCCAAATGCAGGCATTGCGGCTCGGGCAAGCTGGATCGATCGCTTTCGCGCTTCGCGTATCATAAGTCGGAGGCCGACATGCTGCGCGACTACGGCGCTGAACCGAAGCGCCTGGACGACTACAAGGATCCCCGCCAGATAGGGCGCTGGGCGGAGCGCAAGTTCGACGAGTTCGGAATCGACATGCCGCAGGAGGCGCGCCAAATGATCGATGCGGCGCGCGAGGGTGATTTCCCTGAGCCGGTCAAGGACCTGTGAACACCGACGGCCTCAACGCAATCGCGGACCAGATGCGGGCCCATCTGGACGCCAAGCATCAGGCGCGCGAACAGGCTCTGGCGCTTACGCGAGAAGTGATTCGCTTGTCGGCGAACGCAATCCGTGCCGTGCACCGCCGAGAGTTCGACGCGGCTGAAGGGCTCCTGGCGAAGGCGAAGACGAACCTCGAGCAGACGGAAGCGGCCCTTTCGCAGCATCGAGACATCTTCCACGCCGGCTTCGTTCACGATGCGCAAAAGGAGTTTGCGGAGGCTCACTGCTCGCTCGCGCTTATCGCGGGGCGTCCGCTGCCCGCTCCGGCGACGCTCGGAGTGATGGCCGGCTCTTATCTCAACGGCCTTGGCGAGACGGTCGGCGAGCTGCGCCGCCATCTCCTCGACTCGCTTCGCGCCGGCGATATTCAACACTGCGAGGACTGCCTGGCCGCGATGGGCGATATCTACGATGTCCTAGTGACGATGGACTACCCCGAGGCGGTCACATCGGGCCTCAGGCGGACGGCGGACGCGATGAGGGGCATCCTCGAGCGCACGCGCGGTGATTATACGATGGCGTATGCCCAACGCCAGCTTGAGGACCGCCTACGCGAGTTTGAGGAGCGCCTGCCCAAATAAGCGCCCATTGAGAAAGGCAACCGTCAGCCGGGACCTAGACGGAAATCCCGTAGAGTCGTTTCGCTTCACTCTTTAGCTCGCCCCTGAAATCGGGGTGCGCGACGCCAATCAGCTCGCCGATGCGCTCTCGAACCGTCTTGCCGCGAAGCGACGCGATGCCGTGTTCCGTAACTACGTAGTCCACAAGAGTTCGCGGGACGGTCACCAGGGTACCCTCGGGAAGGAGCGGCACGATCCGCGTCACCCGTTCGCCGTTGATCGTGTGGCTTGAAGGCAGGACGATGATCGACCGGCCACCCCGCGAGTACTGAGCCGCGATCATGAAGGCCGTCTGCCCGCCGACTCCCGTCCAGACCTTGTGGCCGATCGACTCCGAGGCGATCTGTCCCGTCAAGTCCACTAGCAGGGCGTTGTTGACTGTGGCGAGGTTGTCTTGCTGGAGGAGCAACCGGACGTCGTCCGTGTATCCGAAGTCGTAAAGCTCGAAGACGGGGTTGCCGTCGATCAGTCGCATCTCTTCTTCGTCTAGAGCCACGAGGGCGCTGCCGACGACTTTCTCCCGATGGAGCGTTTTGTATTTTCCAGTCACAACTCCCTGGCGTACGAGGTTGGCGATACCGCCCGTCACCAACTCAGTCTGAACGCCTAGGTTGCTTCTCGCCCAGGTACAGCCCCAGCGCGCTCGATACTGTTCCAACTCCCATCTGCACCGTATCGCGGTCCCGCACGAGTTCGGAGGCGACGAGCGTGCAGGCAACCTCGACCACAAGCGTCTCCTCGTCCGTGCGTGGCGGTATCGGCAGGTTGCCAGTTGGCCTCACCGCCTCACAGAAGAGGTCCACCTCGGACACGTGGATGAAGTTGTCGCCTCCTGTCCGGATAAAGTTCTCGTGCACCTCCGCCAACACAATGCCGGCCCCCTGCGCCAGCCGCTTCGACATCCAGACGCCCGGGCCGAAGCTACAGTAACCCTGCTTGTCGGGCGGAGAGAGCGGGACCATAAATACGTCGAGAGGGCGGTCGTAACCCGGCGCGACTTCCTCCGCGCGCCAGCGGCCTATCGGCAAGTAATCGACCTTGCCGGCGTGAACCATTTCGCGGTTCAGCGGGGTCGCGTAGTTATCGCGGACGGTGAACCCATTCTCTTCACCAGGTCGCAGCCATGCGAATAGCCCGGCGGCGTGGTCGATATCTAGACTCTCGAGCTCGGCCCGGCGCGCATACAAGGCTTCACAGAGCGTGAACGGTGTGCAGGTGAAGGGCGCGATGCCAACTCGACGCCCTGACTTAACTACTTTCACCGCCTCCGCCGCCGACGTGAATTTTTCGCCGACCTGAGAGCGCCAGTCCATCGCAGCCTCCTCGTACGAACAGCGCGCGAACGCGCCAATTGTAGCATCGGGCTCTGATGGCGAGGCAGGGATGCGCTAACGCGTGACCAGTGTCTGCGCGCCCGGTGTTCGAACTGGCACTTCAGCAGTGGAGACACGCGATCCGAAGACGGAGTCGTCCTCGTTTTCCTCGTAGAAGCCGTCTGGGCTGCGGCGGATGACAGCGAGAAAGGCTTGGACGACCTTAGGATCGAACTGGGTGCCCGAGTGGCTGGCGATTTCAGCGAGTGCCTCGTCGCGCGGTATGGCATCGCGATAAGGCCGGCGAGAGGTCATAGCATCGTAGGCGTCGACGACGGCGAAAACCCGCGCGCCCAAGGGTATCTCCTCGCGGACGAGACCTCGTGGATAGCCGGTCCCGTCGAAGTGCTCGTGATGCGCATAGACGATCTCGGCGGCGTTCTGGAAGAAATCAATCCCTTTGAGAATCTGATAGCCGAGTTCCGAATGGCGTCGCATTTCTTTCCACTCATCTGCATCAAGGGACTTGGACTTTCGAAGGATGCTGTCCGCGACACCGATCTTGCCGATATCGTGTAGCGCGGCCGCGTACTCGATTTCGGAAACGTTCTCAGTGGAAAGTTGCATGAAGCGTGCTACCTCAGCTGCGGTTCGGGCTACGCGGCGCGCATGACGGTGGGTCATCTTATCTCGGACGTCGAGCGCGGTTGAGAGGACCTCAACCACCGCCGCCGCCAGCCGGTCGTCTCGCCTGTCGCCACGCCCCTGCTTGAAACCCTTGCGTTCCAGCTTGTTGGCGTAGAGCTTCGTGTCTGCCCAGTGGGTGATCTCCTCGACTGTGCTTCCGCCCCAGGGATAGCCGCTGCTGCCGATCGAAACGCCGAGGTATATGCTTGCGTGCTCCGTTTCGCAAATCGGCGCGTCGGCCAACTTCTGCCAGAGTTGAAGTGAAAACAGTTCGGCCTCACGCCGATCTGCACCGGGCATAATTACGGCGAATTCATCTCCGCCGAGCCGTGCCGTGACGTTGCCATCCTGTGAGGAGCTGTTGAGAATCCTCGCGAAGCTACGAAGGACCTTGTCTCCCACGAGGTGGCCGAACTCGTCGTTGATGGCTTTCAAGTCGTCTACATCGATCATCAGAATCGACAGCGCTTCATTCTTCATCTCAGCCCGCGTAAGCTCTGCCGCGAGTCGCTCATAGTAGAACCGGCGGTTCTGCAGCTGCGTCAGCTCGTCTCGCGTGGCAACGTCGAGCAGCTCTGTACGCTGATTCAGCCACTGCGTGCGCACCTGCTTGCGTTCGTGTGTCAAACGCCGCTCCGTCCTGTATAGGGCGATCTCTACAATGATCCCCGCGACACCGAGTAACGCCAGCTCCCCGGCAAGAACGGCGAAAGTTATTTCCTCGGGGAGCACAAAGGCGGAAACGACGCTTGCAACGGCAGCGACGGGTAGTGCAACGGCCCAGCGGAGCAGCCGGAAAGAGCGCGTCTCGGATATCGTGAGTGATTCTTCCGCGTTTTCAGCTATGGGCCCTTCTGAAGGGTGTGTGCCTACCATTGCCGTCATTCAGTCCCCTCTACCGGACGCTCACGCTTGTTCATTGCCTCCAATAATGCGGACGCCGTAGAAGGAAATGACGTTACCGGTGGACAAGGCCGGGTGCTGCTGTATTTACTCGATATTTACATAAATAGAAGACAGGAGACTAATCAAGGTGACCCTAAAACCCTTGTTCTAATTCGCAATCGAACTTAAAATATCCGGTTGAGCCAAGAAAGCAATGCCCCACGAATTCATCATCGTTCGCGGCGCCCGCGAACATAACCTTAGGAACATCGACGTCCAGATTCCACGAGAGAAGCTGGTCGTCATAACGGGCGTGTCTGGCTCCGGGAAATCTTCGCTCGCGTTCGATACGATTTACGCCGAGGGCCAGCGCCGCTACGTTGAGAGCCTCTCCGCATATGCCCGCCAGTTCCTCGGCCTCATGGAGAAGCCCGACGTCGATTACATCGAGGGCCTCTCACCCGCCATTTCCATCGACCAGAAGGGCGCGTCACGCAATCCGCGCTCGACCGTCGCTACGCAGACCGAGATTTACGACTACCTACGGTTGCTTTACGCCCGCGCGGGCCGGCCCCATTGCCCTCAGTGCGGGAAGCCGATCCAGCGGCAAACCGTGCAGCAGATCGTCGACTCGGTGCTGGAGTTACCGCCCGGCAGGCGATTGATGGTGCTCGCCCCGATCGTCCGCGACCGCAAGGGCGAGTATCACAAGGTATTCGAGGATGCTAGGAAGGCCGGGTTCGTGCGGGTCCGCGTGGACGGACAAGTCCGAGACCTGGATGAGCAGATAACACTTGATCGCTACAAGATGCACTCGATCGACGTCGTTGTTGACCGCGTAATTATCGAGGAGCAGCCCGAAGACGATTCTGCCCGGTCACGGCTCACGGACTCGGTCGAGACGGCTTTGCGACTAGGTGGCGGCATCGTTGTCGTCCAACTGCTGACAGATGATGTGAGCGGGCAGGCGGAGGAGGAACGGACGTATTCGGAGCATTTCGCCTGCGTGGACTGTGGCCTGTCATTCGGTGAGCTGGAGCCGCGAAACTTCAGCTTCAACAGCCCGCACGGCGCCTGCCGAGAATGCACCGGTCTCGGCGTCAAGATGGAGCTGGACCCGGAGCTGGTCATACCGAACAAGAATCTGTCGCTTGCGGAAGGCGCGGTGCAACCGTGGGCACGGACGAGCACAGTGTCCACCTGGTACATGCGCATGCTTGAGGCGCTGGCAAGGAAGCACCGCTTCTCGGTCCATGCCCGGGTCAGAGAGCTGACTGAAGAACAGCTCAACTATGTGCTCTACGGCGATCGTGGCGAGATCACGATCTCGTATACCGGCTCCGGAGGGCATGATAACCGCTGGAACACCACGTTTGAGGGGGTGATCCCGAACCTTTCTCGCCGCTACAAGGAAACCGACTCCGACTACATCCGCACCGAGATCGAGAAGTACATGGCAGAGAACCCTTGTCCGGCCTGCGGCGGCGCCCGCCTCAAGCCCGAATCACTCGCCGTAACTGTTGACGAGCGCAATATTTCTGCGGTCACCAGGCTCTCGATTGACGATGCGCTTGCTTGGGTCGAAAGCCTCCAAGCTCCCACTTCTCCCTTGAGCGAGAGGGAGCGGACGATTGCCTATCAGATCTTGAAAGAGATCCGCTCGCGGCTCACGTTCCTGCGCGACGTCGGCCTCGATTACCTCACACTCGAGCGACGCACGGGTACCCTCGCCGGCGGCGAAGCCCAGCGCATTCGCCTGGCGACGCAGATAGGCTCCTCGCTCATGGGGGTGCTATATGTGTGCGATGAGCCCTCCGTCGGCCTCCATCCCGCGGACGACGAGCGGCTCATTAATACGCTCAAGCGGTTGCGAGATCTGGGCAACACAGTATTGATCGTCGAGCACGACGAAGCAATGATGCGGGCGGCCGACTATCTGATCGACCTCGGTCCGGGCGCTGGCGAGCAGGGCGGGCGCCTCGTCGCCGCCGGCTCGATGGGCGATGTTGCGGCAACACCCGAGTCGATTACCGGCCAGTATCTCAGTGGCAAGCGTGAGATCCCGCTCCCTTCGGCTCGGCGCCTCGGAAACGGCAAGACGGTTGTTGTCCAGGGCGCGCGCGAGAACAACCTCAAGAACATTGACGTGCGCATTCCGCTCGGCAAGTTCGTTTGCGTGTCCGGCGTGTCAGGTTCCGGCAAGTCGACGCTCGTGACCGACATCCTCTCGAAGAAGGCCGCGCAGCTCCTTTACGGCGCGCGTGATCGGCCGGGCGAATGCGATGCGATCACGGGCCTCGAACAACTCGACAAGGTAGTCGTGATCGACCAGTCGCCGATCGGCCGCACGCCCCGCTCGAACCCAGCCACCTACACCGGCACCTTCACGCCGATACGCGAGATGTTCGCGTCTGTCCCGGAAGCGAGGCTGCGCGGCTACAAGCCCGGCCGCTTCTCCTTCAATGTCAAGGGCGGCCGCTGCGAGGCCTGCCAAGGCGAGGGTTATATCCAGATCGAGATGCAGTTCCTGCCCGACGTAGAGGTGCCGTGTGAGGTCTGTCACGGAGCGCGCTACAACCGCGAGGCGCTGGATATTCACTTCCGCGGAAAAAACATCGCGGAAGTGTTGGACATGACAGTCGAGCAGGCCGTCCAGTTCTTCGAGGCGTTCCCTCGTATCCGGATGAAGCTGCAAACGCTTCATGACGTAGGTCTGGGTTACATCCGAATCGGCCAGCCGGCGACGACGCTCTCGGGCGGTGAAGCGCAGCGCGTGAAGCTCGCAACGGAGCTCTCCCGCCGGGCCACTGGCCGGACGTTGTATATTCTCGATGAACCGACTACAGGTCTATCCTTCGAGGACGTGAATGCGCTAATGGGCGTCCTGCACAGGCTCGTCGACGCCGGCAATACGGTACTCATCATCGAGCACCATTTGGACGTCATTAAGCAGGCAGACCACATAATCGACCTCGGCCCGCTGGGCGGCGACCGCGGTGGCGAAATCGTGGCCGAAGGGACGCCGGAAGAAGTGGCGGAAATCGAGGAGAGCGTGACGGGGCGATATCTGCGCGGCACTCTCAAAAGGCGGCCGATCAGGAAGAAGACGGCCGTCGCAGCCGTCGCATCAGGGTGACCCGCTTCGCGGTGCGTTTGCCCAGGCACCAGGCGCGACTGGTCGCTCTCGCCATCTCCTACCACCTCTCGCGGCCCGGCTCCGAAATCGATCCCGAAACGCTGTCTGAGTACCGGCACGGGCTCGGCGAGCTGCGGCCGGAACTGGATTCGCAGCTTGACGGTGACTCAGCACTCGTAGAGCTTTCCCCGCTGCAGACGACACTGCTCGCGACCTCTCTCTCCTCGGTCGCCAGCGAGCTAAAGATGTACTCGGTGTTCGACACGATGGCGGGTACGAGCAGGCGCCCCCGTTCCACCGCTCCTGGGTTCGACGAGCGGCTGCGCACGCTCTTCCCGGAGGTGGCCGGCGATTCGGCGTACGCCTCGCAACTGGCCGAGGACATAATCATGCTTCGCCGTGAGCTGCCGTTGGGCCGCGCCCAGGAGGTGATCAAAGAGGCGCGGGAGGCGGCAGCCGCGAGGCGCGCACGTAAGAGGTGGTGGCAGTTCTGGAGACGCTGATTTGCCTTGACCCCACAGCCCATCCGCGATACATTGGCATCGGCGAAACGAATTGCGCACTTTCTGCAGAAGAAGGCTCTCAATTGACCCCGCGCGCAGCCACTGAGAGGTGCTGAGATGACCTACGTGATCACCGACCCCTGCATCGATGTCCTCGACAAGTCCTGTGTTGAAGTTTGCCCGGTCGATTGCATCCACTACGAGGAAGGCGTCGACCGAAAGCTCTTCATCGACCCCGATGAGTGCATCGACTGCGGCGCTTGCGAGCCCGTTTGCCCCGTGACGGCGATCTTCGCGGAGGACGACGTGCCGCCAGACCAAGCGGCCTACACTGAGATCGACGCGCTCTGGTTCAAGGATCCGGAGGCCGCGCGGGCGAAGGTTAACGAACTCAAGCCCCCGGCATAGCAACGGCGGTTAACTTGAAGTCGCGAGGCGGCCTGACGGGCCGTCTCTTTTGTTTACTCGCCCTCTTGCCACCTCGCGCCGATCTCGGGTCGCCGCCAAGCGGTATCAGGGCGCCAGTCCTCCCAACGCTCGTCGAACGGCGGCTTGCGGGCGAGAAGGCGTTCGAGCGCACGCTCACCTTCCTTCCGTATCTCTAGCGCCTGCTCACGCGAGTAGATCCCTTTCGCCTGCGCCTCCTCGAATTCGTCCTCGTCCTTCCATCGCCAAGAGGCCATATCCGGCTCGACGACGATGTCCAGCGTCTGGTCCATGTAGTCGAACCCGATCGACGTCCGGCGAAACGGCTCCTCGAGGTTGATGTACCAGCAGGTCAGGTTCCAGCGTTGTTGCCAAATAAGGAGCACGGAATGAGCCTGTCCCGGCAGAATCAGGCGAAGCGTATCTTCGCGCAGTAGCGCGTCTTCAAGGTGCCAGGGCTGTTCGGGTAACCGAATCGGATGCCCGTCCGGGCCGCATGGCCTCTTCCACGGCGTGCCGACCGCTTGGTAGAGTGCGAGGAGGTTGGGTTCGTCCTTAACGACGGTAAGAGCCCGGACCGTCCATACCTTGCCTTGCCAGACTTCTCGCACGATAACCGGGTCGCCCGGGTCCCATCGCGTCATGCCGGCAGTGACGGATCGAGCTTCTCTCGCAGGACGGCGACGAGGTTGGCGATCGGCACCCGGCTTTGCTCCATCGAATCCCGATCGCGGATCGTGACCGCGCCGTCCTCGAGTGTCTCGAAGTCGATGGTCACACTGTACGGTGTGCCGATCTCGTCCTGGCGGCGATAGCGGCGGCCGATGCTCTGGGCGTCGTCGTACTGTGTCATGAAGCGCGGACGGAGCAGATCCCAGACGCGGCGGGCGGGCAGGACGAGCTGCTCGTTGCGCGAGAGCGGGAGGATGGCGACCTTAATTGGCGCCAAGTCATGGTGTAGCCGCAGGACGGTCCTCTTCTCGCCGCGGACCTCCTCCTCGGCGTAGGAATCGATAAGCAGGGTCAGGAAGCAGCGGTCGATGCCCATTGCGGGCTCGATGACGTAGGGGACGACCTGCTGCCCGGTCGCTTCGTCGAAGTACTGGAGGGTGCGGCCGGAGAACTCCGCGTGCTTCTTCAGGTCGAAGTCGGTGCGGTTGGCGATGCCCTCGATCTCGGCGAAGCCGGCGAAGGGGAAGTCGTACTCGATGTCGACGGTGCGCTTGGAGTAGTGGGAAAGCTCCTCCTTCGTGTGCTCGCGGATGCGGAGGTTCTCGTTGCGGACGCCGAGGGAGAGCCACCAGTTCATGCGGTAGTCGATCCAGCGGTCGTGCCATTCCTCGTCGGTGCCGGGGACGACGAAGTACTCCATCTCCATCTGCTCGAACTCGCGGTCGCGGAAGATGAAGTTGCCGGGGGTGATCTCGTTGCGGAAGGA
>Ga0066689_10000007_pt1 | contig 28218 bp, 29 predicted proteins | sample GraSoiAngelo_138_FD_65626 | JGI IMG/M metagenome (GOLD analysis project Ga0066689, IMG submission 65626) | Grasslands soil microbial communities from the Angelo Coastal Reserve, California, USA - 14_0929_09_40cm | ecosystem: Environmental > Terrestrial > Soil > Grasslands | place: USA... | reverse complement strand
CAAGATACCGGGGATTCGGCTGATCGGCACGGCATCGCAAAAAGCCGGCGTGCTCTCGTTCGTGCTAGAAGGCGTACACCCACATGACATTGGAACCATTCTGGATCAGGAAGGAATTGCGATCCGGACTGGCCATCACTGCGCTCAACCCATCATGCAGCGTTTCGGGATTCCAGCTACGGCGCGCGCTTCCTTCGGTCTCTACAACACAAAAGAAGAAGCAGACGCCCTGGTAGCCGGCATCCAAAAGGTGCGGGAGGTTTTCGCCTGATGTCGGATCTGCGTGAACTTTATCAGGACGTGATCCTGGAGCACAGCAAGGCGCCTCGCAACTACCGCGAGTTGCCTCTAGCAAACCACAAGGCCGAGGGCTATAACCCTTTGTGCGGCGATCATTTCACTCTGTATGTCGATCTGGAAGGCGACAGAGTTCGGGATATCAGTTTTCAGGGTTCCGGTTGTGCGATCTCCAAAGCCTCCGCTTCCATGCTGACGCAGGTGATTAAAGGTAAAACCAGGGCAGAGGCACAGAAGCTATTCGAGAAGTTCCTCCAGCTGGTTAAGGGAGAAGGGAACGGCAACCAGGCTGAGCTTGGCAAGCTGGCTGTCTTCTCGGGTGTCTGTGAATTTCCGGTGCGGGTCAAATGCGCGACGCTAGTCTGGCACACTCTGCAGGCAGCGCTGGAAGGCAAGCAGGAAGCAATCTCCACCGAGTAAGCCGGGACAGAAGTGAGTTGCAGATGAACCCTCCTAACCCCATCACGTTGAGCCGAGCCTGCGAGGCGATCGAGATCCCTAGCGGTATTCGCAATACGATTCCCGCGGGAGCCACCGTCAGAATCATGCAATCTTTGGGCACGAGTTACACAGTGGCAACCGACCGCGGTTACATGTTCCGCGTTGATGCTAAGGACGCTGATGCGCTCGGCATCTCCCAGCCTGTGGCGACCGAGTCATCAACTGCGGAGAAGGGCACGTTCAGCGAACAGCTGGTGAAAGAGGAGTTGAGAACGGTTTTCGATCCAGAGATTCCTGTCAACGTGCTCGACTTGGGCTTGATCTACTCCTGCGCGATTATCCCTTTGCCAGAGGGAGGCAAGAGGCTCGACCTCAAGATGTCCATGACCGCTCCTGGCTGCGGTATGGGGAATGTGCTGAAGGCGGACGTCGAGAACAAACTTTCTCGTTTGCCTGAAGTTAAAGAAGTACGCGTCGAGATTGTTTTTGATCCGCCATGGCATCCCGGTCTCATGTCCGAAGCTGCCAAGCTTCAACTGGGCTTTGATCTGGATGTTGGTGAGAATCAGCCGGTAGCATCGGTCTTCCGCTAACCTGATTTTAGGAACTCGTATCATTTAGGAACCTATACCCCTACGGGTCCTCGGTGCGACAAGCCCTGGTTTCCTTAGAAGCTAAGGCAACTAAATACGTCACCCATCGATTCCAATGCCCATGAGTAGTAACGAGGAAACCGTTAGTTGAGAGCCTTGTCCCATTTTTGGACAGCGTCCGGGAGGTTTTTCATGCGCATTCACGAAGGCAAATTCGCCTACGATCTGGAGCAACTGCGCGATCCTGAGACCCAGGTACGAGCGCAGTGGAAATATAGAGTATATGAGCTGCGGCCGGCAGAGAAGGTTCTAATCAGCGGAGAAGCCGGCACCCGCGCAGAGGCCGAGAAGCAAAGGTCGCCATCGCGCGATTGAACCAGGACGAACGCCGCTCAGCAGCATAACCGGAGTCGGTAGTCGGGCTCTGACCTTACGTGGGGTTCTTCCGGGCTCATCTTTTCCAGCTGTTGCCGATAGGAAGAACAGCCTGGCTCGTTCTTGCGCCGATCCGAGGGTCAAAGTGCCTCGGTTGACCCTCCTTTTGCTTTGGAACCAGGTTCTGTGGCAGGGAATGCCCGAGGAGGTCATCTCTCCCTGCATGGTCTGGTCACGGGTGGAGCGGGTTTTATCGGCTCTCAACTTTGCGGGGAGTTGCTCGATCGCGGCCCCGATGTCACGCTGCTCGACGATCTCTCGACCGGCTCGATGGCCAACATCAGCCGCTTGAAAAGCATACTTGCGAGTGGTGGAAAAAGGCGGCGTTCACAGCTGAACCAGGTCTTCAGAAACAGAAACGGCAGAGAATAGTGTGGCAGCTTCAGACTCTCTACCGTGAAGACGGTAGCAAGTGAAGACTGATTGCAAACCTTGTCTCTCGCACACCTGGCGCTTACATGAACATCAGAAGCGTCATGCCTGCTCTCTTCCTCCATGCAATGCGGAGGGCAACGATGTCGGGGAACCGCAACTGAAGCGCCGATTCGATGAACTAAAGGCCATGGCTTCGCTGGACAGGCTCTCCGCCAGTCGAAGCCTGTTAGTAAAGTTGCTTAGCGTCCCTAGCTACTAGAAAAGAGCAACGCGACCTAGGCTCAGCGATCGCGTGCTTCAAGCGGATCGCCCTGCGACCGAACACAGGCGCATTCACCCTTTAGTCTCGGACGCTCACCTCGCGGGTCCTCTAACGTCGAGACGATAGCCCAGGCTTATGTACCACTGATCGTAATTCAATGGAACACCCCGTTCGATGGTGTAACCACTCTGCAGAAAAGAATGACCCGTGAGGTTCGTGTCCAAGGAAGTATCCACAAATAGCGACCGGTTGTTCATGGTTGACGGTGACGTAAGGCTTCGGTTTCCGACCTGGGCATCCCACAGCAACCGACCGGTTAAGTGGCGCGAAAGCGATAAGACCCGGTAGTCGCCCCGTGCGAAGGAGCTGTCAAACTTCGAATAGTGGACATCGGCACGGAGGCCGGTGCGCCCGATCTCACTCCAGGTGAATCCGTACGTCTGGTTTAGGCTCCGCTTGGTATCTCCTGTGCGATCACTCTGTCCAATACTAGAGTAGACGGCAATGTGCCGCACCGGTTCCGCACGCACGCCCACATTCAAACCCTGATAAAGCAACTTGTCCACCAGACCAGTACCAATTAGCTGTGTAGCGGCGGTCGGAACATCGCGGAGGTAGTTGTCGTGGACATCGAAGGAAATGCGTCGATTCGGCTGAATATGCAGCGTGAGATAGCTGCGGCTGATTCCGGCACCCAGTCTCATTCCAGAGGTAGTGAAACCTTGAGGAGAGTCAACTATGAGCGAGTGATAGACAGAAATGTATTTGTCCGAAGATAGCGCGTTTTCAAAAAAGATGTATGGGCGTTCGAGATGCCATTTCAGTGTGCTCAAGGCGACACCGACAGTGCCGGTGTAGTGAAAAGGGTCGTAGCTGCCGCCTTCGAAGTTGACGAAGGCCCCTCCAATTCGCCGATCCGGGTTATAGTGCCATGAGGTGGGGTCGGGCGTGGAGCCCGCAAAGATTGCGGCAGTCACACCTGTCGCAACCCGGCGTCCCACGTAGCCGCCGTCAATCGTGTCCAGGCTGGCAGCCCAAGGCAAGTAAAGGCGACCAAAGCCGCCAACCCATTTCGAGTTCGGATTGTCGTAGTACAACTGCATCGTGTAGGTCTTGTCGAGGTAATCGCGCACGGTCTGCTCGGAAGGCTGCGAGTGTTTGCTGAGTCTTGCTCGCCAATAGCCTTGCAGATTCCAGTAAGTTCCGCCGATCCTGGTGATATCGCTCCGCACTGCCAAGCCACGCTGACTGCTGCCGCCATGTGTCGAGCCCCGGCTGCGAACGCCGCTATAATCCAATCCAATTCGCATTCGCACCCGGCTGTCCTCCGGCGAAGGGGAGGGGTTGCCAGCACCCCGCCCCTTGCCCATTGGCGAATTGCCTTCCGTGAACGCATTCATGAGGGGACGCTTGCCAGTGGCGGCTAGAGTGCGCTCCTCTGCGAGCCTCTCGATGTCTTCGGCGGAGAGGTAAGCGCAGTCGCCAGGCTTTATACTGCGCTTAGGGGTACGAATCTCTGCGGCTGCGGAGGTTTGTGCGACGGCGATGATTCCAAGTTCAGCAACAACCGAACCTTTCGCCTTTGACGTGGCGGAACCGCAGGAACTGGAGTCCCATATCAGTAGCCTCATGCCCTCCGCGAGTCCGGAGCTTCGGCCCCCATTCAAGTAAGCAACGCCCTCCGCCACGTGTTTCACTCGGAAGTTGATACGTAGACCTTCGGGCGAATTGGTCAATACCGTAGTGCTGTCGTGCGTCGTAGGAGTGTCCGTTCGCTCGCGATGGAAGAACCTCCCGATGACCGAACCGGATTCGGCGAGAAGCGGTGCTTTGCTCCGTTGCCGGGACCGGGCTGCAATCCGGACCGCAAGCACGGTTAGCGTGATCGTGTTGCCCGTCATTGTGATCTCATAAGGATGGACGTGATCCAGGTCCACCACAACGCGCGTCACCGGGGGATCAGCGCGGTTCAAACCAACGCGCACTGCCTTCACGCCGTTCTGATTCACGGCTGCGCGTTGCTGTTTTGCGGGAGCAGCGGTATTGGGCAATTGCAGAACTAAGCGGTCAGGGCGCGTTGCAATGATCACGCTGGGAATGACTGAAGCGGTCAGAGTCACATCGACTTGTATTTTGTCAACCGTGCTTTTGACCTGTACCCTTCGGATCTCGGCTACATTGCTCTCGCTCGATGCAGCCACGGCAGATAATAACAAGAGGAGAAGATTCACTTGCAGTATGCCCTTCATTACTCACCTTCACTCGCGGCTGCCCCACCTGTCCGGACCCTTGCCCTTGCCTCTTAGCGTCGCAATGTTCTGCGCGAGGATGATGCAATTCTCCAGGTATCCATGCTGGTGTGGCACTGGCGGCAATCCATGGAAAATCCAAACGCCCGATGGTTTGGCGCAGTCGTTTTCAGAAACGCACTTAGGTGACAGCTGACACAATCGGTCGATAGTCCCTGGCGGTTGAACTGCCCGACGGCCCCGACCTTATGACAGGAGTAGCAATCCACGGCAGCGTGCGCACCGAGCAGGGGAAAGCGGTCCTGGTGCTCGTTGATATTGTGGATCGAAACCTGCCAGCCCGTAACTCTGTGGCACAGGTCGCATTGAGCTCCGTTTTTCCGGCGGTGGATGTCGGCGTGACAATCCTGGCAGGTATTGCCGACCTTGGCGAAGACCCGCTCTATGTGGCATTCCTGGCATGGCACCTTCGTGTGCCTGCCACGGAGAGGATAACCAGTCTTGTTGTGATCAAATTCGGGATTGCTACGAATGGGCATCCATGCATTTGTGGTGTGGCAGTTCTCACAGGGCAGGTTCAGTGGACCATGCGGGTTCCGAGTGGAGGCGGCAGGGGCGATCTCGGGCGAGGCCAGAGTGGCACACGCCGTGAGGAAAATAAATACCGCTTGCAGCAATACCTGAATCCCCAGCAAGACTCCCCCCTGTACTCGGTATTCATCCGGAACTAACAAAGGGCGATGCACGGTCACTCTCGCGTGAGAGCATTTGCTCGGCCAGACGGAAGTCGCTCGAGCGTCTACGGCAGGGGAGGCCAAGGGACATAACGCGTCCCTCGGAATGCCGTAGCTTACTGTCCTCAGTGGCTCGGTTAAATCTCGCTACTCGGTTGCTGTCGCTGCTTTGCCGGCATCGTCTACGGAATCATCCTGCCGCTCGCAAGCCGCAAGATCCTGTTGGTGCCGTCTGTAAGTCATCCGATCAACCTTGGCGCGGGTAACCACACCTTGCGCATCCATGGTGACGGTCACGGGATCGGGTCTCTGTAATAGCTGGGCGCATCCCAGGATGTCGTATGTGGCCACGAACCGTTGCGCCAGGAATGTGAATAGGGAATTGGCAACCGCGGGATCCGGCGATAGGCCTCGAGTCGGATGGGCCGCATCAGGAGTAAACAAAAGTTGATCCAGCAGGAGTCTCGCAGGTGCTCGTCTGTAGATGTGCCGACAATAACGAGCCGTATCGGCCTGCCATCGGTAGCCGACCTGGGGCTGGTCAACGCCTCTACGATAGGCATTGACCTTTGCAAGGTCAATTGTCCCATTGTTGAGCACCATGGGATCGCCCGCAGGAACCAGTGCAACCGGAGACTTTTGATGGGCTCGCGCCTGCAGTTCGTTGAGCGCTAAGGCTGGAACCATCTGGCCCGGATCAGCCAAATCAGGCGCCTTCCAGGGTGTGCAACCAAGATTGCCATCCAGGGCTACGTCCACCAGGCGGTTATCGCTGGGATTACCGAGTTTAGTTGCCTGCGGGAAGGCGAGAAGGTTAGCCTGGTTATTCTGGGCTAACCCGATGTCAGTCACCAGATAAGTTGTAGGTAAATTGTCGCTTTGATCCTGATCGACAACAAGAAAGTCGCGCACCGAGGGACAAGGTAGACCATCGATGGCGGTCCCCAAAGGTGGAACATGCAGCTGCCCGACACGAATGGCGCGGTGAACCGCTTTAAAGAAAGCCGGGGCATTGCAATACGCGAACTGCCCGAAGTTGCTGTTCTTGACACCATTCACACAACCCGCGGCGGCCAAGACACCATGTTCAGCCTGGAGCGTCAGAACATCACCGTTGTACCCAAACCAAAGAGCGACAATTGCTTTGCTTGGGAGCACTGGGACGACAGGGGGTATCGCCGGCACTGTGTTTCGGTCAATCACCAAGGGGTTATAGATCGAAATTTGGCCGGTCGCCCAATCGAAGATCGCTGCCTGAACAAACGCCGATTGGCTCGCGTTCGTTTCATGACACTCGCCCTGCAGCGGGTCCGTGGCCATCAGCTCGTAAGGGGTTGCGAGCCCCTTAGCCGTTAGCGGGTTGTTGGGCACGATGAGTGTGCAGTTGGGATTAGGCGCTGGATCGCTTTGAGCGATCAGCGGTGCAGGCGAAACAAGCAACAGGATCAGACGTAAGACGACAAAGAGTAGATTCCAGCGTTTCATGACACACTCCCCCTGCGCGCGTAGCTAGATACACTCCGGCGGGAAATTAGGATTGATTTACTGAAAGGACCACAGGACGTTCGTCCCAACGCTCGGCCGGAATCAACCTAGGTCAAGCTGGTTCACGAAGTGGCCTGGATGCGCCAGCCAGGTATTACGAGGGCCTAGGTCGATCTGATCTTTAGGTCGATCTGATCTTGTGACCGCAGACAGTAAGAGCAATGTAGAGGCGTAACCGTTTGTGGTCAAGTGCGGAAGGTGTATGGTCGGCTCTTAAAGAGGTTCACCTGTGCAGCCGGAATTGGTACATCATAAAGAGGCAAGCAATTTGGTTATTGGCCGTCTGCGCTCGTCGGAGTGCCAGTTACGGTACTGTACTCACCTCCGCGGAAAACATGGGTTAGTTGCCAGTCACTGCTGCCAAAATCAACCGCACGATCAACTCCACGTTGAAAACAAAGATCGTTCGTCGATCCACTGACACTGGCTCGACTGTTGCATTGAGCGCGCCCATGACTCGGACCCGGTGTGGCAAGCCCACTTGTCATTGTGCCCAGGGCTTGGATCTTCACCTACATGTCGGAAAGGATGTACGCCTGTCAGGAGATGTGGGACGGGGTTTTCAAAACGCGGCGCGCGTAGTGCTGACCGTCAATGACGAGTTGCCGATTCTTTCGCATAAGTAGTGGCCTCAGCGACACCGGTGACGACCCCAACGGCCTCATCGTTCACTCCGGTATGTCATGCGCGGCTCGCGTTTGAGAAGCTTATCTGGAACTCCCGGGGGATGGTCATGTGTTTCCGCGAATTCCACCAAGGCGATGTTATGGGTTTGCTGCAGCGACAGATTTTTGTGTGATGTGAACTTATTCGGTTCGGCATGACGGTGCCGCATTTGGGGATAAGCCGTAAGTTTGACGATGACCGCCCCGGGTTATTTGACGGTTAGCTCCCCGTGCCTGAGGCCGAATGCAACACCTCCCGCCGATTTTCGGCTAAAGCGGCGAATAAAATTGCCTCCTAACTTTACAGGGATCAAATCGAACCGACCGGACGATTCTCCATAGAAAGGGCGCTCCTTCTTTGGGATCGCCTCCGCTCGAATGCCTCCTTCCGACGGGAACTCGCAAGAAACTGCCTGGCTCAACACGCTTTTCGCCAGCTTCATCCTTGTACAGATGAGCGCCCTTCAAAACAACTATTCAAACATCGTTAGTGTGCGTGTGCATCCCGGCATCGAAACCCGACGCGAACTTGGTGAAGCTAGCGTGCGCCCCTTTATCGGCGTCGCCCCAGATTGCGGCCATGGAGACCCCGTTGCCCATGTCAAGGAAATTCGCCTGATCTTCAGGCCACGGATCGTGGCGTCTCCATGATCAAGCAGTTATTGACATTCTCAAGAGATCAGATGGTGTCACCGCAACTAGTGAATCTTAATTCTGTGCTTGCGGAAGTAGGACGAATGCTGCCGCGTCTCATTGGCGAGAATGTCGAGCTGGTTATCGCCAACGACAAGCCGTTGAGGCTGGTGAAAGTGACCCTGGACAGGTGTTTCAGGCAATTATCAATCTCGCCTTAAACGCCCGAGACGCGATGCCGCAAGGAGGGCGGCTCAGTATTGACCGAAACAGTACGCCTGGACGTCTACTACAGCCGCCAACATCCCGATGTGACCCCCGGCGAGTACGCTATGGTTGCGGTGAGCGACACCGGCACAGGTATTCCTCAGGAAATTCAGAGCAAAATGTTCGAGCCTTTCTTCACGACCAAACCAGCCGGAAGAGGCACAGAACTCGGCCTATCGATTGTCCATGGACATGGAATGGTCCGCCAGAGCGGCGGACACGTTTCCGTGTACAGCGAACCTGGACTCGGTACGGTAAACAAGCTGTACTTCCCCGTCGTGAGTGACCATGTCGAGACAAAACCAGAATCCGGGCAGAAGAGAAATACTACCGCCACGGTTCTTCTTGGTGAAGACGAAGTGAGTTTGAGACGAATCATCAGCGAGATGTTGGCAGCACCGGGTTTCGTGGTCTTAGAGGCCCAGAACGGAGCCGAAGCCCTGGAACTGGCTAAGCGTCATCACCAACAGATCGACGCTGTCGTCTGACATTGTTATGCCGGTAATGGACGGTCTGGAATTGGGCAAGAAGCTCGAGCAGGTGTGCTCGCACGCGTGCACAATATATATGTCTGGCTACAACGACGACACGGAATCGTTCCATGACCTCGTCCGCAGCGGAGTGCCTTTCTTCCGAAAGCCGTTTCCGCTCAAAGAACTGGTGCAGAAACTCGGCCAGATAATTGGGGAACGCCGCGAGCTCGGAGAGGCTTCCTCGACCAGCCCAAGTTAACAATCCCTTGGCTCTAATATTCAACAACCGCTATTCCCGTTGGCCCCCTGTTTTCAGCGGTTTAATGGCTTGTGCACACAGTTCGCAGGTTACACGCCAACAAGTCCCGCGCTAATCCTGTAAGATTTATTTCTACAGAGGGTAAGGTCTAAAGCTATATAGGAGTTAGGCAGACTACCAATGCCAGTTCCCGTTTCACAGATGTGGACGGTAGCGTCCTACGTGGTCCGGCAGAAGCTTAGACGGCGGAAGCATTTCCCCGTGGTACTAATGCTGGAACCGCTGATGCGGTGCAACTTGGCTTGCGCCGGCTGCGGAAAGATCCAGTACCCTGCCCATATTCTGAAGAAAGACCTCAGCCCGGAAGAATGCTTCAAGGCGGTGGACGAGTGTGGCGCACCCATGGTGAGCATCCCCGGAGGCGAGCCGCTCATGCATCCCCGCATTGCAGAGATCGTTGAAGGCATCCTGGCGCGCAAGAAGTACGTTTATCTCTGTACCAACGGACTCCTGCTCAACGAGAAACTCGACCAATTCAAGCCCAGCAAGTATTTCTCGTTTGTAGTCCACATGGACGGGCAGCGTGAGCACCACGATTTCTCCGTCTGTCGGGAAGGCACCTACGACAAGGCGGTTGAAGCCATTCGCGAAGCTCTCAAACGTGGCTTCCGCGTAACCACCAACACCACCCTGTTCGCAGGCGCAGACCCGAAGAGCGTGCGTGAATTCTTTGACGAGATGATGGACCTGGGCGTCGAAGGACTCATGCTCTCGCCCGGCTATACGTACGACAAAGCCCCCGACCAGGAACATTTCCTCAGTCGAAAGAAAACACGTCGCCTGTTCCGTCAGATTCTCAGTAATCGCAATAAGCAGTGGAAGTTCAATATGAGTCCGCTGTTTCTCGAGTTCCTGATGGGCCGGCGCGAATATCGCTGCACCCCCTGGGGCATGCCAACCTACAACATCTTTGGCTGGCAGAAGCCCTGCTACCTTCTGCAGGACGGGTACGCTGACACATTCGAGGAACTGATTCGTGACACGAAATGGGAGCACTACGGAACTGAGAGCGGCAATCCCAAATGCGCCAATTGCATGGTGCACAGCGGATACGAGACCAGCGCCGTCAATGACACATTCGGATCGCTCAGCGGTTTTCTGGCGACGATGCGGGCCACGATCTTTAACCGCTACAAAGACCCCGATGTCGATAATTTCACAACCACCACACCCGCCAGTTCAGGACCTCTGGTTCAAATCTCCAGGAGCGAAGCGTAGAGTCTGCGCATGTCTGATTCGAAGCTCTCCAATTCCCAGGAAAAAGACGAAAAGTTGGGTGTTGTCCACGAGAACCTCCAGGGCTGGGTGCCTTCGATGGCCAGTGATGAGGAGGTCCGCGGCGCTTTCGAAAAAGCTTTCGACTACCGTGGAGATCTCACTATTACATTGAAAGATGGTCAGAAGATCGAAGGCTATATTTTTGACCGGCGCGCCGACAGCCCGCGCCTCGGTGAATGCATTGTACGCGTGCTGCCCAAGGAAGGCGGCAGAGTGACAATTCCCTATAGCGACATAGCCGCGCTAGCGTTCACCGGCAAGGACACGGCTGCGGGCAAGAGTTTTGAGGCCTGGGTGAAGAAGTACAAAGAGAAGAAGGCGGCAGGCGAAAAGAACATCGGCATTGACGCTGAGCCTCTGGATTGAAGCGCCCGGGTTACCGCAAGAAGCCCATCTTCGCCACGATTGCTGCCGCCTTCTCCAGGCGGTGGAGGTCATCCATTGTGAAATCGGGTCCGGCCGCGGTGGGAGTAGGACCCTTGCGAGAAATTTGAATAACGCCCACCACGTCACCCTCCTCGTCCACGATCGGAGCGGACATGAGCTTCTGAATGGGTACCGGGTCCGCTGCTTGATTATCCTCTTTCGCCTGTGGTTTAACAGCTTCGAAGACCGCCATGTGCCGCATTTTTGCGAACGTGTTGGATACCAATGCTGTTTTGGTCACGGCAGTCCGGGCGGCGACCGCCGAGCTAGACAGTGGAATCAGCCCCGCCGCGCTCAAGGACGGAGGATTCAGAAATCTGAGCATTCCCTTATCCAGTCGCAGCAACGCGACTTCATCGGGGCGAACGTGAAATAGACGTGCCAATTCTGCACACGCACTGTGCGACGTCAGATTCTTCTTCAGTGCAGATGAGAGGGTCGCATGCTCGGCGGTGTTGTCGCTTTGAGAGCCACTCATATCTGGGTGAACCGCGCGTTCTGTTCTGGGGCGAATTACAACGTGACGCCATCGCCTTCAATCCATCAAGTTACTTTCGGACCCTCCGGCGAGCCTTGGCCTTAAATCAGTGCAGAGTTGGGAAAAGGCCACCGGCTTTCCTATTCTCGCATGGCAAGGGAAAAAGGGCACATCCGTTGTGAAGATGTGCCTTTAGTCGCCGGGGGTGGCACTGTTTCCTGCCAGACATTGAAGTTCAGCCTATCCAGCCAAATCGAGTACGGCTGTTGCCGAACATCGGGCAAACGAACAAGGGCACTCTGATGTGCCCTTGTTCACTGACAGCGTGACTCTACCAATAGGTGAAATTCAGTTTGTCCAGCCAGATCGAATAAGGCTGCTGGGCGTAGTTTCCGTCCTGCTGGTAGTTGATGGTAACGCCGTACCAGGTGGTGCTGATCGGGTTCGAAACGTAGTTCACATTCGAAGTCACGCCGTTAAAGGTGATCGATTTAAATAAGAGCTGGTCACTTGCGGTCCGCTGCACCTGGATCACCACGTGGTTCCAGCCATTGATGGGGTTGCAGGGAATCCCGGTGGGATGCCATTTCTGGTTGGGGTTGTCCCAAACGTCCCACTGATGGCCGCCCGCGATCCGACACTCGTGGCCCCAGATAAATGACTTGCCGCCGAAGAACTGGTTGATATCAAACTCCAGGGCTTGTGAGCGTTCGATGTTGGTCGCGTAAAAGTAAACATCGTAGATGAAATTGTGCAGGCTGGGAACCAGTGTCTTGCTGAAGTCGGGAAGGCCCTGGCTGGAAAAATCACCGATCAAGTGATTGTTCCAGAGAACATCCGCATATTGTGTAGTGCCGCCGATATCGTGCCGGGTGGAACTGCCACTCACTGAGGGCGACGACACGCCCGTTATTCGCGCCCAGGTAGCTTGCGGTCCGTTCGGAGTGCAGGTGGCGCAGATGGCATAGGAAACCGGCAGCAGAGCGTACCCGGTCCATCCTGATTGCGCATGCAGGTTGGAGAATGTTTTGGTTCCCGCAGGAGCCGGACCCGAGTTTACCGTGATGTTAATCGGAGTTTTGAGTGCCCCACCGCAATTGTCCCACTCCTGAACCACCGTCTTGTAGGTGCCCGTGCTAAGCGCGAGACTTGTGTTCAGCGCTGCCCCCTTGACGACATAAGCCAGCACCCCGGGCGCAGTATAGATGCCCATGGCCGCCACGCCTTTGGCGCAACTGGAGGTGGCAGTCGCAATATAATTCACCGGTGAGCCCACCGAGCTGTTGTTAGCAGGCGATGTGACATGTACTCCTCCCGTGGATGTTCCGCTGACTGTGATTCTGATCGGGGTGGAGGAAGAACCGCCGCAGTTGTCCCATTCCTGGACCACGGTGCCGTAGGTTCCCGAATTCAAATTCAAAGTGGTATTTAGGCTTGCGCCGATCACCACGTAGGCCCGCACTCCGGGAGCGGTATAGATCCCCATAGCCGAAACGCCTTTGGAGCAGCTGGTGGTTGCGGTTGCGACAAATTGCACGCTCGCTCCAACCGTACTGTTATTTGCGGGGGCTGTGACCAGGACTCCTGCCCACGCGGACCCTGCCCAACCCGTAACCATAAAGACTGCAATTAGAGGCCAAAGAGACACGCCATCGCTTTTCATCAATCGACTCTCCAGCTGACTTGTGGACGTGTGGCGTGAAGCTAACTTTGGTACTCGGTTCGGGGCCCGGTTCAACCGTCTGCTTGCAGATTAGACTTCTTGAGACTTCTTATTTCTTTACCGAACTGACAACCTGAGAACCTTTCGCCGCAGTGTAGAGATGCATCTACTTACCCTCAAGAGAAAGTTTGTAATAGTTTTGTCAGAGTTCCGCATCTACGCGGCTTTTAGGGAGGAAACGCCTTAGGGAGGAAAAAACACGGGCCAAGGTCAACCCGCCATGTCTGAAGCTTTTCCTGGCTCGGAAAGCAGTCCGTACATTATCAGCATCGCGAAGCACCCGCCCAAAGGAACCAGCAGCCCAAATTTCAGACTGCCATACCAGGTCGAGGCATAACCCACAAGCCAAGGCAAAGTGGCGCCCCCCAATCCTGCCAGCATGAACATCAGTCCGGCAATGCGTGACGCCATCGCCCCAAACGTGTGTGAGAGCATTGCGATCGCGATAGGGTAGACGGTGGAAAAACCGAGCCCGGCACAGCCTACACTGATTGCCAGCGCGCTGGTGTTCTTCGCCGAGTGCAGTGCGAGGATCCCGAGAGCACTCAACCCTAATCCCACTCGAGCCAGCATCAGCTCCGGAACGTGCCGCAGGAGCAATGGTCCGACCGCTCGCCCGACCAGCAATGCCGCCCAGAAAAAGGAAGGCATGATCGCCCAATACGCTCCGCTAGTCGAAATCATTCGGCGCGCATACGAAGCAGTCCATCCTCCCACAGCGGTTTCGCTCCCTACGTATAAGAAGAAGATAGCCCCGAGAATTGGAACGTAGCGGCTTCGCCAAATGCTTTTCCCCGGAGAAGATGACATAACGTCGGGCGCTCCGTGTTGATGGGAGTCGCCGAAAGAGACTCTTGTCAGAACCACGGTCAGCAACACCAGTAGCCCCGCGGTTCCGTAGAGAAGAAGTGGGCCTCGGTTCATGCCTTGCAGTCCCGCTACACAGAAGGGACATCCCACGGCTCCTATGCCCCAGGAAAGGTTCACCAGATTCAGAGCAGCAGCGCGCCGGCCCGGGTTCAGTTCCGAAACCAGGAGATTCGTAGTTGGGATGGTCAGCCCTAACCCGGTCCCAAACACGAAAGCTAAAAGGATGCCTAGGTCCCAAGTGGCAAGTTCAAGTGCACCTGTGCCCAGCGCCATCATTCCCAGCCCCAAAACCAGAGAGACCCGCGAGCCCCAGCGGGGCGCGACGAAACTTGACGCCGCTACTCCCAGCATGGAACCGGCAAATTGGGAGGTAAATAGAAGGCCGGCCTGCGTGTCGTTCAGTTTCCATCGCACTGAGAGGATTGGGAGCAACGGTCCCAGCATGGTGTTGACGACGCCAGTCAAAACGAAGCCCGCGTGCAGCAAAGCCGGAAGGGGTGCGCTGACAATCTTCTTTCGTGGGTTGAAGCTGGCGGGCTGTTGGGAGCCGGATTGACCAGCGGGTCTAGCCAACAATGGCATCATTTTGTGTCCCGCTTAGCCCGCTGGAGACTTGCTGTCAGCGAGCCTGTGCAGGTACGGCACAAGTTGTTTCCCGCACGATGAGTTCCGGCTCAACCGTGATTTGCTTCGCATTGGTATTGACCGACCGCCGCGTGATCCTGCGCAGCACCGTTTCGGCGGCAAGCTTTCCCATTTTGTAAAGCGGCTGTCGCACCGTGGTGAGCCCGGGATTCTGATAAGCAGCGCTCTGGATATCATCGAAGCCCACGACGGAAACGTCCTCAGGAACCCGCATCCCTGATTCGCGCAGAGCCCGAATGGCACCCATTGCGGAAATGTCGTTAAAAGCAAACAACGCGGTGAAGGGCTCGCGCGTGGCCAGAAGCTTTCTTGTTACTTTGTAGCCAAGTTGCGGAGACGGCGAATCGCCTTCCAGCTGAACCGTGAGTCTCGGCGGAGCCGGTAATCCCAGTCGTCGCGCCACTTCCATTATTGCGTTCCAACGCACGGCCGTATCGGAGCTGAATTCCTGCCCTTTGATAAAGGCGATCTTGCGGTGGCCAAGCTGCACCAGGTGTTTCAGTGCAAGCTCGGCAGCGCGCTCATGATCAAGCACAATGTTGATGACGCCTTTGACCTGGTTATGTCCCGAGACGGTTACGACCGGAACCGCCAGATCATGATGCCAGGGCGTGTCCACTCCGATAAGCCCGTCCACGGATCGATCCAGAAACATCCGGGGATATTCATCGATAAGGTCGGGCCGGTGGCGATGACTGGCGACGAAATAAAAGTATCCTTCCCGGAGAAGATGATCCTCGATGCCGCTCATGACCATTGCGGCATATCCATCACTCACTTCCGGGACGATCACGCCGATAGTGAAGCTGCGCTGAGTGCGCAGTGAGCGGGCAAAAAAATTGGGACGATAGTTGAACTTGCGTGCTGCCGAGAAGATACGGTCTTTCGTGTCCTGCGGAATCGAGTCGGCTACGGACGAACGGTTGATAACCAGCGAAACGGTGGCCGGCGACAGCCCGAGATAATCCGCCAGTTTCTTGAGGCTGATCGGCTCGCGCAACACGCGCCGCGGGCCATTCTCGCCAGTCTTAGCTCTCTTCATTGGCACGCTGCGCAGTCTCGCATAACGAAGTTCGCGTGGCAAGCATCACGAGCAACCGAAATTCGCGAAGGTAAGACCCTTGCCCGAGCAGCCCACTATTGCGACAAAATCGCCCGGGCCATCACCTGCATTACAATCATGCCACTTACTAGCCACTTTTTTTGATAACAGGGTGCGGCATTGGTCTCGTTTTGATCACCTTCTGCTGGCTCAGTTAAGGCTGACCAGGGACGCCATGATCCATGGAATGGCCGAAACGTCACCGCACCCGTTTCGTGTGGCAGACGTTCAGGCTGACCTTTTTTCTCTTCTGGCATGTCCTTTCGGCACCTGCCCAAATTTCTTCTTCAGGGGCAGAGTACTCCAACTGACACGCCACTTTCTCTAACCACCGCTGAGGTGGAGCGCAGTTCCTACCCAATCCGCACAAGTGCCACCGTCGACAGGGGGATCGATGTTTCTAAGAGCGAAGGCAATTTCTTACGCGAACCCAAAGAATTTGCGCCCACGGAAAGCAGTTATCATTCTGGTGCTGTTCCCGTTGCTGATAACCAGTGTGACGCGGGGTGGAACGCAAACCGTGGCAACCGATCCCGGTGTGCGCGGAAGTCCGGCCGGAGCCGGTGCGCCGATCGCTGGTTTGACCGCCAATCAAACCTCATATTTCAACGCCGGTCTCGACGATTTCATGGAGATCCAGTCGGTCTTGGGCACCATAGCCGATACCAGCCTCGGGCTCGGACCGAGGTTCAACGGGGAATCCTGTGGTCAATGTCACGCTCAGCCGGCCGTGGGCGGCACCAGTCCCTCCGTAAACCCCCAGGTCGCCGCCGCCAGCGATCAGGGCGCAACCAATCAACTGCCGTTTTTCATCACTCTCAATGGCCCGGTACGCGAAGCGCGATTTCCTTTCGCAGCCGATTTGCGGCATGCGGATGGCGGTGTCCACGATTTGTTCACCATCACAGGTCGTAGCGATGCTAAAGGTTGCACCCTGGCACAGCCGGATTTCCGGAGAGCGGCGGCGGAGGGAAACCTCGTCTTCCGCATTCCTACTCCGGTATTCGGTGGGGGGCTCATCGAAGCGATTTCCGACTCTGCCATCCTTGCCAATATGCGTTCTCAACTTTATCGCAAGCGACTGCTCGGGATCAGAGGCCGGCCGAACACCAATGGCAACGATGGTTCGATCACGCGCTTTGGTTGGAAGGCACAAAACAAATCGCTGCAGTTGTTTGCGGCGGAGGCCTACAACGTCGAGATGGGCATAACCAACGAGATCTTCCCCAACGAACGCGACGAGACAGCATCGTGCCAATTCAACGGCATTCCAGAAGATGCTACACACTTTGATGCAGACGGAACTGAGTTTCCCAGTGATGTCGTGAAATTCGTATTGTTCATGCGTTTGTTGGACCAGCCGAAACCTGCTCCAAGCACTCCTTCCATCGAGAGCGGAAGGCAAGTCTTCCAGAACATTGGTTGTGCGCTATGCCACACACCGTCGCTGCGAACGGAAAAATCCTCGGTGGCGGCATTGAGCAAGGTTGACGTGAACCTGTTTTCCGACCTGCTCCTTCATCGCATGGGCCCTGGACTGCACGACCACATCAGCCAGGGTGTTGCGAGAGGAGATGAATTTCGTACCGCCCCGCTGTGGGGATTAGGCCAGCGAATCTTCTTCCTGCACGACGGCCGAACCACGGACTTGGTCAAAGCAATTCAGGCGCATGCGAGCAACCGCAATGCCTGGTATCCCGATTCGGAGTCAAATGCTGTGATTGCGAACTACAATAGGCTTTCGGTGCGCGAACAGCAGGACCTGTTGAACTTTCTACGCTCTCTGTAAATAGCGCAGCTGAGAGGACCCCTGGTTGCGGCAAAGGGTGGCGAAGAGGCGCCGACGTTCTCTACCTGTTGAGCGCCTCGCGCCACTCGACTGGTTCCGAATAGGTTTCCAGATCGGCCTGCCAAACTAGATCCGCCTCGTGCGAGGATCGCCGGTCTCTAACCCGTGGACTGCTTTCGATCAATTTTCGCAGTCGCTGACGTCCTTCTTGAGAAATTGCGAGGAACCGGATGCCCGTTCCATAGCCGCCGACGCTGCTGATCACCATTCCTTGCGCCCAGATCTTCGCTGCGCCGATCCACATCGCGATGTCAAGGCGCGCTGAGACTGGCAGGACGTTAAGCATGTGCACGAAACAACCAGCTTCGTTGATGTCACCCGTAGTGCTCCAGATCGGCACTCGCGAGTTCTGAATACGAATCTCGACCGATAATTCGTGAATATATCGTGGTTGATGTCGCCTGGTTTGGATACGCGGGCGCCGGTAGCTGTCCGGTGCGGGCAGCGGAAGATCGAAGCCCCAGAACAATGCAGCGGGCGACGTATGTCGAAGCCCCAGCTGCTTCCCAAACGGAGTTTTCTGAACTCGAACTACTTCAAACCTTCCTTTGTATTGGCCGTGTCTCACTACGACAAGGTCGCCCGGTCTGGCAAAACAGCACCCGGCCTCGACGAGCAGACCTCTTCCGCTTAGGTTACGGATGATTGCCGGTTCCAGAAACGGGCGCCCCTGATTCATTCCGCAAAGGCTGCCCCGACAGTCAAGTTGAATGCGAGGTTCTAGACGATGTCCCATGTGCTCCCTACCGGGTATTGAGTCTTCAGGCGGGAGGGCACACCCGGGATGATGCATTCCTCATGCCATAGGCAGGAATCCATCCTTCCGCGCTGGAACTACTTGTGACAGGGGTGCAAGTAGGACTCGGGACCAGGAAGCGCAAAGAATTGCGCAAAAGGAATCATTTTGCCGATTGTTGGACTCCTGCGTGTCCACATCAGGGCGCTTTCTCCCAGGCGAATGGCACGCTTCATGACGAGGACACCGAGAGCACAAGCGGTACGGGCTTCCCCTCGGAAAACACCTTCGGGCCTTTCATCGCATGGCACGTTAGGGGAGTGGAAATAGGAAAAACGTGGTGAAAAGTCATCGCCTATGGCGCCGAAATTTTACTTCGATTGCACTTGAATCGATTCAGGCAGGTGGATTGATCGCTGACCTCCGCCGCTGATTGTCAGCTTCTGTCCCTGCGGAGTGTAGCGGGCGATAACGCCGGGCTGGGACCAGTCCAGATCCCAACCGTTCTCAATCGCAATCACCGTGTAAGCGCCGGGAATTACGCTTGGCAGCTTAAAACTTCCATCCAGATCGCTCTGGTCACGCCGGAACCGCTCGCGGTTTGATTCCGCATTTTCTGGTACCAACACGACCATGGCCCCGGGCACGCCCTTTTCTCCACGCTTCACGAATCCTTCCACACTCGCGGAGCCACCGATTAGCGAAACGGTGACGGAAAGAGCGGCACCGGGAGCCAGGTTCAAAGTATGCCCTGGGGCGTCACTTCCTTCCGATGAAATTCGAACCACGGAATATACTCTATTCCGACTAGGCGCGAGCACGACGTACTTACCGGCAGCGAGATCACCGAAGTTCACTTCACCCTTCGCATCAACCGGGTGGAAAGCCACAATTCTTCCCGCGCTGTCTCGCAGAGCAATCGCAAGTTCCTGAGGCAACTTCTCGCCTGCCGGCATCTGAACCGAGACCTTCACCGTGCTCATAGGTTCGGCGCTGGCTGTTTCCAGTTCCTGACCGTCGCTGGTGAGGTCGATCTCGCTTGCTTGTCCGCGTTTCCCGGGTTCCGAGCTGAGCATGCGAACGCTGTACTTGCCCGCCGGGACTCCCGTCAGTTCGAGAAGGCCGGGAGAGACCGCTTGTGCTCCGTCATAGCGAATGAATTCGGTTGAATCGAATTCCCGCTTGTGAAGGATGGGCATAGATCCTCCCTGTTGGCTGTTCTCGGGAACGTGAACGAGCAAGTGAAGGGCGGGAACCGGACTGAGGTGTATTTCGATTTCCAGCCGGTCCCCACCTCTTGCCGGAATCGGTAGAGCGTCGTCGGACTCCGTAACGTCAGCGTAATAAGTAGTGGGATAGGCGACATCCAGATGCCGATCGACAGGTGCCGCAGAAGCTGGCGGGTTGTCCCTGCGCACAGAAACAGGATGCACTGCATACCAAGGCGTCGCAACCGCGGACACATAGTAGGTGCCCGGATCCAGAGGTGCAAACTCGAACGAGCCTCGATCGTCGGTGGTATCGCCGGAAAACCTGACAATGCGGCTCACGCCCGCGCTGTGATCTTCACGATACGGCGTCACGTTCGCATGGCGCACCGGCTCTCCTGATTCATCGATTACCTTACCCGCCAGCACCGCGGAAGGCGATAGGCGCAGGACAAGGTTTTCCGTGTCCACTCCCGCGCCGGTGACAATTGCGGTCGAGAATTGTTCGTGCTGATCGTAGGCGCCGGTGACAAAGCCACGCCTTGCTCCTTGCAAGGAGTACTTTCCGGCTTTCAGTTGCTTAAATTCGAAACGTCCATCTTCGGAGGTCACCATCGACTGCGCGTCGCGCGAGTTCTTGGTGTTAACAATAGATACCAGTGCTTGCCCAAGGGGGGTTGCGCTGCTCGCGCTTACGACCGTTCCGGCGATTCGAAACGGTCCAGTCGAAGCCGCACTCGGGCGACTGCCACTCTGAGCGCAGAGCCGAGGCGACACGATCAGCACGAGAAGCACAAGACCGGCTAACACCTTCACACCTGGAGTTGCTGGCATATCTATTCGTCTGTTGAGATCAAGTGAAGCTGCAAATGTTCCTTCTGGCCGGAAACCAATCGGACAACCAATCCCTTGGAGTCATAAGCGCGCATGGCGTCGGGATTCCGATACTCGAGTTCCGAATGCGGCCGATCGAAAGCCAATACACGATAAGTCCCGGGCGCAAGTTGGGTAGAACTGAATTTGCCCTGTAGCGACACCCAAACTTCCCGAAATTGCCCGCTGCTATCCGGAAGCGGAATGCAATAGATATAGGGTGAAGTGCTGGGTAGCAACGAAACGCCTGTACCCGCGTACGGCGTCGCCACGCCCTCGACTGTGCCATCAATCTGGGCGCCGTCGTCGCGCATGGTCAGCTCAATCGGAGGAGGCGACGCTCCCAGGCCGACTACAAGCATGTGATGCAGCAGATCCACTCCACCAGAGGTGATCGACGCTGCAAAGCCCCGGGATGAATCTACCCGTACCCAGTACCGTCCAGGTTGCACGTCATCGAGCACTATGGAATTGTCATCTGGCGCTGAAGGACTCCGGGGAGTTGCACCTCTTTCCATGCCGAAATCGTCCGCCGGCTCTAACCTCACGTTGACGTAGCGCTCGCGATCCCGCCGGATGCCATCGGCCCCGCCTAGACCATTCGTCTCTGGATTGTTCTCACCAGTGAATTGTTCTCTTAGATTCACGCTAATCGAGCCGTTAGGAACCAATGTCGTGGTTGGTCCTTCCACGGCCGCACCTTTCACCGTGATATTCAGCAATCCGGTCGCCCCGTTAGGTCCGAAGTTTATGGCTTCCAGCGTGTATGTTCCGTCCGGCAGCATGCCTTCAATGGTTTGCGTCCTGTCGTTATAGCCGAGGGAATACCCTGGACCATGGTGGCCGTGAAGCGAAACAACCACTGCAGTCGGAACACCGGCCGCTACGTTGTTGAGGCGGACTTTCACCGGATAGTAAGCCCTTCTCACTGGAGTCAAATCCGCATGAAAAATCTTGCCTGCCGATAACGAAATAGTGCTGCCCGATGCAAAATCGTTTGCCGCGGGAAAGTAGACAGGCGGATATCCATACAGCTGTCCGTGCGGGTTGAAGGTTAGTGGATCGCGGTCCAATAATTCGTGTGTGAACAGCTTGTATGTGCCTGCAGCAAGCTCAGCAAAGTGGAACTCCCCATTGGATCTGGTTGTGACCCTGCCCGCGGAAATCCAGTGGGCTCGGCCTTCCTGGACTTGTCTCCGATATATCTCTACTTCGACCTTGTCGGAGCCGTCAGAAGTGGGGAATACAACCCGTCCCACAATGGAGGCTTCGGGCACGAGCAGGATCGTCAGCTCCTGATTCGGCGTAACCGGCTGGGAGTTCTGAACTCCGGGGCTGTCGGGCAAGAATCCTGGTTTTCGGGCGGTGAGAGCAGTTGGAAAAATAAAAGGCGGATCGCTTGAGAGTCTGGACACAGTTCCATTGGAGCCCTCAGCACCGTCGGCGGATTTGTCAGGGCTGGTCTCCGGAAGAACGAATTCAAAATGCCCCTGATCATCTGTCATGGTCGCGAACCGGTTGTCAGAGGAGACGACGAGTGCGCGGCTTATCGGCTCACGCGTGACGCTGTTCAGGACGCTGCCGTGAATACTCGCAGTCTGGTTGTCGGTTGGAGTGTCCTGTGCGTTCGATCGAATGCAACAAGAAAGGACAGCGACCAAGGCGATCACCTTGGGCAACGACCATCCGCGCCTGCAGAAAGAAGAACGATTTAACTTGCCAGCAAGCATCGCCACGATTACCTGGGGACGACGTGCTTAGACGTCAACAGTATGATGCGAGAAAAAAACGAGAAAGGCAAACCTGGAGGGACAGCTCAAGTGTTTGAGACGGAGAGATGCATTCAATTGACGAAGGAGAATGTGTGGGGGAAGTATCAAACTCCTACTGGATAGAACTAGCCACGTTGGAGAACACGGTATTCGATTTAGTCCCGACGAGTCGAATGGTCCCCACGACGAGTACAAGAATAACCGCCAACATCACTGCGTATTCAGCAATGTCCTGCCCTTGATCGTCACTCCACAGTCTGCGAACAAATCCGGTCATATCGTTCTCCCCCACCTTGGCTCTGATGATTGACGTCCCCAGGTTCCGAGTTGCATACGACACCACACATCGAGCCATCCGTCCTTGATGTAGCGCAAAGAAGAACTGTCGCCCCAAAATCACTTTGTGCAGGGCCGTGGAGGGCCTGGAGGGCCTTGTGAGCTTGACACGCGAACGCCAGCGAGAGTAGCGTACCCCCTGGCTACTTCGAAGGTCTCCGTTGTGTCCAAGGTTTCTCTATTCCAAGGTTTGGGCCCCGAAAATTCTGGCGTTTCCAACGTGGGAAGAAGGCGCCTCCTCGACCGCAAGGTGGATTCGAAAATAACGTCGCTCCTTATCGTCACCAAGCAACGTTAACCAGCCAAACGCGGAGTTAGCTACGCTCGGCTCCCAGCCGACGAGACTCCGAGGAGAATTGTCACCGTGAAAGAACGAATTCCTTTGTTGGGCATCACTGTGTTGCTGCTCGCGGTCGCTATGTTGTTGATCAGTGGGCAGTTCTTGCTGGCCGGGCCGCCGGCCGCAAAGGCAGCGCTGGCTACCACGCTTAACTGGCTGCATTATGGCAACGACCTGGCCAACACCCGCTTCCAGGATGTCGATCTGATCAATCCCAGCAACGTTGCCAACCTCAAGGTCGCTTGGGTATTTCACACGAAGGTACTCGATGACAAGGCTGAACTGGAGACTTCTCCGATCGTGGTCAATGGCACGATGTATATCACCGATGGCCACGATGATGTATTTGCGCTGGATGCAGCCACAGGCGAACAGAAGTGGTCTTACAAGCCTATCGAGATGCCCGGGGAAATGCCTTCTCTGGATCAGATTTCTGTCTGCTGTGGGCGCAATAACCGCGGCGTCATTTTTGTCCCGGGCTCAGGTTCTGGAACAGATAAGGTTATCTATGGCCGCCTTGACGACGTCGTGGTAGCCCTGGACGCGAAAACCGGCGAGGTTCTCTGGAAAAACACCGTGGCCGACTTTCACACCCGGGTTGCCATCAACATGGCACCCCAGGCCGCGAATGGATTGGTCATAGTGGCTCTATCCGGAGGCGAGTATCAGGTTCGTGGCCAGGTCATCGCGCTCCACACCGATAGTGGCACGGTTGCGTGGCGCTTCTACACCACGGAACCGCATTCCTGGGCCGGTAATTCCTGGAGGGCGGGGGGCGCTATGGCGTGGCAGACGCCCTCGATCGATGCGCAACTGGGCCTCGTCTACTTCGGCACTGGGAACGCCGCCCCTGACATCAACGGAGTCGACCGCAAGGGCGACAATCTGTATTCTTCTTCGACGGTCGCTCTCGACCTCGCCACCGGCAAGGTGCGCTGGTATTTCCAGGAGACGCACCACGATCTCTGGGACTATGACAGCACGATGACAACTGTGTTGTTCCCCGTCCGCAGAGGTGGTCAGACTATCCCGGCGCTCGGCCACTGCAGCAAGAACGGGAACTACTACATCCTGGATCGGCGAAACGGCCATCCGGTGTTTCCAGTGAGAGAGGTCAAGGTTCCGACCACCCCCGGCTGGCAACATCCGTCCCCAACGCAACCGGTTTCATCGGTCGAACCGCTGACGCCGCTAAAATTTATTCCTGGCACGATCGACACTACCTTGCTGCCGTCGGGCGTTAAGTTGGCGCCGCAGTACACGCTTCCGCAGCAGCAGACATACCTGATAGTGCCGGGAGATGATGGCGGCTGCGAGGGGATCGCGCAAGGATATAGTCCCCGGACGAAGTACGTCTACTACGGAACACGATACGAGCCGACCACGTTTTTCACCTACCCGAACAATAAAGGCCCCAATTCAGGCGGCCTCTTCCTGGGCTCCACGTTCGACGAATTGACTCCGAAAGAAGGAGTAACGAATTTTGGCTTGTACGGTGCGACCGACACCACTACGGGCAAGCTGGTGTGGAAGATCCAGATCGATCAGCCCGCGAAATCGGGCGTACTCATTGCCGGCGACCTGTTGTTCTTTGGCGAGGGCAACGGCAAGTTCAACGCGGTGAATGCGGCCACCGGGGAAATGTTGTTTACGTTCGATGGCACGACCATCTCCAATGGAGGTGGGGCGCAAGGAGCCCCGGTCGCCTACGTGGTGAATGGCAAGGAATACATCGTGAACGATTTTGGCGGGAATGTCCCCGACAGGGCTAATTTTCCGCCCAACCCTGTTGGCGATGCTGTGGTAGCTTTTACACTGCCATAAAAAGCTTTCGCCGCCTCTAGGAATGGTAAATTGCGGCGGTGACAACCGCTGGGCGAAACAAAACGAAGTCTTTGAGCATCAAAGGAGCTATGCACATGGAATGGGTTACACCCGATTTTGAAGACATTTCCGTGGCGTGTGAGATCAACTCATATGCCGTGGCAACGCTATAAACCAACACGGTGCGCGTCAAGGTACTGGGCTCCGCTGCTGGAGGCGGCTTTCCGCAGTGGAATTGTGCCTGCCGCAATTGCAAGGGCATACGCGAGCGGACGTTGCAATCAAGCGCCCGCTCGCAATGTCAAATAGCGATCAGCGGCGACGATAAAGATTGGTTCCTGCTGAACGCCTCCCCCGATCTGCGCACGCAGATCGAGAGCACACCGGAGCTACACTCCCGGCCCGAGGGCGGCGCGGCAAGCACTATGGTGGACAACGGGGCGTTCCGTCACAGTCCGATTGCCGGGGTAGTGCTCACCGGGGGCGACTTGGACCAGGTACTCGGACTCCTTCTACTGCGAGAGCTCGAGCCCCTTCAAATCTACTCGACGGGATCCTTACGGCGGCTCCTCAGGGAGCGCAATATCTTCTTTAACATGCTGTCCCGGCAGCCTTGGCAGAGTGTCTGGACGGATATTCTGCCCGGTGAAAGGTTCCGCTTGGCGACTCCGGACTCGATTCCTTATTTAGAGTGTCAGCCCGTTGCTCTATCCGGTTCCTTTCCAGCCTACGTGGATGGAAGCGGGACCGATTTGAATCCTGAGGAAGCGGTCCTGGGTCTCGTAGTTGCGGCGAGCGACGGGGGCGGACGATTGGCTTACTTTCCAACTGCACCCGCCGTGGAAGATGAGCTGTTAGAGCTGTTCGACTCCTGCGACATCTTACTGTTTGATGGGACATTCTGGTCTGACGATGAACTGATCGGCCTGAAGCGGGGCTTCCGCAGCGCCACTGGAATGGGTCACCTACCTATCTCCGGGCGGGGCGGGAGCCTCGAGCGGCTTGCAAAACTGGGGCGGCCACGCAAGGTTTTTATTCACATCAACAACACCAATCCCGTTCTGGATAAAGACAGCCAGCAGTATCGTGAAGTAATCGAGGCTGGGTGGGAAATAGCGGAGGATGGATGGGAATTCAGGTTGCAGTACCCGAAACAAGCGCGCGCCTCCTGACCGAGAAAGAATTTTCTGGACGTCTGGAGGCAATTGGGGAGGATCGCTACCATCACCGCCACCCCTTCCACCTGCTGATGCACCAAGGGCGTCTTACACCCGGACAGCTTCAGGCCTGGGTGCTGAATCGCTACTACTACCAGAGCCGTGTCCCCATGAAGGACGCCATCATTCTTTCCCGCAGCGATGATCTCGAGTTTCGGCGTGCCTGGCGAAAGCGGCTGCTCGACCAGGACGGCCGCGACGGAGACGGAGGTCTGGAACGCTGGTTGAAACTGGCTGAGGCCACGGGACTGGCGCGCGAGCGGGTGACCGCCTGCGCGGAACTACTGCCCGGCGTGCGATATGCGGTTGACGCTTACCTCGCGCTGGTCGAACGGGGAACTTTGCTGGAAGCAGTTGCTTCATCGCTCACCGAATTATTTGCGAGTCGCCTGATCGCTGTACGGCTGGATTCCTTACGCCGCCATTATGCATGGCTTAGCGATGCGCTCGGCTACTTTGAAGCCCGGCTTTCTCAAGCCCCCGAAGATGCGCAATTTGCCTTTAATTGGGTGTATGAACATGCCCGCAACCGCAATGAGCAGGAGCTGGCGGTTCGAGCTCTCACGCGCAAGTGCGACCTGCTCTGGGCGCAACTCGATGCCTTGTACTTCGCTTATGTTCAGCCCGGGTGGCCTCCGCCCGGAGCTTTTCGTCCGGAGCAAGATTGAATACCCTCAATAGCTCGTCACAGCCGCGACTGGCGGTTGGCTGCCGCGTTCGCGAAGGCGAGGATGGTGCCGGAGCGCTTTTGGTTCCAGAAGGTGTCTTGCGATTGAAAGGCACCGCTATCGATATCCTTCGACTCTGCGACGGCAGGCGCACATTTGCCGAGATTCTCGTCGAAATGGAGAGCCGCTATCAATCAGCGGACCCCAAGCAGATGGAACAAGAGATCGAGTCTTTTCTGAGCCGCCTGCAGCAGCGGCGAGTGATTGACTTCTGATGACAACCCCACCATTGGCGCTGATCGCCGAGCTGACACACCGTTGTCCACTCCATTGTGTGTATTGCTCTAATCCACTGCAACTCCGTGCGAATTTCGAGGAGCTTCCAACCGAAGTGTGGATCCAGGTTCTAGAACAGGCGGCGAAACTCGGAATGTTTCAGGTGCACTTTACCGGTGGAGAGCCGCTGGCCCGCAGCGCCCTCAATTCGTTAGTTTCGGTCGCACATTCCCTTGATTTGTATACGAACCTGATCACGTCAGGAATAGGGCTGAATGAGAAAAAGCTGGCCTCGTTGATCGCAGCAGGCTTGGATCACCTGCAATTGAGCTTTCAGGATTCTGACGAGGGCTCCGCCGATCGTGTGGCGGGTGTACCCGTCCATGCCCGAAAAGTGGCTCTCGCCAACCTTATTCACGAGTGTAAGAGCCTGGCTTTTACTGTCAATCTGGTGGTGCACCGTCATAACCTGGATCGCCTCGAGTCAATAATCTCATTTGCGGAATCGCTGGGTCCGCAGCGCATCGAGATTGCGAATGTTCAGTATTACGGGTGGGCTCTGAAAAACCGCGAGTGGCTGCTACCCACTTGCGAGCAGGTTCAACGCTCCGTTTTGATCGTGCAGCGAGCGCAAGAACGTCTCAAAGGTCGAATCAAAGTCGATTTCGTGACACCGGATTACTACGCCAGCTTTCCCAAACCTTGCATGGGAGGCTGGGGCCGCCAACTCATGCTGGTCGATCCTTCGGGGCGCGTCTTGCCCTGCCACGCCGCTACCGTTATTCCCGGAATGGATTTCGAAAATGTACGAGAAAAATCTCTGTCTTGGATTTGGGAAGACTCCGGGTCGTTCCGCCGATTTCGGGGAGAAGACTGGATGCCGGAACCTTGCAGAAGCTGCGACCGGCGTACCTTGGACTTTGGTGGCTGCCGCTGCCAAGCCTTCCTGGTCACGGGCGACGAAGCCGCAACCGATCCAGTGTGTTCCCTGGCTCCGGCACATAGCTTGATCGAAGAACGGATTTCACATGCAAATTTAAGTTGCGGGCCCGATGGAGCCTCGCTTCCGCCATCGTGGACCTATCGTACTCAGTCGGTACCATCGAGCCCGAGGAGTCCGCTTCAGGCTGAGCGGACCGAAGGGCGAGTGAGCGACACCCCCACTTCATAGATTCCGACTAGTGCTGCCCTTAGTAATACCGCGGCTGGCGCGCCAATTGCTGAAATCAGAGCCCCTGCAGGGAAGTCGCCTAGAGGCCGAACCTCCATAACGAGCAAAGTGTTGAGGCTCATTACACGTCCTCGCATT
>Ga0066689_10000006_pt1 | contig 29506 bp, 49 predicted proteins | sample GraSoiAngelo_138_FD_65626 | JGI IMG/M metagenome (GOLD analysis project Ga0066689, IMG submission 65626) | Grasslands soil microbial communities from the Angelo Coastal Reserve, California, USA - 14_0929_09_40cm | ecosystem: Environmental > Terrestrial > Soil > Grasslands | place: USA... | reverse complement strand
TCCTGTGGCAGGAGGCTACAAAGGGGGTGTCGCTGAACATGCACGACTCGCTCAAGCAGTGGCCATTGACAGGGATTGTGCACTCCAAAGTGCTTCTTGGGGATTATTCCAGATTATGGGCTTCCACTGGAAAGACCTTGGATATCCAACCCTCCAAGCATTTATCAATGCACAGTTTATTAGTGAGGATGGCCAGATGGATACGTTTGTTCGTTTCATCAAAGCCAATCCTGCTATTCACTTGGCACTGAAGAATAAGGATTGGGCGAAGTTTGCAAAACTGTACAACGGACCTGACTACCTCAAGAATAAATATGATACCAAGTTAGCAGAGGCATACGCCAGCTTTAAATAAGGAACCATCAATGGCTATCAAATACGACATCATCACGCAACAACGAGACACCTACGAAAGAAGTATTCAGGTCATTGGCCTAAACCTCGTAGGTGCAACTGCAAAAATGCAAGTTAGGAAGAATTATGGTGATACCGATACTCTTCTAACAATTGATATGACCTCTGGACTCTCCTTCGAGGGTGTTGATGTCATTGTACTAAACATTCCAGATGAATCGTTGGGAGATGCTATCTACTTCTCGGTGTATGACTTGTTCGTAACTGAGGCTAGTGGAGAATCCCACAAGATTATATATGGAACTTTCAAGACACTACCAAGTGTAACTGAGGTTTAAATGGTTGATATTATCGTAGATACATCGAGTGACCTTGATATTGCAGTCCGTATTAAGGGGCCAAAAGGTGATACTGGAGACAGTGCCTACTTAAGCTGGTTGAGTGAAGGTAATACAGGCACTGTCCAAGACTTCTTGAACAGTCTTAAATCCAGTGCAACGCCACTCTCCAATCAAACCCCCTCTGCACTATCTGTAACACCAGTGGCTGGAAGCTCTTCTAGTGCATCCAGAGACGATCACACTCACAAGCTACCCAGTGCCATTGACGTAGGGGCTGAGCCCGCTGGCCGAGTTGCTAGTGCCATCCTAGCCCACACATTAGACGCTGATGCTCACACTCAGTATGCCAAGGGTGTAGATGTATCGTCATCTTTGTCTGCTGTCGCAACTCAAATTACTGGATTGCAAACATTTGATGCGGATTTGTCTGCTGTAGTGGACACAAAAGCTTCTTCGGTGAGTGTCACTGCTGTTCAAACAAATGTGGACACACTAACTAGTGTTGTGAACACAAAGGCTGATTCATCTACTGTATCCAGTGTACAAGCTAACGTAGACACCCTGTCAACAACTGTTGACACTAAAGCTTCAACAGCGTCATTGACATCAACTTCAAACACACTCCAATCGAATATTGATAGTCTCACTACTGTAGTTGGAACCAAAGAACCTTCGATCAGTGCTGGGACAACTGGACAATACTGGCGGGGCGATAAGACATGGAATACACTAGATAAGGGTGCTGTTGGTCTTGGTAACGTAGATAATACTTCAGACGTTAACAAGCCAGTCAGTACAACACAACAAACAGCATTAGACCTTAAGACAGATAAATCAACATCTCTCTTGAGTTGGGCATACGCAAGTGCCTTTCAGCTCGTATCCGCAACCCGCGACATCAATGAAGCAATCACAACAGCTAGTATCGTTTGGCCAGATGGCATAACTGGTACATTCACCACTGATGTAGCTAGTTCATCATTTCCGGGGGCCATTGATGCGTGGCATGCTACATATGTTAGCTCCACAACAAAAACCATCAGACAAACAGCTGTAACAAGGGACGCAGCAGGGGCCGTAACAGCTCAGCCTGCTATCACTATTACATAAGGAAATTTTATGAGTATTCTAGATGCACCCGGTATTAGCAAGTCGCAAGCTGATTCCCGGTATGTAGTAAACTGGCCTGTTGTGACGGGCGAGACTGGAGTTCTTAATCAGAGCTACCCAGTAGGTGACGTTCGCCGTTACGGTGTCTTTCCTGACGGTGTTACAAACTGGGAAGTTACATACGCTTCCCGCATGACAGCAATTAAATTGAACTCTACTATCAAAGGAATCACCATCAAGTGGGTTCCGGGTTTGTACAAGACTGGCTTAAACATGAGCTATCTGTACTCCGGTAGTCGGATGCACTTTGAAAATGGATCACTGTTTGGGGATGTTATTCACCTTGTAAGTGGCGACGTTGCTGGGTCTGGAACCTACTTTGGTATGTCGGGTACGTTATCCAGAGCCTCAAACGTGGTAACCCTTACATCAGCAAGCCCTCACAGTATGGTTACTGCTGATATTGGAAGACCTCTTGTTGTCCAAGAATCTGTAGACCCAACATTCAATGGTACATTCACGCTTGCGAGTATCCCAACCTCAAGCACAGTTACGTGGGTGCAGACTGGTGCAGACTTAACGAGTGCCGATGCATGGGCGACTTCAAGACCTGTAAAAAACATTCGATGGACTGGTGTGATCGCCACTTGTGATAGGTTTGGCGTAACCGTGGTTAGTGATGCCTACGTAGAGAAAGTTCGTCAAGTTGATGATCCATCCTCGCATATCAGTGGCTCTCGCGGACGTGGTACGCATATCTATTACGCAGTTACCGATTTGTGTATTCCCGGTGGCATCTCAGTCGAAGGTTGTGGAGCCGCAACAAATACATGGGCTGGTGTCTCTATTGATGGGGATACTATGCGACCTAGACGTGTGACTATTGGTGATATAGATATTGTGTCAGATGTAAATGGTGCATTCATTCAATGTGATGACAGCATTATAGGAAATATCCGAGTTACAGACTACGGACTGTCTGCGTCAACTAACACTGCTCCCGGAACAAGTGCAGCACAACAGAACAGATGCTCTGGTGTTTGGATTCACCGTGCAGGGAATACTTCCATAGGGGATATCCACGCAGAATACCCTAGAGGTGCTTCGCGTCCTTATGCGTATGGCCCGCTGTTGGTATCACAAACTGGGTCTACGACAATCCAAACACCAGTCACCGCAGGAAATGTGTTCGCACCCCGTGCTAATGACCTCCGTGGTATCTGTATTGGTGATCCTGATAGCCCGACTACAGGGAGTGTTGATTTTAGTTGCGCATCTATACAACTAACTAGAGCAGGGGCAGTAGCACCACTAACCGCATATCCATTGCTGTATGGTGTAGCGTCCAGTCAATCTGGTGCAGGTGCATTGGTGAAGTTGTCATGTCGTGATATTCGATTGATCACTGACGACCTTACACAATGCGTGGCATTCCAATCTTACACTGCAATCTCCAACGAACATGTGACTATTCGCGGAAAGGGCTGCCTACTTGAGAGCAATGCACGCGGGACATGGGGTAAGATATTTGCCCGTTACCAAGGTCCACAAACATCACAGCCTAACTTGTTGATCGCAGCCACATCCCCAAACGGCGGTGGTTTGATCAGGTTTGTTTTGCCAACTGATACGGTAGACCTACGACAATGGCTTGACGTTGGTGGTGTTGAATTCGATTGCCGTGGGTCTCCAGCAAACATTGTCAACTCAACAGTCTTAACCTTCTACAGTACAAACTACGCCACTGTTGGGAAAGTTCGACTCAGGGACGCCCGCGCAGATACCGCCATGATTCGAATCGTTGGTAGCAACTACATCAACTTTGGTCCTAGCCTCCTGTTTGGACTTGCTTATGTTAGCCCACAGAATCGTCCAGTACGAATCGAGAACTCGGTTGGTGTGTCGTTCAAAGGCGGTAAATGGGATAACTTTAAAGAGCAGCCATCACAAGTCGGCACAGTGTCTGGAACATTAGAGAACATCGATCTAATTTGTACAGACACGAACACAGATGCGACTCGCTGGTCGGCCACTAGCTGGAATCAACTTAAAACTACAGGTTTTAATTTCATATAATAAACTAATAGAGGTGCTACATGTCTAATAAAACTCACTTGACTCTTGGTGTTATCGCCGCTGCATTCCTTGCAGCAGAGCCATTGATGATGTTGTGGCAGCCTCTCCTTCCTCCGGGATCATATGCAGGGATTGCAACATTTGTCGCTATTGTACGAGCTGGACTCGTATACTACACGACTAAGGATAAAGAGGTAGAAGATGCTGCAAGTAATTAAACAATATGCCATGGCAATCATCCTGAGCTTACTCTTGATTGTCAGTGGCTACTCATACTATGCATATAATAAAATTCAACACCTATATCAGGATGTGACTACATACAAAGTAGCTGCTGTAGATAATTTGAAGGCCAAGGAGCAGGCCGATGCAAGCTGTCTGATTACAGTGGAGACACTGAATCAGTATTACCGCAGAGAGAACGCCCTTAACGCTGCCCAACAGTCCACAGGAGACGCTATCAATGCCCTACCTACCATGACCATCAAGGAGGAAGCTAATGCAGCTCCTACGAAGTCTCAGAGCTTTTCTGATGGGGATCGTCTTAGTCCTGATCTTATGCGCCTGCTCGACACAGCCTACTGTGACGGTGACAAAGACCATTGTACTGGCCCCACCAAATGAGTTGATGCAACGCTGCACCCCTGAACGTGTACAGGAAGACACTGTTCGTGCTTTGGCTCACGCGTACGTGACCAACACATACGAAGTATGGAAATGTAACAGTCGAATCGAAAGTATCCAACAATGGGTACTCAAACAACAGGAACTTTATAATGGCGACAGCAACAGCAGTAAGTAGTGATTTGAATTCCGCAGTGAAAAGTGTACTTGGGTACATTGCTGGGGCACTGCTAATGGTCGTGATGGGCGTGACAGGTGCAGCCTACTCCGATCTAAAGAGTACACAAGACACATTGGAACAGAGGATTTACGTATTGCAACGTGACTCCGTATCTGAGTCCAAACTAAAAGACACCGAAGTGCGTATTAATGCATCGACAGCAGTTCAGATTGATGGTGTTCGTAGTGAAGTAAGATTGATGAACACATATCTTGAGAAGTTGATGGAAGAAATTCGTAACAACAACAGGAATCGTAGATAAGAGAAGGTAGATAAGGTATGACAAGGAAACAAGACTGGTTACTGGCAATTCTTGCTGGCGGTCTGGTGATCACGCTCCTTGTCTGTGTGTGTCTATTGGCTCTTCCGACTGACAACAATAAAACGAGTCGATTGGCACTAGATGTAGCTCAACAAGAATACCAACGAGAGCTATTGGAAGTAGATAGGAAGTATGAAATCAAGATGAATCGACTTCAGGAACAGATAAACTCACTCCAGTTCATTGTGAGTAAGCAAAATGACTTGCTACGGGACGACGTTCAAAGGAATAAACGTGATATTGATGACATCAGAGAACGAGCAAAAATGGCCGGCTCCCGTAGATAACGGGGCCGGCTTCTTTGTGTCTGGGGATTAGTTACCCCATTTACTCACATTATTCTTCAGATTACATTGTGGGCAAACAATACGGTAGTAGGTGTCGCCCCCACCGCCCCAATCCTTGATAAACTCTGAAGTGATATCAGTGTAATCATACTCAAGCTTTGCCTTGCAGTGATAGCAAGTGGTGGTTTTGCATGGAGCTTTCTCTACTACCCGTACCATGTTATTCCTCCTTCAACAAATATGTATTGCTAATCACTTTGAACGAGAAGTCACGTGTGGTACTCTTATAGACGAAGCCTTCACGATACTTACCTTTGATGCCAGAAGGGCCATCAGCACGTGTTAGTGCATCTGCAACTGTGGCTGGCAACACACCAACATTGTTGATTGGAACACCCTGTACACGGTAGTTAGTCAGGAACAACTGACGTTCAGTAGGTAGCATATAACGTTGCTCGTCAATCAGGTAGATATCGTAGCAGTAGAACTCATTCTTATCCACACCTTCAAAGTTCTTCTGAATCGAAGGGCCAACCATCTCACCTTGAATAGCGAGGTTACGACCATCAAGACGGATCGCTTCAATCAGTTTAGCCTCAGCAACCATCTGAGTGAATGTGTTATCGTCTTTCTTGATTACACGCTCCCACTTTGCATTACGAATACCCCGGCTGCGACAATGCTGAAGGAACCGAACAACAGTAGCAACCAGCCCACGTGTTTCATCTTCCATCCGAAAACCGACGTTACGACTAGCCACACCAGACACACCATCACGAACAAACGCAGTAAGGGAGCTACCATCAAGTTTAAAAGACTCTTCAAATTTCTCTCCTTGTTCAACAGCTTTGTTGTAGAGTGCGGTGATATTCTGCACTCGGGTCTGGTCAGTCTTTGGTACAAACTTCGGAAAGCCCAGAGCACTGGTGCCATTCTTTGGATTGGCAGAGCCAGAGTTATTCATGGCCTTCTCTTCAGACTTCTCATACTTGATGACACCAAGTTTATCAGTCAGATCGTCACCAACTTTGGCAGTGATGCCAGTCTCAGACAACGGAATACAGAAACCTTGAGACAGTTGCTTACGCAGCTTCATGGTCTTGATACGTGCATGTGTACGGCCATCCACAACGTGGAGCAGCTTGCTCGACAGAGTAGCCAGTGAACTAAAGTATGGACGTTCAGTGTCAAGCAAACTATCTACCTCGAAATACACGGCCTTCGTATCATTGATGACGTAAAGCCCTTTCTGCACAACTACTTGCCAGCCACCTACAATAGCCAGTTCGATACGATCAGCACCTTCGATAGGCAGCAGCTCATCAATGGTTACAACACGGGCGAGAGTACGTTCACTCATTCAATTCTCCTTAAATTTGGGCGTAAGAAAGCCCTCGGTGACGAGGGCAGGGTACATCACTTTACGACAACAGTATTCAGCATGTCACCGAAACGAAGAGCCTTCGGATCAGACTGAGCGTCCAGATGTTCAAGCAACATTGGGTAGCATTCTTGCACAGCTAGAAGCATTCCGCAAGTGATGGCTAAAGCCTCGATTGGCTCCATGGCAGCGTCGATCAGCTCTTGACTGGCACCATTATCAATCAGATGCTCAAGACCCACAACTGCACGGTCGTACAATGCTTTTAGGTTAGCACTTGGCAGCAGTGGGATCGATTTGATAATCCCCATTAACGTGCACCTGCCAGAGCTTGCAGCAGTTGAAGAAGCATAAACTCTTCAGGAGTGCCCATCGCAGCTTCAATACGCTCTTGCTCAGACACCAGTTCAGAGGTACACTGTTTGATGACAGTCAGACCACGTGTGACAGCTTCTACTTCACCTTGACGGTAAGCATTAGCAACCACACCAACAGCCTTATCTACCAGCTCAACAGCTTGCATGATCCCAGCAAGCTCAGTAGCTAGTTCACCGACCTGCTCTTGCAGTACAGCATCAGCAGAAAGACCCATCTCGTTCAGACGATCAGCGATTGCGAGGCCAGCCAGTACAGCGTTTGCGATTACGACTTTCATTTGAATCTCCTTATGTGTGTTTGATGGCGCTCATCTTACAACGTTTCGGAATCCTGTCAACACCTATTTTTCCTATTGACAGAAAGAATTTCCATGCTAATATTCATCACGTCGTAGGGGAGATATGTCTGGTTATTCGCTCACCGACCTACGAGAACACGCCCTATGAAGAGGAAGCTGTTGGGGCCACTGAGGTTGAATGAGAGAACAGTGCAGCGATGACTCTGGTATAGAGGAAGGCTCTCAATCTATAGCGTCACATGACGCCGACTTGCGATCTGAATTTAGGATAGCACATGAGATAAACCTCAAGGCACGTCGAGGCGATTAAATTCGTATGGCGAGCCTTGGGATAGGTTTATCTCGACAATACGAAACTGATTTAGGATATGCGAAAGCTGTTGACAGCATTAGAACATCCATATAGAATGTGTGACATCAGCCAGAGGATCACTATGAAATTCGCAATATGCTTGACATTACTCGCTGTCTCTATATTTGGTACTGTGTTCGCAAAGCAAGATCACTTCAACGATCAGAAAATTGCTTGCATTAAGGCACAAGGTAATGGTAGTGTATTACACAGCAACACAGGAATGCCAATCGGATACGATTGTATGAGAATGCACCTCGTCCTTAAATACAAGAATGGAGAATACAGATGAACAGAGAATTGGCCTACGCTTTCTCGCAACTGCGAGTCAGTCAACGCACTGCTGTACTGCAAGACATCAGCTTGAATTTGCATCAAGCGAAGGAAGAATCTAACCTTGACTTCATGAAACGTTGTCTGGAGAAGATTTCCTGTGCAGGGTTGATTCGTGAATTGGAAATTTCTATGCTAAGGTTCCAATAAGAGCTTGACAGATAGTGCAACCTAAGCCATAATGGCGACTCATACAGAAGCAAGCATTACATTTAAGGGGAATCAAATGTTCGGAGCAATCGGTTTAGACGAAATCATCAACTGCGGTGATGTGAATCTTGTGAAAGAGTTCTTCGGTGACTCAAGCTGGCGTATCCTACCTCTTGACGCTGCACCATCAGACAAATTTGTAGCTGAGATGGTCTTTAGCCGTCTTGACGATCAACTGTTTCCCGGTCATACTGTGGCTCATGGGTACGTCTACAATGACTCTCGTGGTATCTTCAGTGATGGTGACCCTGTTCGCACCTCGACAGTGAAGCAGGTTGTTGAGATCGATGGCGAGATGTACATCGAGACTCGCAACACCATGTACAAATTGATTGATAAGCCTGAATAAAGACTTGACAGAGACTTAACTCTCTGATACAATCATCAAATATTAAAGCATTCAAAGGAGAATATCAAATGGCAATTTCTGTAACTCGCGCTCTGGCTGAAGTGAAATCTCTCAATGATCGTATTGAGAAGGCCACTCGCGGTTCTGTATTCGTCTCTATCACTACTGGTGGTAAGGTGACAAATGGTGGTGATCTACAAGCTACCTCCAACGCTCTCAAGGCAAACCTGCAATCTGTGAATGACTTGATTGATCGTCGTAACCTCGTTAAAGGCGCTATCATTCGATCTAACGCTGTCACCAATGTGACTATCAATGGCGTTGAGATGTCTGTAGCTGAGGCTATCGAACGTAAAGGCTCTATCGATAAAGAGCGTACCTTGCTGGCTATCCTGCTTCAGCAATTAACTCAGGTGAAAACTGCCGTGGAACGTAACAACGTCGCCATGCAGGGTAAGATCGACGCCATGTTGATCACTGCTGTTGGTAAGGAACGCAAAGCTACTGAGGAAGAACTGGAGGCCATCAGCAAGCCTTACACAGCTTCCAACGTTACAGCCCTGCTCGATCCAAGTGGTCTTGAAGTTGTAACGCTACAGATGTCTGAAGCTATCAACGGCTTCGTGTTTGAAGTGGACTACGTTCTCTCTGAAGCTAACGCCAAGACTGAACTGACCGTATAAGAATTTTCCCATGCTACAGTGAATTGCCTAAATTCCTGTAACCCATTCCTCGGGGGTATATCCGTGGAGCCAAATATCGGATAAAATCGACTGCTTAGTCTATTTAACCACGCCAACTATTACTCTGGCGAGTTGAAATACGCACTGACTACGATCAAAGCTGAACTGGCAAAGCTGCAAAGCTAAAAGGTCAACTACTAACCTTTTAAAGTTCTAACCAGCATAGATGAAAGCTACTCCAAATCTTGGACTCACGTTGAGACGTATCTACAGGACGGACGCTGGCAATGCACCGAGCTGCTGTTAGCATGGAAAACCAATTAAAGCCCTGAGCCTAAACAGCTTGGGGCTTTTCTCATTCTTGGGCTTGACAAAGGGTAAGATTGGTGTAGAATGCCTGAACACAAACAGGAGGCACAGGATGATCACAGAAGGACAAATAATCAACATGGCGGATGAATTGGAGAAGCGTGTACAAGCACGTGACAGCTCATACACTGTTCGTGTGCAATCCGCTGGTGGGCTTCATGGGCAAACGATGTACCTGATCCACATTGAGAACGCCACACACGTTGACAAGTATCTTGTTGATAGTGCAACCCACGAATGGATCAGAGAAGCATGACACCAAGAAACCCCTTGGCAGGACCGAATAGACGTGTTAACATCCCTAAGATCGAACGGGACAGAACAAAGTACCGTCGAAAAGATAAACACAAACGGAGGACACAAGAATGACAAGCGTTCCAGTGATGAACGGAAACACAATCATTATCCCATTCCCAACAATGCATGCAGCTTGGGACTTCACAATCTTAGCTAAGCTTACACAGTTTGCAGTGCGTGAGATTCCTGAAGGCTATAGCCTCTCGACTCCAGTGACTCCAGCCCTTGAGGCAGTGATTCCCGGCATTCTACATGGTGCCAGAGCACGTGCTAAGCCTGAGAAGCCAAAGCCTCCTACAGGCGGCGGTAGCAACCCTGACGGCACTCCACCAAACGGGGGCACTCCGGGTAACACTTCTATATATGAACAAACATTTACGGAGGCCAGTGCTGCTTGACTAGTAATGAGATTGCAGATAGATATGGAATTGATCTGTACACCTATGGTAAGGTAGGATGCCCAAAATGTATTGAGAAGGGTGGCGATAATAGCCATGACAACCTGATGGTTTATGGGTGTGATGATATTGGTCGTCATAAAGGAGCACATTGTTTCGGCATGTGTGGAGGCTTCACTATTCCATCTGAGGAATGGCTTGAAGAAAACGGTGTTACAGAAGAGCAGGAGTATAGTGTTGTGGGTGCAGAGTTTAATGATGAAATCCATGCAAAGATGAAAGAGGTGACAACCACTGACTCTAAAGGTCTACGTGGTATTCGCAAGGACACAACCGCAGCTTTCGGTGTACGTCATGAGATTGATACCAAGACTGGTGAAGTTAAGGTTCAGTATTACCCTTGTACTATGGAGTCTGACAATGATCATGGCTTCTTCTTGTCTGGTTACAAGCGACGTGAGCTGCCTAAAGACTTCCGTGGAGCTTTGGGTGAAACTGGTCGAGAGTGTCAACTGTTTGGACAATTCAAGTTTATCCGTGCACGTGGTAAGTATTGTCTGATAGTTGGTGGTGAAGTTGACCAACTATCTGCATTCCAGATGCTTGCTGATAAGACAGCACGTGACAATGCGAAGAATGGAACTAGTTATGATCCAATCCCAACTGTATCGCCTACCATCGGTGAGACAGGCTGTGAGAAACAGATTGTAGGCCAGTATGAATGGTTCAACCGTTTCGAGCGTATCATCGTCTGTATGGATAACGATGCAGCGGGGCGAGAAGCAGCAGAGAAGGTCTGTAAGGCTCTGCCTAAGGGTAAAGCTTACATCATGGAGATGTCTCTTAAAGACCCGAATGAATACCTAAAGGCTGAGAAGGGTTTCCAGTTTGTACAAGACTTCTACAAAGCTATGCCATATACCCCATCTGGTATTGTAGGCTCTGGTAGCCTAATGAACTTGATGAAGAAGGCAGCGGTGATCCCAAAGATTCCATTGCCACGTTATATGCACCGTGTTGAGAAGATGATGGGTGGTGGTATTCCACTGAAGGTGATTGTCAACCTTGGATCTGCGTCTGGCACTGGTAAATCCACACACGTAGATGAATGTGTCTATCACTGGATTTTCAACAGTCCTCATAAACCGGGTGTTCTTTCGCTTGAAAGTGATTGTGCACAGTACGGTAATAAGATGTTGTCTCGTCACATGGGTAAGAAGATTGACCTGATGACTGACTCTGAGAAGATCGCATTCTTTGATTCTCAAGAGGCTGAGGACGCTGCTAACGAGTTATTCTTCAAAGAGGATGGCTCTCACCGCTGGCATTTGATTGAAGAGCGTGATGGCTCTCTGGATGACATCAAAGAGAAGATCATGAACCTGATCGTTGCATGTGAGTGCAAAGTGATCATCATTGACCCTCTCCAAGACATCATGGACGGCATGAGCAATGAGGAACAAGCTGTATTCATGAAGTGGCTGAAAGGTATGGTGAAGAGCCATGATGTTAGCTTCGTACTGATCAACCACGTTCGTAAGAGTAGTGGTGGTGCTAAGGCCAACTCGGCTGGTGCTGATCTGTTTGAAGAAGATTTCCAAGGCAGCTCTGCTATCTTCAAGTCTGCTGCATGCAACCTGTTGTTCACACGTAACAAAGAGGCTGAGTGTGAGATTGAGCGTAACATCACAAGCATGAAGATGACTAAATGTCGTTGGACAGGTAACACAAGTCCTAATGCTGGTAAGTATTACTACGACAATGCGACACACACGGTTCACGATCTGGAAGACTTCCTTGATAGAAACCCTGATGCTGCTAAGCAATACGCAGCAAGTCAAGAAGCCAAAGACGATTGACAGTTGACAGAGCCACTATGCTTCGGTATAGTGGCTCTCATTGTTTAGGAGACTTGAAAATGAAACAGATTACAAATTGGAGGCAAGCAAGCATTGCCGACTTCGAAGCGGATGCTCTGCTTCATGACGTAACCAAGATGCACGTGATGTCTTACCAGATTCGTGAGATGAACGGTGAGTTATCCAAGGTGTTTACCATTCGTCGGGACCATACCAACTATCAAGAGCGTGTAGCCAAGTTCTTCAAGCATCATATTGACAAGGGTATCCCTCTTGTTATGCACAACGGTGTTGGCTATGACGTTAAGATGGTTGAGAAGGTTCTCGGTATAAACCTCACCGGTCTGATGGTCATTGACACACTGGCTCTGTCGTGGTATTTGAGTCCTGAACGTCGCATGCACGGCCTTGATAGCTTCTTTGAAGACTATGGCATTGCCAAGCCACCAATCTCTGACTGGGATGGTGACGGCAAAGAGTTCCTTGACACAATGGAAAACCGTTGTACAGAAGACGTTAAGATCAACACAGCTTTGTGGAAGGATCACATGGCTCGTCTTGAGGATATGTACACTCTGGCTCAACACGCAATTAACTTTGGTCAGACAGACGAGAAGAGTGGGAAAACTCTTTGGGTTGGTGGTACTCGCATCACACGTGATGAGTGGATTCCAATTGATGGCATGATCAATCGTTCTGTTGACAGTGCGATTGACAGCATCCTGACATTCCTAATGTTCAAGATGGACTGTGCAGCGCTGCAAGAGGCAACACGTTGGGAGTGTGACGTAGATCACATCCGTACATCACTTGAAAAACTTGAAGCCATTGTGCTGAGTGCACGTGAAGGCTTGGCTGCTGTGATGCCTATGGTCCCTAAGTATGTCAAGAAGGAAGCACCAAAGGCTGACCCATTCAAAAAGAATGGTGATCGTAATGCCCACTGGGTTAAGTGGGATGAAACAATGCGTAAGTTTGAGGATAAGGATAAAGAAGAAAACGGATTCATTCTTGTTTACCAAGACCCTGATGACTTGCAGACTGAATATCGCGTATGGAATAAGAATGAAGAGCCAAATCCGGGTAGTCCGGTACAAGTTAAAGACTTCCTGTTCTCCAAAGGTTGGGTTCCTCAGACATTCAAATATGAGAAGGATGAACCAGCATTCAATGCTTGGATTGCTTCTAAGCCACAAGGCAAGGGTAGTCACAAACAATGGGAACGCTGGAAGCTTGCACGTCCAGCAGAGCGGGCAATCCCTCAAATCTCTGTTGGTGGTGATGATGGTAAGGAGCTTTGTCATTCCCTGATTGATCTGGCTGAAGAAGTGCCAGCTATTAAGGTTTACGCTGACTACAAGGTAGCTGAGAACCGCCGTAACACCCTCAAGGCATTCTTAGAGGACATGGAGGACGAACGTTACCTGAAGGCTCGTATAGGCGGTTTCACGAACACCTTACGAGTGAAGCACCGGGAATTGGTGAACCTTCCGGGTGTTGATAAGCCCTATGGTTATGATATTCGTGGTAGTCTGATTGCCGGAGTCCGTAAGATTCTGGTAGGCTCTGACATGTCGTCGCTTGAAGACCGGGTTAAACACCACTTCATGTTGCCTCATGACCCTGAATACGTAGCTACAATGCAGGCGTCAGACTTTGACCCACACATCCTTATGGCTCTCACAGCTATGATGATTACACAAGGCGAGTTTGATGACTTCAAGGCCAACCCTAAAGGTGCGTCAGGTAAGGTTAAGAAGGCACGTAAGAACGGTAAGACAACCAATTATGCATCCGTGTATAATGCTGGGGCTGCCAAGATTGCTCAGGCTGCTGGTGTTGACCTTGAGACAGGGAAGCTTCTGTGGGAAGCTTATTGGAAGCTGAACTGGGCTGTAAAGGCCATTGCTGATGAACAGGTGGTGATTAAGGATAGTCGCGGTGGGAAGTGGTTGATCAATCCTGTAAATGGGTTCTGCTATTCTCTGCGTAAAGATAGTGACCGATTCTCTACACTGGCTCAAGGTACTGGCTCATATTTCTTTGATATGTGGGTTGACAACATCCTGACAGCCATGCATAATCTGTTCGGGCGGAAGACGCTGACAGGCAGTTTCCACGATGAATGTATCATCTGCATGGGTGATAGTGAGAAGAACCGTGTAACGATTGCTGCCATTATTAAAGGAGCTGTTGAGAAGGTTAACAAGGACTATGGCTTGCGTCGTGACCTTGGATGTGATACACAATTTGGTGAAAGATATTCAGAGATTCACTAATAAAAGGAGTTGACACGGACAAGGATGTCCACTAAGATACGCACCTCAGCAAGACAAACTAATCAAAGGAGATTCAAATGACTACTCGCAATGAACCTACTGTTGGCACCACTGACATTTTCTCTTTCTTCAATAAGAAAGATGCCAAGACTCCAGACCAATTGGTTGTTGACGCACTGCAAGGTTTCACTGATGCTCAGGCCAAGCTTGGAGTAGCTCAAGCAGCTATCGCAGCTCAGAAGGCTGACCACGAAGCTGAAATCGAGAAGCGTACCAAATTGCTGGAAGCAGCAACTGAATCGCATTCCCGTCTGGACCGCATCAAAGGTCGTTTCGCTGACATGTTGGCATGAACAAATACAAAGTGATCAGCAAGAGTCTATATCATATGTATGCTCTTGGTGAGATTATCGAACGTGTGAGTACTGCTGAATTTCTGGGCGCTCATCTGTACACCAATTCCAAGGGTATCCGTCAAAGGCTTCCTGAAGATCATGTTGAATTAATTACTGATAAGTCAGTTGACAGCGATCAGAAACAAGCGTAATATACGCTCTCTCAAACGAAGGAGGATTTAAATGGCTCTTGTACAAGGTACTCAGGTGGTTGTAATTGGTGGTGGTACTGGAGTCTCTGACTTCCATAAGCTAACCATTGGCAGCATCGTGACTGCACAAGAAGTTTTCGAACTAAACCCAGAGTGGCAGAAGTTTGAAGATGAAAATGGCTTCACCCAGTATATGAAGGTTCATCACTACGAGGTGATTAAGCAGGCAGCGCCTGTTGACCCTGACTTACCTTCTAAGGTAATCTACGGTATCTTTAAGAACAAAGAGGTTGTGGCTACTACTGCTGATCGTGAGCAAGCCCGCAACGTCAAATCTATTCTTGGTGGTAAGGCACGTGGCGTCTCGCTCTATGCTTACACTGCCACGAAGGAAATTCGCTAAGCGGATATTCCACAGCAAAGGGGTCAAGGTGGCCCCACTCTGCCCAATTTCGGGTTTTAGTTAGGAGATTATTATGACTGGTTTTACATTCGTTACAACTACCAACAACCAAACTACTGGTGGAGCTAAGCGCGAAGTCGATTGGAATGCTATGAACAAGCATGTCATTGACGCCGCCAAGACTCAGGAAAAGGCACGCTCGGTTCCGGGTATCATCTCTGGTATTGTTGACCTCGGTGAACAGAATCTGGATGACGCTGAACAAGAGTACAAAGGTGATGCAGCGGCAGAGGCCAAAGAGATTGAAGCCAAGCCTGCTACATACTTCAAGGACGGCTTCAACGAGAAGGGTGTTCCTTGCCGTCTGAAATGCTGGCCTCAGAAGCCTTGCCAACAACTGGCAGTGACCGTTGACTTCGTACAAGCGATGGTAGACAAGGGTCAATACTTCGGCAATAGCCAACTGCAACCACTGCGTTTGCTGCTGAACCGTGAGTTCACCCTGAGCGACAAAACCAAAGTTGTAGCCTCGCCATACAACATCCGTGAAACCAAGCATGAAATCGGTAACGGTAAGAGTGTTTGGGCTTTCGCAAAGAACAACGGTCTGCACAAACTTGCAGAAGCCTGTGGTCTGTTGGATGCAAACGGTTTGTTCACTAAGAATCGTATCGGTGAGTTGCTGGGTAAAGTTGCCCAGTTCCAGTTCCGCGTTTACATGAAGCCGGGTAAAAATGGTGGTGAGTTCTTCCAAGAAGAAGTCAAGCTGGTTGGTATGGTTCCAGAAGGTGTGACGGTTCCAGAAATTCCAGATGGTATTCTGTACGGTGTGAGCTTCTTCCCAGCAGGCGGGGCAAACGATCCAAGCGCACTGAAGCAAATGCGTGCTTGCATCAAGAGCCACCAGAAGCGTGCTAACAACTACGAAGGTTCTGTCCTGAAGACTGAGCTGGATGCGTTGGGCGGGAATGCTCCTGAGGCAACTCAGGCAGCTCCAAAGGTTGTTACCGGAGTGGCACCAACTGCTCCAGTTGGTGATGACACATCTTTCGAGGATGATGTGCCTTTCAGTCCAATCGGAAAGCAGGAAGGTCGTATGTTCCTGCACATGATCTAATTGAAGTGTTGCTTTAAGTGTGGGGCTGCAAAGCCCCTATCTGAATTCTATAAGCACAAGATGATGGCTGATGGTCACTTGAATAAGTGTAAGGAATGTACTAAGACTGATGTTAAAGTCAGACGAAAGGTAAACCCTGCTGTTCAGGAGTATGATAGGAATCGAGGCAATAGACAGGATGCGGAAGACCTTCGCAGATACAGAGCTGAGAATCCTAAGAAGTACAAAGCCCACCAGATTATCGGACGTGCTGTGAAGAGCGGCACGATAGTTAAGTTGGATGAATGTGAATTGTGTTCAAGCAGTCTTGGCATAGAAGGGCATCATGATGACTACGACAAACCTCTTGAGGTTAGATGGTTGTGCAGTAGGTGTCATTCACTCTGGCATGTTGAACATGGAGAAGCATTAAATGCTTGACACCGATAGGCACAGCTTGTATAGTGTGCCTCCACCTAATTACAAAGGAGATATAGTTTTGTCCAATCCAAATGAAGCGGTAAAGATCGTAGTGATTCTTGATGAATCTGGCAGCATGTACCACCTGCAAATGGATGTGATCGGTGGTTTCAATCGTCTGATTGATGAGCAGAAAGCCCTAGAAGGTGCTGCTGATGTCACACTGTACACATTCTCAAGCGGTGTTCGCATGCCGATTGACGGAAAGAATGTACAAGAGGTCGAGCCTCTGAGCGTCTACAGCTACTCTCCAGATGGTGGTACTGCAATGAACGATGCTATAGGTCAAGCACTCACCAAGCTATTGTTTGAGAACCCAGCCAAGGCAATCATCAATATCTTTACAGATGGTCAGGAAAACGCTAGCCGTGAGTATAGCCGTGAACAAGTGAAAGAGTTGATCGCTCAAGCTGAAGCCAAAGGTTATCAGGTTGTGTTCCTTGCTGCAAACATGGACGAAGTGTCCGTAGGCGCCTCTATGGGCTTGATGGCTGGCAGCACACGTGGCTTCTCTGCTAATGCTGTTGGTATGGAATACGCCTACCTGCAAGCTTCTTCTGCAACTACCAACTATCGGAGTACACCACTGTGAATGATGAGGTCGAACGCACCAACCTGAGTGAACAAGAGCTGTTTGATTATCTGGTAGATCAGATTGGTGAACAACTGATCGTCGCTGACATTATCAGCCAAGTTAAGAAGGACAACAAGTTCAACAAGAAGAATAACCCAAAAGGTCTTCCTTCCGCTGACATTGCCCTGATTGCTGCCGCTGCCAAACTTGAAGCACAGAATGTGTTTGAAGAGTTCGCAGCTAAGAATGCTGAAGTGCAGGCCAAGTTCAAAGAGTTGACTGGCTACAACGATTAATCAAAGATTAAGACTACTGGGGCTTCGGCCCCTTAGTTCGTTCTGGAGGATTTATATGTCTGACGATACACTGGTGTTTGATGCTGATAGTATTGCTTACAAAGCTGCTGCTGCAAATGAAGAACGCACAATTTCCACACAACATATCGAGAAGGGTGTAACTGAACACTGGGATAACCGCACAGCGTTTCGTAAGTTCCTAGAGGGAACAAGCCACACAGAAGATATGTACACAATCACTGATGTTCAAGAGCCACGCCACTCAAGCTACGGCAAGAGTTTGATCCGTGAAATGCTCAAAGGGTATTCTAATCGTCTGGGGATCAAGAAGAATGAAATTTATATTGGCGGCACTGATAACTTCCGTGATAAAATTCCGTTGCCTATGTCTCACACCGTTACAGTTGGCAAGTGGGCAGGATCGGCCACATTGGGCGGGGCGTACAAAGGGAAGCGTGAAGACACGATTAGACCAATTCAACTGAAAGAGCTTCGTGCTTACATGATTGGCGAGCTGAGTGCTGGCGTGATCAACGGTATGGAAGTTGACGACAAACAGTCTATGCGCTCGTATGAGGGGCACTTGTCTAAGACTAAGGTCATTAGTGTGACTGAGGACAAAGACGCCTTAGGCTGCTCTGGGTGGCTATTCAATCCTGCTAAGATGACCAAGCCTGTGTATATTCATGGCTTCGGTGAGCTTCACAAAGAGGGTAAGGGCATCAAGGGTACTGGCCGCAAGTGGCTCTACTTCCAAGCGCTCTACGGAGACAAGGTTGACTGCTACCATCCATCTGACTTGTACAAGATTCAGCAAGACAAACTCGGCAAGAGTGTCACCTTCGGTGAAGTGGCAGCGTACAACGTGCTGGACAAGACAACCAATGACAAAGATGCACTAACAGCCCTTTACAATCAATACCTTAGCTGGTATCCTGAGCGTGTTGTCTACATGGACCACACAGGATTGATTCAAGACAGAGATGCTATTGACATCATGCAACTCTATTTCGACTGTGCCCATATGAGACGTTGGGAAGATGACCGCATTGATGTGCGTGTCCTGCTTGATAAACTGGGCGTGATCTGATGGACATCAAACCTTGGGAATTATACCCTGAGATTTGGAAGACAGAGGCAATGTATCTTAGCTGGATTCGTGGCGGAATCCGGCGATACCTCTGGAGTAAGAATCCAATTAAGCTTGAGTTTGTCAAGCAAGCCCGTGTTATGATCACCAATCCTAATGCGAAACTACGCAAAGGCCGTCCTAAAGTTTGGGGTGGAGTTTGTGAGATTTGTAAGAAGGAACACATACTAAAGAGCATGGAAGTGGACCACAAGACAGGTGAACACTCACTGAGAAAGGTCGCTGACATTCAGAAGTTTGTCGAAGGGATCGTCTTTGTTCGAAAGGAAGACCTTGCATTCTTGTGCAAGCCTTGTCATAAGATCAAAACTCTAGCGGAGCGTCAAGGTATGTCACATGAAGATGCAGCCATTGAGAAACAGGCTATCGCACTTATGAAGCTGTCACCACCAGAGCAGAAGCTTTGGCTGAAGGATAGAGGTGTGGTTAAGCCGGGAGCCAATGCTAAGATTAGACGTGAACAAATCACAGCAATATTGAAGGAGGGGTAATGATAGATGTGATCAAGAAGATTTTCTACGGAGACACTGGAAGTGGTGATTATGTAAAAGTCACAGTTAGTTCCATAGAGAACCAAGCTATCCTAATGGGTAACGAATCTTTGTATGGTAAGTCCCATAAAGTTGTTTACGCAAGTGATATTGATGCCCTTGTGGAGGCGCTACTCACCCTAAAGAAAGACTACCTCGGAGGATAAATTAATGAGTAAACACCTAATAATTGCAGATACCCAGTGCAAACCATCTGAATCACTGGAGTACATGAGTTACATTGGTCAGTACATTGCTGACAAGAAGCCTGATGTGATTGTACACATCGGTGATCACTTTGACTTTGAGTCATTGTCAAGTTATGATAAGGGCAAGAAATCTATGGAGGGTCGTCGTCTTGTACTTGATATCGAAGCTGGCCTTCAAGGTATGCACCTTCTGTGTGACCCGATTAAACGCCTGCAAGAGCAACAGCGAGCCAGTAAGAAGAAAGTGTATAACCCTCGCATGGTATTCTGTGAGGGTAATCACGAAGAGCGCTTCAATCGGATGGCAAACGATAATCCAGAGCTGGACGGTTTTGTGGGTACAGCTACACTTAATCTGGAGCAGTTCGGCTGGGAAGTGGTTCCATTTTTGAAGCCTGTTGCAATTGACGGTATTCACTATGTGCACTACCTGATGAACCCAATGAATGGCCGTCCACGTGCTGGTAATGCTGCTGGTCAGTTGAAGGCTGTAGGCTCTTCGTTTGTTGTTGGTCACAAGCAAGTGTTGGACATTGCAATCGCTGATAACCAGCTTGACGGCAAATACCGCATTGGCATTATCAACGGTGCATGTTATCCGCATGATGAGGCTTACAAAGGCCACCAAGGGAATGCCCATTTTCGCGGAATCATGGTATTAAACGAGGTGAAAGACGGTTTTGGTCTGCCAATGCCAGTGTCTCTGGACTACCTGACAGAACGCTACAAAACAGCTTGACACTGAGAAGGGGAGCGAGTAACATCCTCCTCATCAACAATACAAAGGAGATACCATGTCTGAACAAATTATGTTTACAACCAAACAAGCCTCTCTGGCTTTCGACATCCTGAACCTGTGTGAAGCTGCCTTCCCTGAGGATCATGAGATTCCAGATGTGTTGCCTGTCTTGAAGGTTATCTTCGAAGCAATTCAGGGGCAAGTCCATGTTGAATAAAGTCTCTGCAATGGATATCATTAGTTCGGAAGAGCTTTACTCTTTCGTCCAAGACCTGCTTGATAAGCATGGAGAGACACCAGAACAACTAATGATTCTTCTGGTCAAACTTACAACTGCCAAAGCTATCATTGAAGATGCCCTTGGCTTGGATGAACCGATGGTAGCTACTGTGGAGCATGATGATGATCAAGATTCTGACAATTGATGAAATGCTGGCCATGCCAGAAGGCACCCATGCTGTAGTAGTTAATAATGATACACTATTATCCAATGATAGATTCCTGCAAGCTGGACACCCTCTAAAGCGTGCATGGAAAGTGATGGACGATTGTGGTAGTGTTGCATTTACTTATGAAGGTCATGCACATGACTACTTCGAAGCTGGGGAAGTTGGTATTGAAGTGACAACTCTAGCTATGCACACTCATACTGGGCCACCAGTTGAGGTTGGAAACCCAAAGGTTGGGGCTGCGAGCAAGAAATACTCTCTACGCTACTTGCCGCTAGCAGCCAATATCGAAGTAAACCGAGCATTGGAGAATGGTGCAGATAAGTATGGATTGTGCAACTGGCGTGATACCAACGTCAAAGCATCTGTCTACATTGATGCTGCTCTGAGACACATCGCTCAGTGGCAAGAAGGTCAAGAGGATGCATCTGATTCTACGGTGCACAACCTTGGTCATGCCATGGCTTCACTGGCTATCATCATTGATGCTCAAGCACAAGGCGTGCTGATTGATGATCGACCAACGGCAAGCAAGGACACTGATGGATTGCTACTAAGAAACGCTTGACTTGGAAGTGATGATCAGGTTATAATATCACCCTGATGACGAATAACCCATTGGAAGGGGAGCCCCTTAAAAGGCTCCCCTTTCTGCATTTGAAGGAGGCAAAAATGACACCAAAGATTACAGCGAAAATCATCGCTCACTCTATCTCACCGAGTGGTCAACACATCGTTACATGGGAACTTGAATACCAACGATTTATTCACGGAGAGTTCATGACGCATCGTCTGTTCTCACGTAATGCCGCGTCGTCCAGAGCTATCCCAGTTAAGACTATTATCGCTGCTGTTCGTGAAGCTTATGCTAGCCCTATCCACTGGGGACAGAATGAGCCGGGAATGCAGGCCAGCCAACAGTTGGAAGGTCGCAACCTGTACGATGTACAAGGTATGTGGGAAGATGCAGCTATGGAAGCTGCTTACATCGCTGAGAAGATGGACAAGTGTGGCGCTCACAAACAAGTAGCCAACCGAATCCTTGAACCTTTCCAGATGATGAAGACTGTGATGACAGCAACTTGTCTTGACAACTTCTTCTGGCTGCGTAACCACAAAGATGCACAACCTGAAATCAGAGAGCTTGCTCGTTTGATGTGGGAAGCTTTGCAAGAAGCTTTGCCTAAAGCTATCCAACTGCAACCGGGTGACTGGCACACGCCATACTTCGGTGATGGCTACTGGAGAGCCAACAGTGTAGACGACAACCTCAAGCCTACTAATTGGGCAGGAGACACCCTTGAGAATGCCTTAGCAATCTCTTCTAGCTGCTGTGCTCAAGTGTCTTTCCGTAAGCTTGATGATACGCTTGAAAAGGCTCAGATGATCTACAAACGCCTTGTAGAGAGTGAACCAGTGCATGCCAGTCCGTTTGAGCACAGTGCCACGCCAATGGCAGAATACGAAGACGAGTGGGGTGTTAGTATCGTAAACTCGCCAGCCCATCCTAAGAGCTGGGAAGCTGGAATCACACATGCAGATAGGAATGGCAAACTTTGGAGCGGGAACCTTGTTGGTTGGGTTCAATATCGTCAATTGATTCCGGGGAACGTATGCCATGAATATGTTGGACATTAAAGGTTATGAGGGTTTGTACGCAGTCACTCTACAAGGTGACGTGTACAGCTTAGAACGCTGGGTGGAGCGTAAAGCTCCATACGGCATTGTGATGCAGTTTGTTCCGGGTATTAAGAGGGTTTGCTCTGAACATGGTACAGGCTACCTCACAGTTAGACTCGCCAGAGGTGGTAAGGTTAAGACTCACAGGGTCCACAGACTGGTAGCAGAAACTTTCATTAAAAACCCAGACAGCAAACCCTTTGTCAACCATATTGATGGCGACAAACACAACAATGATGTTTCGAATCTTGAATGGTCAACTCCCAAAGAGAATACCAAACATGCAATCGAATCTGGACTGAAACCCGAGAATGCTCGCGACCAAACAAATGGGCGATTCATTCGCAGTAAGGAGTAACAACATGGCAGATTATGCACTGAGTTTCCACGATTTGAATATGGTTGATGGCTTTCAAGAAGCTGTTGAGATTGACAACAAGAAAATCTTTGAGTCCATTCTGTTTACGAATGGTATGGATGTTGTCCTAGGTTATGAACTTGTAGCGTGCAACCATCGCACGATCAACAAGATTGAATACTATGGTATTCGTGTAGAAGGCTTTGAACGTATTGACAAAGCTTGGCTAGCCACTGGCTGTGCAAGTATGGATGCACAAATTGAAGCGACTAAGGATGATAGCTTGCGGCACACACTACGTGCAATGAACTATCAAGGAACACTATCACCAACTAACATTCAGGAATAACATTTTGAGTAATGACCAAACAGAGGCGGTGGCAATGGGGCTACCGTTCGACTTTGATGCCAAGACCCGCATTATGACTAAGACCGATAGCTATGCTACTGTCTACCCAGAGTTTTATGAGTTTGCCGATCAACAGTTTGACAAGCAGTTCTGGACAAACACAGAAATGAAAGTCGAGTTGGATCGTATGCAACTTCTATTCGATCTTAAACCAGCTCAACTACATGCTGTGAAGTTTGTACTGCAACTGTTCTTGAAGTATGAGTTGATTGTTGGTGAAGAGTTCTGGGGTAACTTGTTTATCAAGGTGTTCCCAACGCCAGAAGCTAAAGCAATGGCTGCTGCATTTGCTGCTTTCGAGTTGCAAGTTCACGCACGATTCTACAACCAACTTAACACACAACTTGGTCTGGATAAAGACGAACATTATCGTGCTTATGCTGCTAACCCTGAGTTGGCTGCACGTGTAGAGTGGCTTGAGAGTGTGCTTAGCGGTGAGGATAAACTTCTCTCTGTGATTGTGTTCTCTATGACTGAGACTGCGTTGTTGTTCGCCAGCTTTGCGATCCTGAAAAGTTTCCAGAGTAATGGGTACAACAAGCTTCCTGTTGTAGTACGTGGTACTAACCAGTCTGCCATTGACGAAGACTTGCATGGATTCGCTGCTGCTTGGGCAATCAACCAACACTATAAAGAATTGGGTCGTCCCCTACGTGAAGACTTGAAGCGTGTTGAGCAGATCAACAAGGCGATTCAATATGCTTATGAGCATGAGTGTCTGATCATTGATTTAGCATTCATTGAAGATACATTGAATGGGATGACTAAAGATGACTTTAAGAATTATATCAAAGTAAGGCTGAACGTCTTTGCTGAGCGTCTTGGGTTGGACTTGCCTTTCCCTGAAGCAACTTCCCCTATCACCAAGTGGTTTGAATTGGGAACTGACTCTTACAAGATGGTGGACTTCTTCACACCGGGAATGGGTATGGAGTATGAGAGTTCTTGGGATGTACAAGGGTTCGTTCGTGGGTATATTGATAAAGGGGAACTAGAGTGATTGACTTTTCTGCACTAAGAAAGCAACAGATTGTAGAGGGAGTGTGCCCACCATGGTACACTACCGGAGGGATTCAGTTGTTCTATGATAAGTATTCGTACAACAACGAGACGGTGAAGAACCGCTTCCGCACTGTAGCTCAAGCAATGGCGAAGCACGCTCCAGAGGTTTATCCTGAGTGGTGGAATACCAATCCATATTGGAGTGGTAAATCTTGGGAAGATGCGTTCTACCAGACGATGTGGGATGGCTTCATTAGTCCCTCCACTCCATTGCTTGCCAATGGTGGTATCCGTAAACGTGGCACCACTGTAAGTTGTGCTGGTGGTAACGTAGGCAACAACCTATTTGATCGTTATGACTTCCTGACAGAAGCTGCGATCCTGACTAAGCACTCACACGGTACATCGTATTGCTTGGATGATTGGCCTGCTGAAGGTGACAAGATTCGTGGTGGACGCTCTCAAGGGCTTATGCCTTTGGTAAGAGACATCATCAACGTGATGGAAGAAGTTGCTCAGGGTCCACGTCGCGGGAGTTGTGCTTACAGCATTCGTCCACAACATGGTGACTTTGACAAGGTTGCTGATTATCTATATGAACGCACAGAGAGTAACAACGTTGGCTGGTTGATTGACGATGAGTTCACTGACATGATGAACAACGAGGATGCTGATGCACTTCGTAAGTTTGCCAAGATGTTGGGTGTTAAAATGCCACGTGGTAAGGGATACTTCTCGTTCATTGATAAGATGAACCGCAAGCTGGCTAAAGCATTCAAACGTGCTGGCCTACGAGCAAGAGCGAGCAATCTTTGTCAAGAGACTAACTTGCCAGCTAACGATGAATACACATTCAGTTGTGTAATCCTCAACTACAACTTGGAACTATACCGTAGTTGGCCTGAGCACTTGGTGTTTGTTGGTCAAGTTATGAGTGACTGCAACATCAGTGAATACTTGGAGTGCATGGACGAAATGTCTGAGTATGACAAGCGAGCGATGAGAAAGATTTACAAGTTTACCAAGGAGTTCCGTGCTCTTGGGTCTGGTGTTCTAGGATTCCACACATTGCTACAAACTGAGATGTTGTCTGTCTCTAGTATGGAAGCCATGATGTTGAATACGAAAGTGTTTAAAGGTGTTTTCAAAGATGCAACAGCCGCTAACTCTTGGCTGGCTGTCACTATGGGAGAGCCTCTGGGCTGCGTAGGGCTTGGACAACGTAATGCCACAATGCTGATGATGCCTCCTACAAAGAGCACCGCAGAGCTGATGGCAGGAGCTTCTGAGGGTGTTGGTTTGGATGTTGCCATGTGCTTCACCAAACAATCCGCAGGAGGTGAGTTCTTCCGCATTAACAAAGTGCTGTTGAAACTGATCAAGTTCAAAGAGCTGAACCTTGACCAATGTGTCAAGGATATGAACGAGCGTAAGGGTAGCGTACAGCATGTACTCTGGCTAACCGATGAAGAGAAGGCTGTATTCAGGACAGGGTTTGAGATTCCAATGGAAGATCACTTGCGTCTGTGTTCTCAACGTCAACAGTGGATCGACCAAGGGCAGAGTATTAACCTATACTTCACCTCAAACGATACACCAGAATATATCGGCAGGATTCACAGGATTGCTTTCAATGATCCTAATATCTTGTCGTTGTACTACATTTACTCGATGCGTGGTGCTGGTGAAATCTCCCGTGTAGAAATGTGTGAAATGTGTCAGTGAGGGGTTGACAGACCCTTTTGATAGCTATAGAATCCTCCCCATCAGAAACGGTGCGGGAGGATTTTTTTTATGAGATATGTGAGTAAGCGATTCCTGTCTGATGCTGCACACGAAACAGGTAGTATGATATCCATGATCGAGACGCCACTCATCAAGGATATGTATGCTTGGGGTGATGGCGAGAATGTCAAGCCAAATCTCACCGCTGAGCTTGCATTTAGAGCTTGCTATGGTGAGCCAGTTAAGCTAGAATTCTCAGCTCACGACATCAAGAGCTTCCACAAGAGAATCGAAAAGCTCGACCTGATGATCAATGAATTGAATAAAATGCGTGACCAGATGACTGAGATGTGGTACAGTCATCTACGTGATTGCCAGTTCAAAGAGAAAGAGATTGCCGACAAGAAGGAGAAGAAATAGATGTACTGTCCTGAGTGTGATGCATGGGTAGAAGATGAGGATGTGTGGTGTCCTGAATGCGATGCGTTCTTGGATGAAGAGTTTCAATCGTCTGAAGAAGACTTCGAAGAAGGAGAATCTCAATGGTAACAATTTACGGTAAATCTCAATGCAGCTCTTGCGAACAAGCCAAAGCTGTGCTAAAGTCTCGCAACATTGAGTTCCAGTACAAACAACTGGACAAGGATTACACAATGGAGGAACTGATCGACGCACTTGAAGAAGTTGGTCTGATGGGCTTCCGCACCTTCCCCTTGATTGTACAAGGTGGTCAGGGTTTCACATTCGCAACGATTGACAACATTCAATAAGGAGAGTAAGATGACGCCATGCCAGAAGTTGGGTTACAAAGTAGGTGATCAGTTTGTTGCACTGAAGGGTAGCCTGTTTCCAGAGGGCACTATAGTGACGCTGAGTAAGGATGATGGTACGTCAATTCCACTGTTTGCTGGTGAGGGTAGTCCGTATTACTGTGCATATGACGATGAAGATCGTAGTATTGCAGGTGCCTACGAAGACCTCGACCTCATTCAACCACTTTAATAGGAGACTACCATGTCTATCAATAACAGCCAAGAAGCTGCAACCATCATCGAAGCTCTGCTTCACTCTATCCAAGTGCTACATGCTGAGGCACGTGCTGTCTCTGACGAATGGAAGATTCCATTTGACATGACTCTTGAAGGTGGCTCGCGGAGTGATACATACGCAGCTTACGAAGGCTGGCAATCCAGCTCTTATAACTGCTAAGGAGGGTTGACTATGATCGAACGTAACGTAGACGCTATGGTGAAAGCTATTCGTGGATGGGAGTATGCCGCTGGTGAGAGCTTCACAGACTACTTCCTCGATGGTTGGCCAATTGGTAGTTGGTCCTATTGGCTGCTTGGTAAAGGTCACACTGAATGGGCCAACACCATCATCAACGCTAATGAGCAAAAGCAGTATGTTGACCAAGACGCCAAGTTTGAGTGGTTTGACCCGTACTGCAATGAAGGTGAACCGGGTTGGTGTGAGGACATCTACCTGAAGAACGTGCGAGTGTGGGCAGAGTTTCTGGTCGAGAGTGACCAATACTTCCGCCGTGTAAATGAATTCTTTGAGAAGTATCCAACAGGAGATTATTAATGCAAATTGAACGAGTAGGTAAAATCTTCCAACCAATCAAACTGACTATTGAAAGTCAGGCAGAGCTTGAGTGGCTGTATGCCCTCAGTGAAACATCTGTTGCACAAGCGCGTAAAAACGCAGAGGCACTTGGATTCACCCTTAATAAAGGTGTGAGTGATTGCCAGATGTCCCTATATGAAGCACTAAAAGGAGTATTCAATGATCAGTAATTTGGAAGTATTCGAAGTAGCAAAGATTCACCAAGGCTTGACCCACCTGCAAGAGGTGGTGTATGATGGCAACGTGAAAGCTGGTTGGTGGAAGAACATCAGCACTGGTGAAGCCTTCCCTAAGGGTGATGTAACCCTGATCTTGTCCAAGCTGGCATTGGTACACTCTGAAGTGTCAGAAGCCCTTGAAGGTGCTCGCAAAGACCTTATGGATGATAAGCTTCCACATCGTAAGATGATTGAAGTTGAGCTGGCAGATGCCTTCATTCGAATCCTTGACTTGTGTGGTCATGAAGGGTTAGACTTAGCTGGTGCTACAATCGAGAAGCTGGAATACAATGCTTCCCGAGCTGACCATAAAATTGAGAATCGTCTCGCTGAAGGGGGTAAGAAAGCATGAATAACGCAATGTCCAACCTACTGTTTATCGCAATCGAAGTGACTGCTGGTCGTCTAGACCTGAGTGATGCAGTCAGAGTTGAAGTTGAGCGTCTGGATGTTAATACTTATGGTGCCGATGGTGAGTATATCGACTATGTGTCGGTTGACTCTGAACGTGCTGGTTACGACAACTACATGTTCGAACTGACGCCTGCTGAGTACAGCATTGAAGAGGTTCAATCGTATATGGCTACCAGTTATAGTGCTGAACTGACCGAATACAACCTTGGTCGTCGTAAGGCTGTTGAGCGTATTGCTGCACTGACTCCTGAGGTCACTGTCTTGATGAATGAACTCTTGGAGCTTGCACACAAGTATGACATCCCAGCAAATCTGAACATCGCTGGCACCACCAATGACTTCCGTCTGATTGACGCTGTGGACTGGGATTCCAGTTCTATGTATTGCTAAACCCCATAATTTAAATAGGAGAATCAAAATGGCTGTAGTTAGTTCTGTTGAGAAAGTACGTGTTCAATTGGCTGCTGATGTTCAATATGTTGTAGCTGATACCAAGAATGAATACACCAACTACAAGGGTGAGCTGTGCAAGTATGACGACGTCTCCATTGATCTGGAAGGCTTGGAAGACGGTATCGCCGGCCTAGCTCAGCTCGCCCTGATCCTGAAGAACCTGCCAGAAGACGGTGTGGATGACATGGATTACGATGAAGCCTTTGAGCGTCTGCGTGAGTGGGCTGCTGACCTTGCTGAATCGGCTGAAGTGCCTTTCACCTTCGAAGACCGTGATGGTGATGTAAGCACCTACACTCCAGCTTCTCTGTGGGAATCGTCTGGTGGTTGTGAGTGGGTGACCTCGGCCCAAGAAGGCTACGACTTCGGCTGGGATATCTAATATGACTGTTGACAAACGTGAACTGACCAAGCAAATCGAACTGCTGCTGAGTGAAGCTCAGCAGCTCATCTACAAGGCTGAAGCCATCGCTGATGAACATGGCCTATCGTTCTTTGTGAACTTCGGTGGTTACGGTATGGGTGGCTACTACGAAGGTGGTGCTGACGGCGAGGAAGACGAATACGGTGACATCCTCGAAAATGGGTGGCGTGCTTCTAGCCAATCCTGCTAAATGAATCAGAG
>Ga0066689_10000001_pt1 | contig 41247 bp, 61 predicted proteins | sample GraSoiAngelo_138_FD_65626 | JGI IMG/M metagenome (GOLD analysis project Ga0066689, IMG submission 65626) | Grasslands soil microbial communities from the Angelo Coastal Reserve, California, USA - 14_0929_09_40cm | ecosystem: Environmental > Terrestrial > Soil > Grasslands | place: USA... | reverse complement strand
TGAATCGGAATAGACGGTCCGGCCCCAGTCTGAATATTTTGACTTATATCAGTTGGATTATATTGATTTTCAGTAAGTCCAGGAACACCTATACCCTTTTGATAGTTTTCTACTATATTTTGTCTGGCACTTAATTCAGCTAACTTATTTTGAGATTCTCTAATAGTTTGTTCAGCAGTAAATTGTTCTTGTACTCTTTTAGCTTGTTCATTAAATTGACGAATATCTTCTTGATATTTTTTAGTTTGAAGCTCTTGAGAAAATTTCTCTTTAGCTAATTCTTCTTGATGCTTTTGTCTTTCAAAAGCCATCTGATGACCAGCTAAGAAAGCTTGAATTATTGAATTTCCTACATCAACATTTACTGGCATAAATATCCTTTAAGTAGGTCTATTAAATGCTCCCATTCCAAGTAATAAAGCTAAAGCTTGACTTGCTCCACTAAATGCTCCGCCAGCAATATTTCCTGATTGAGTTCCTGTAGTCGTTACTCCAGAAGAACTTTGAGTTCCTCCAGAAGTTCCTGTAGATCCATAAGAAGGAACTAAACCGCTAAATCCGGTTAAAGCTTTACTTAAAGTATCTTCTTTTAATCCTCTAGCTAAAAGAGGAATTTGATTTCTCAAATTAATTCCAGCTCCAAATCTTTGATTTTCTAAATTCTGCATTGATGTAGCAGCGGCCGGACCAGTTATGCCTCTGGCTGCTAAATTTCCTTCAAGATTAGTTGCTTGTGCTCCATATCCTCTATTTATATCAGAAAGTTGAGATGACTCATATCCCTTTAAATTAGGATCTTGATTTAAAAGAGTCATGTATTGATCTATTATATTGCTTCTTAATCCCGTTGCACCAGGATCTAAATTCGGAGTAGATGTAGAAATAGAAGATGAAGTTAAATTGGTTGGACTAACTGTAGTAGTGGAAGTAGCAGGCCTATTAGAAAGACCGCCTCCAATTCCGGCTAAACCTGGAAGTAAATATTTCATCCAGTCAGGTATAGAAGCATTAGAAGAATTTCCTCCTGCTGTATTATTTTTATTAATACCAGCTAAACTTGGAATAGCTCTGATTAAACTTCCTAAATCAAACCCCATATTACCTCCAGATTTATCCGAAGTTAAAGAATTAATAAAATTTCCAAAATCAAAATTTCCAAGATTTAAATTATTAAAATCAAAATTATTAGAGTCTCCAGCATTAGTTCCTGAAGCTCCCGAAGACGTTCCGGTAAATCCCGTGTCTTTTAAAAATCCTGGAATAAATTTTAAAGTATCTTGAGCTTGTTTCCATACTTTAGCTTGATCTCCACCTTGAGCTGCGAACGATTGTCCTAAAGTAGATAATTCATTCCATTTATTAGATACTTGTTGAATTATTGAAGGATCTTGAGTTTGATTATATTGTTTAATGAGATCAATAATCTCATTTCCCATTGGAGTTTGATATTTAGTAAATTCATTTGCTTTTAAATGTGCAGTTCCAATTCCTAAAGCATTCTTTAAAGTCGGAGCTAATTCTGCTATACCTAAAGCCGCGGCGGTCCAAGGATTACTTAATAAAGGAATCTTTAGACCTAATCCTGCTCCGGTTGATGCTACAGTAGAGATCATATTTTATGCTATTTGTTTAATCCAAGCATAAGCATTATAAGTTCCAGTAAATAAAGAAACTGTAGTTGCAATAGTTATAGCATTTGCTCCTGATGTTCTAATAGACGTAACTAAAGCTTGTGCGTCAGTAGCCGAACCAACGGTAGTTCCAATTGTTCCTGCTAAAGCCACTAAAGGAATTGTTAATGTTTGAGAATTTCCTGCCGGATCAGTATAAGTACAAGTCATTGAAATAGTTCCAGCAGTAAAAGCAGTTACATCTATATATCCACCTATTTCAAAACTTCCTCCAGCAGCTAAAGTTGTATAGGATGTTAAAGAAGTTATAGCTCCAGTTTGAGCAGTGGCACTCCCGTGAGCAACAACAATTGCATTTCCTTGACCTACTAAAGAAACATTATTTGATTTAGTAGGTAAACCATTAGCGTCTACAATAAATTTACGCGCTCCAGAAGCTAATTGACCATTATTTGTTAATGTATCGGCACCATTAAGCGCAACCCCTAAACCTAATCCAGCAAATCTTGGAGAATCTGTAGTTCTAATATTTTGAATAGTTTCTAAAGCGCCTGCTAATAATTTTAAATTAACACCAACATTACTCCAACTTACACCGGCTCCAGATGAGTTCCACAGTAAAACAGAATCAACGACAGGAGCAGCTCTAGTTACAATATTTCCAGAAATATTTCCAACAAGTATTTCGTCTAATGCAATTGCTGTTGGATATTTTACTCCATTAATAGTAACTCCGCCAAGCCCCGATAATTGCAATATTCCTGTACTTAAATCAACAAAAATATAAGCGAAGCTGTCAACAGAATCAGTAACAAGAAGATTTCCACCAGGAGCTGTTTCAAAATTCCAATAAGTTCCATATCCATGAAGATTTAAAACACCATTTACAAATAAATTATTAAAAGTAGGATTGCTTGTAGTTAAAATATCTTGAATAGTATCTAAATTAATTCCATTAATTCTTAAATTTGGACCTAAACCGGAAGCCCCAAACGGATTAGTTGGAGGAGCTGTAGGTAAATCATTTATACCTAATCTAATGATAGTCTTCTTTAAGATAGCTAAAAGAGATATCTGCTCTTCTGGAGTTAATAAACAAGGATTAGGAGTATCTACATTACTGCTCATAAATTTTAATCTCCATTATTGATTTCCGTTACTTGAATTTGCTCCAAGAGTAATCCATTCCATTTCAGTATCTTTACCGGAACGTACAGTCTTAATACGAACATAATAGCGATGAAAATTAAATGCAGTCGGGCCAAATTCGATTCTAATAATCTCTCCAGAAGTAGTTTTAGGAGTTAAAATGGGATAAGTATCTTCTACTCCATTAACTACTGCTATATTTCCAGTAGCTTGACTTCCATCTTGAAAATATAATATATATGGAATATTAGTTCCAAATGGAAGAACTCTAATTTCAAACTCTTTAATCTTCCCGTATCGAGCTAATTCTTCCGGCCCTACTTGATCAAATTGTTTAGGTATTGGAAGAGATTGAACTATTTCAGGACTTCCTACTTCCCATAATTCGAATGGAGTAGACGAACTAAAGGTTCCATAAAAATCTATTCCAAATACATCCGTCTTGTAAAATACATAAACGGTTTGCTTTCCGGTTCCAGTAAATGTAGAAGTAGTTAAACTAACTCCATCTACTATTGGAGTAAAGGTAATAGATCCGCCTCTAGGATCTATAATAAAAGGCCAAGTTCTGACTCTTTTCTTTACTGGAGATCCAAAATTTGTAATTGGAAGTTGATAAAATTTATTTTGTTGAGGACGTTTAATTATCTTCTCAGAAAGAATAAGATCATAAAATTCAAATGGAGTAGATGTAGTAGCTAAAAGAGTTAATTCTAATTCAGTAGCAAGTGCTAAAGCTGTAAAGAAATATTCAATGATTTGTTTACGAGAACTATTTAAAGTTAAAGTAGTTTGAGCCGCTCCATCAAGATATGGAGTTAAAGTTACATTAGCTCCTTGAGTGTCTATTATAGTAGCAAAATCTGGAATTTGCTTTAATCCATAAGTACCAAAAGCTTCTGGAAGAATTCTATGAAAAAGCTTCTGCTCTGGTCTAGATTCATAGGTAATACTTATATCACTTAAACGAAAAGTAGGAACTGCACCAGAAATAGAAAGTTGAAAGCTTTTAAAAATATTTAACGGCGGAGCTAATAAACTACCTAAATTTATTTCAACTTCTGTCATTCCATTGGCAACGATATTTCCTAAAGATGTACCTCCCACGTCTGGACCATAAGTATGAATTCCATTTTTATAAATTCCAAGAGCTATATTAGTATTTCCTGTATCTATTTTAAATTTAAGAGTTCCAGTTTCTTTTCTATTACGAGGTGTCTGACAATCATAAAAAGGAGTTATAAGAGTAACTGTTTGATTAACTGCTGGGCCATTATCAAATGTAAAAGTAAATTGATCATCAAGACGCTTAATAAATTTATCATTTTTAAAAAATCCTATTACAGTATGATCTTCTTGAGCTTCTAAAGCATATGGAGCGTTATCTCCTGGATAAATGATTTGTCTCCAATATTTACGAACAAAATCATAAACGTCTACTCTACCTCCATAAGTAGGATAAGTTCCATATGGAACAGAAGTAAAAAGTTTATTTCTTATAACTGCACAAGAATATCTATATGTAGGAGACGCTACAAAAATAGGAACTCCAGCTAATCCATGTCTGGTTTTACCATAATAATTTACATCAACATTAGGAGGGCATAATGGAATAGTTGAACCAAATTGATCACATAAAACCCAGCCATAAGCACACATAAAAACTGCTTGATTTTTATAAATAGCTACATCTATAGAAATTGGTGGAGCGTCTATCGAACATCCTTTAATAGAGACATCTAAAGTTCCATCAGATTGTTCAATTAAAGTTCCAGTTAATCTATAAACGTCAAGAGTAGTTCCTATTAAAACTATATTAGCAGCTAATTTAGTGGCCCATAAAAAAGTTTCAGCAGTTTGAGGAGCACCCATGAAAAAAATGGACTGCCCCGGTACATATGATTCCGGTGAATTTATTTCAGAAAAATGAACTGCATTTTTAGTAAAAAATAAAACTCTTCCATTTACTGGACCTACCATCGCTAAAATGTCATCTGGAAGATCAGTAGAATTAACAGATCTAGCTAAAGTATTAGCAGTGACTCCATTATTTATTGAATCTTGATCTGAAACGTTATCATCAAATGGAGTAGTATAAGATGAAGTAATTTGTTTAACTCTATAATATTGATCTACTGTTCCTCCTCTTCTAAAAATCCAAACTTCATTAGATGGAGAAGTTGGAGCAGTAGGGGTTACCTGAACTTTATTATTAGTTGCAGTAATGCTAACTAAAGGTGATGCGGCAGAGCGTGCTCTATATCCTCCTGAAGAATTTACAAAAACATTTACTTGAATATAATCATAACTACCAATTAAAACCCCTGCACCATTTAAAGCTACAGCAGGAACAGTAGCGACTGTTTGACCTAAATTAGTTACAGTAGATCCATCATCTCTTTTTCTTAAAGACCCAGAAGCAATTAAAACATATTCAAATAAGCCTAAAAAAGCGGCTCTAGTTCCTGACCCTCCAGTACCTATATTTGTTTGTGTAGAGGGTGGAAGGCTTCTAAAAATATTTCCAGAAATATCAGCAGCATAATGATATTGAGGAGATTCAGGAGTTCCTACTCCAAGAAATTTAGAGAAAAGAGAATGTACCGTATTAGCAAAAGTTAGACCTAATTTTACAGTTCCACCAGTTAGAGTTATTGCTCCATTCTGATCTAATTCAACATTCTCCATTCTAAGCAAACCATTCTTACGTCCATTAACATCATCATCAGATGATATTAGACCAGCACTAAAATCATTTATGTGAAATTCAGCCATTATGTCTTAATAGTTCCAGCTACATTTCCATCTACTTTTACAACTATATAATCAATTTCATCAGATGAATTAATATCAATTGTTATAGTGTTAACTATTTCTGAAGCACTTATAAGATCTTTTCCAAACAATTCTCCCTTTGTTGTTTGTTCAACAGAAGATAATTTCTTCATAATATTCCACAATTAAAATTAATAAAATTATAACTATTTGCACCATTTGAAGATACTAAACCAAAAGATGGATAACCCTTGCTCGGTAAAGGAGTCGTATCTGTTATCTGTATTACTTGAACACTGTTTTTAAAACATGTTAATATTTTATTACTTCCAGATATTTTTCCCTCTATTCTAAATACATCGCCGTCTACAGGAGTAGAAGTAAATGTTCCAAGAACATTAAATGTATTACCATTTTCATTTTGACCTCCAATTAGTTCAATTAATTGTAAAGTAGTAAAAGATCCACTATCATATTTAATTACAAAATAATATCCTTGAGCCTCACTAACAGATCCGCTTTGCTCATTTCTTGAAAAGACTGCTATACCTACTCTAGCTGTAGTTACAGTGCCTTGAGTTTTCCAAGTAATTTCTGCAAATTGGTCTACTCCCCATACTCCTCCAGGAAGATTTGTATTTGGATTAGTTGAGATTAATTGTCTAGGTATCCATATTCCATTATTTAGTGTTGCATTTATATTTCCTGAATTTTGAATAAGAAGTTTATTATTATTTATACTTGCAGCAGGCCAACCGTCACCCGGTGAAAGATCACTTCTTCTAACTTGAGAAATCCAATTATCTCCTATATTTCCACTAGATCTTACAAAAGTATCACTAAAAGAAGTAGTAGGAAAATATGGAATAGGAATTGCTTGCGCGCCACCGGAAACGACATCATTTAAATAACGTCTATAATAGAGTTCTTCTTGAGAAGTAACCATATTAAACTATTCGCCTTTTTCTACTCCAATTCCAATATTATCGTACTTGAGGTTATTCTCTAAAGTTCGTAAATTAAAGTCTCTAGAAGTTCCACCGGGACCAAGAATTATATGACGTGGTTCATTAATTAGCTCTTCTAAGAGCATACCATAAGTTTCATTATAATAATTCCACTTATCATGCCAATATTTAGAGGCTTTAAGATTTTGACCGCGCCCCTCTATAGAAAAACACATCTTAAGAATATAAGCCTTAATCAATCTTTTTCGAAAAAAAGAAGGTATAGTAAAAGTAGCATAATCAGAACTACGATAAAATTCAACAATAACGCGATTAACAATTTCACTCCCGTAAAGATTAGTTCCTATAGAAGCAATTGTAACACTAGGAATTGGAAAAAAGCGAATCTGAGCTTGACCTATATTATCAAAGATATAGTTATATGGAGTAGCAGAAGTACCAGTAAGACTTGCTTGAGATTCTCTAAGACCACGATGAGATGCAGGATAGATTTTTAAACCTTTCCAAGTAATTCTACGAACATCAATTAAATAACTTGGTAAAGAGTAAGTGTGAGTATTAGCGACAATAGCTAAAGCTGTTCTATCTATTATACAGTGATGATTTTTTACAAATAAATCTTCTGCTTCTTGAGCAAAACGAGTTATAGTTGCAGTAGAAAAGAGAGCCACTTCGTTACCTCAAATTAGAAGTAAAAGATCTCGTCCAGCAATATTTTTAGTTCTTTCCTTAAATTGTTCAATTTCAGTTATGTAAGTTTCCCAGAAGTTAGCTGCTTTAGTATATTCTTCAAATTGTTCTAAAAGATCCGCAGTAGTGAATTTTTCAAGTAAATGTTGAAAATCAGTAGCAATTAAAGGTGTGTTCGCATCAACCACCGTAGGAGCAATAGCCCAATAATAAAGATCAAAAGTCCCAGAAGTAGTGGCATACTTAGGAAAAATAGCAATATATTTATAATTGAGCGCGGCCCAGCTTTCGGGAGTTCCATGAGCTATTTCCCAATCGTCTCTAATTAAATCAAATTGATTAAGAGTTTTATCATCATAAAGCCATCTATTATTGACATTATTAAAGATAGCTACACAAGCTAAATAGTCACTAACTAATGTTAAAAAATCATAATAACTAAGATCACCAGTCCAATTTAAAGTTACCTTCTTTATAATACATTGAGTTTGTGCAACAATATCATCATAAGCATCCTGAGTAGATTCGTCTACATCACTGGATGAATAATTAATTACAGCTGCATCATTAAGATTATCACGAACATTAGTTTTAATTGTAGTAAAAATTGACATTAAAAATTCTTATGAAAAACTTCTATATTAAGAAGATTTTCATGATTATAAGGTCTTACACCTTTAACACATGTTAAAAATGTATTAAATTCTTGATCTATTTCAGGAATATATCTAATATTTGCAAACCCTACATCTTTAAGTAAAGGAATTAAATCTTCAGTAATCATAGGAGTCACATGATAATCTCCTGGATAAAGTTGGCGACCATAAAGAGTAGCCCTCCAAAAGTCTTTAAGGCCCTTATAATTATCAAGAAAATTCTTAACACATTTCTCAAATTCAGGATAAGCTAAAATTAATTCCCCTTCATCTGGAATTAAAACTCTTTGAAATTCAGCTAGAATATGAGGATGATATTTATGTTCGATGTGCTCAATATTATGTATACAAACAATTCTTTCTATAGAATTTTCTTCATATGGAAGATTTTGTTTTCGCACATCTAAAACTAAATCCGGTTTAATAGACTCTTCAATATCTATATTTATATAACCTTCTAATTTAGTTTCACCACAACCTATATTAAGTTTCATTTTAATGCCTTTAAATGGCTTTTAATATACTCAGCGTCTCGACCCTTTTCTTCATTTTTGATATTTTCAGCGATTTCTGGTTGAAGAGTTTCATAAAATTCCCTAAAAATATCAATAGTAGCGTATTCAATTGGCTCTGGATGAAGAATATGTCCACATTGAACATGAGTAACAAGAGAGACTTTAAGTTCAGGAATTGAATCTTTAGCCTTCAAACAAAAATAAATATCTTCGGTATTACGCGGCCCGGTCACGAAATATGGCTGAGGAATCTTCTTTAGGATGCCTACTTTAATTAAAGCGCATGAAAAGCCTACAGCTATTAGACCATCATCTTGAGTAACGGGATCTTTTAGAATTTTTTTATGCGAACCATCTTCATACTTAATTTCTTCCGTAGGAAGATCATTAAAGTATGGAAGGTTTTGTCCTTCTCTCCTAAATGCCATTACATTAAATGGATAGCCTCTTATAATAACTAGACCCGATGCTATATCTGCATCACATTTTAAAAGAGAATCAAATGATGTTGGAGGAATTAAAACATCATCATCAATAAACATTAAATAATCGCATTCAAGCATCATGGCTTGTTTAGCCGCAGTATTTCTAGCCATGTCTACAGACATTCGGGGTGGGGTAAAAAGAAAGAATTCATTATTATGCGATTTTGGATAAAGTTCTTTAGTCTTAGACCAAAATTCAATATGGTTAGTATAGATATAGGAATTTACTGAATTGAGTACATTTACTAATACTAGAGTTCTCATAAGTTTAAAAATAAGGGGAAAAGTCCCATTTACTTTTCCCCCTTCCAAAAGGAGGAGCCAATGACAAAAGTGATTAAATTCTAAATTACTCTTACAAAAATCTTTGCAAGAGAAGTTGACCATGTAGAAGCACTAAAAATCGCACTTCCAACAGAAGAAGCTTGAGTAGTTGCAGAAGCATATGTTCCAACTAAAACTAATGCAGGTAAAATTCCTGCGCTTGCTGCTCCCGCTCTTGAAAAACCTTGTAAAGCTGCTCCAGAGATTACTGATAAAACATCACCAGTAACACCGGCAGGATAACTAACCCAAGCGTCAGTAGTAGTTGGTCTAGATGCAGTTAAAATTCTTCCATATTCACAAGTTCCGTGAACAAGAGTTTCTCTGATTTTTCCTGGAAGAATATCTTGCATTGCAATTCCAGCAAAAAATCCTTGTAAAGCATTTGCTACGGCTTCAGCAGAAGTAACATCTAAACCATCATTAGTGGCATTCATTTTATAGAATGTAGGCCCACCTTTTAAAATGGTAACTGTTGTTTCTGCACTTCTTACTTTTTGTCTTGCTCGATTCGCTTTATTTCCGCCTAATTCCATGATCGCTGGCATTTTTAACCTCTTTCTTTTTCAATTTGGAAAGAGAGGAGAGCAAAATTTCAACTCTCCCCTAAAATGTCATTAGCTAAAAATTTATGTTAGTGGTCCCCTTGAAATATTACCAATAACACCAAATTTTCGCCTATTAGAGATGGTCACTGCACCCATCCATACTAAATGTCCCAATCTTGAGTCACCTCTTGGGGGCTTTACAAAAGTTTTACCAGATTCATTTGGAAGCATTTTGAAATCACGTTCAGGAATGTAGCGAATACGAGCGAATTGTTTATTGAGGAAAAGCGCAGTTCCTTTTGTGTTAGCATCTGTCAATCCATTTGCAACGTCTGGCATCTTCTCGTCAGAAACAAGAAGAGTTTTTCCAGAACCAAATGGAAGACGGATGTTATTGAATTTAAATTCTGTGTCAGATCCAGTTTGACGATATTTTGCCCAAAGTGCAAAACCAAGCAATTGGAAAGTTGTTTCATCAACCATTACAAGATCCGGTGGTCCTCCGGTTCCTCTTGATGTTTTCATAAACATGTCAAGAAATTCTTGTAACAATCCATCATAAGTAGTCGCAGCAGAAGTTTTTGTCCAGTTTCTCCACCACGTTGAAGTTGATTGATTTATATTTCCAATTGTTCTTGAAGTCGTTGGAGTATAATCAATGATAGATGTTATTGGTTCAATTGCAGAAGCACCAGAAGATCCCGTTGCAGCAGTTCTTAAATTTCCGGCGCCGGCGCCCCACATCCAAGATTGTGCAAAACCTTCTGCAATTCCCATTTCTGCCTGAGCAATTTTTGAATCAACTAAATCCAATATTCTTTGTCGATTCTGAATAACCTGCTTCATTGAATATTGAATAGGAACTGCACCTTGACGGGCTTCAAAAACTGCTTCAGTAATTCCATCAGTAGGAACTAATGGAAGTTCATCATATCCATCATACCAATCTAAAGGAGCAAGTTCATACATCAAAGGTTGTTTAATATCAGTGCCACCTTCATAACTTTCATAAAACTCTGAATTAAGCAGAGTATTTAAGAAAGCATTATTAGCACCAATATTATCAACAAGTTTTTTGTTCCAAGTAGACAGTGAAGTTGAAAATACTTCATCCAGATATATCTGAATATCTGACGGAGCAGAAGTATTTCCTTGAATCAATGTCATAGATTTCTCCTATGGAGAAATGAAAAGCTATTACTAAAGATTACTTAGAATATTTCTTTTCTACAGCGGCCATCGCATCTTCAATAGCAGCTTTTCTTGATTTAAATTCTTTTGGAGCGGCTTGCCCATCTTTTACTTCGGCCGTTCCCTCGGATGCCAAACGAGAAAAGGCATCGCGCTTATTGCGCACAATTTTTTCTTGTTTCTTCTCAGGAGATTCTTCTTTTTCTTTAGATTTAGATTTCACTAACTTAATATCTAGTTCATCAGCAGCTATTTTAACAATTCGATCAAAATATGTCTCCGGGTCTGAGCCTGGTTTAGGAGGCATTTCATCTATGAGAGCGCTTACTTTTCTCTGAACTTTCTCTGGAACTTCATCATATTTACTAAAACTAGCGTCTAAAGCTATACCTAATTCTTTTTTAGCTATTGCTTGTTCATTAGCTAGAGTTCTCTCTTGTATAGGTTTAGCAACTTGAGCAACAATAGCAGGAACAACAGTTTCAAGGATCTCAGAAAGTTTTCCTCCGAGAACAGAGAAATCTGGACCTAATTTCTCCATTACTACATCATTAATAGTTTTAGTAACGGCTTTAACATCTTTTTTAGTAGAATCAGAAGAGATTCCAGCCTTCTCAGCCATTACTTTAATAATGGACGGCCCAGTTTCTGGATCATTTAAAGCTCTAAAGAGTTTCAAAGCATTGTCTAATTCTACTGGATCTACTTCATCTTCGAGTTCTTCTTTAATCTCTAATTCTTCTTTAGTTTCTTTAACTTCTTCTTTAGTTTCTTTTTCAGTAGCGGTATCTATGGCTTTAGCTATAGCTTCTTTTCTAGTGTCTTCTTTTTCTTCTTTAATTTCTTTTGACATAAGTCTCCTATTTAAAGATGTTTCATTACCTTTGAGATTATTTGATTTTTTGTGTTAGGTTTCTTTGATTTTCGCGCCTTAGAGTAAGCAATAGCTATAGCCTGCTTATTAGCTTTTGCTTTACCAAATTTAGCTTTAGTTCGTGCAAATGTATTTCCGCTATGTAATTCACTAATATTTTGTGAGATAGTTTTCTGTGAAGATCCGCTTTTTAATGGCATAAATTTTTATTCATCTTTCCTACAATTTTCACAAATAAATTGTTTATTTTTAATTATCCCATTTGCACAAGTAAATACAATACCGCAGCATTTACAAAATAAACTAGAAAATGTATAGTAACAAAGAGGTTGATTATGTTTACAAAATCCTTCTAACATTTATTTCCCAAAAAACTTATAAATGGAATCAATTACTTCACTTGGAGAATTTAGATGTAATCCAGAGTATGCTTTAGGATTATCCATGAAAGTTGGATTCATATAATCTCTTGGAATTTGAAGATTATGTAAATCTAATCCATATTGCATTTTTGGATTTTGTTCAGTTAATGCCATTATTTGTTCCATCTCAGCATTAGATGGCATTTTAGACATTTCTAAACCAGTAAAATTTTTACCTCTACGGATTCTTGTTAAACCTTCATTTTCTAATGCTTTTGAAAGATCTAAGCCTACAGGTTCTCCTTGTGAATAAGTGTATGGAAGTTTTCCAGCAGCGTCTAAAACTCCTTCATGAGTCATAGAATTAGGATTAGTATAAGCGTGTCCTAAATCATAAACATCTCCCATTTTATCCATAAAAAGAGCACGATCCTCACCAAAAAGATTAGCAGTTTTCTTTATAATTCCTTCTTTAACCATATTTTCTAAAAAAGGAGTTATAGCGGTTGACGCTCCTGGTGCAACATTTCCTAAATCTGGACCACCTGTAACTTGATTAAATTTATTAACTATATCCATCAAATTACGTCCTGGACCGGAAGAGTACATCATGTCTCTAGCTTTTTCTAATAAACCTTGTCTTGGAGAAATGGCTCCGCCAGCACCATAACCTTCTCCTAAATATCCTCCTTGTGGAGATTCTAATGTAGCTCCGGAAGGAATTAAACTATCAATATAACGTTGAGTTATTTGATCTTTAGAAGTTTTAGCGTCTTGTGGCACAAGTTCTTTTAATTTCGTGTATGGAGTAACGCCTAAATGTGTTGCAACATTTTTAGCCCAATTTGGAGCATCAGACGTACCTACATATTTATTAGCAATCTCTTTAATAGTCATTTCAGGATTATAATATTGAGATCCTGAAAAGAACTTAGAAGCTTGATTTTTTAGAGCATCCCAACCTTTTTCAAGAGTAGGATAATTATTAAATTTACCTGTTTTAAAGCCTTTTATATTTCCTGGGTTATTATTTGGAATTTCTCCTGAATTAACTTTATCTTTACCGTGCTCTGCAATAGCAATTGCTTTTGCTAAATCTTCAACTTCTGTTGGATATGACTCGGCCATTAAACTTGTCTAAATAATTGCTGTTGGATCTCATTAGTTGGGTTCGGGGCACGATTTTCTATTGCACTTTTATTTGCATTTTGATTATTTCCAGGAGTGCCATTTCCATTACCTCCTCCTATCTGTTGCTGAGCTAAAGCATTCATTTGAGTCATTCTTTGTAAAATTGCACTTTGCTGCATTTCTTTAATAACTCTTTCATTTCTATATCCTACTTTATATGCAGCTTCACGAATTAAAATAGGAGAGAACATGATTTGAGGAAATTGATTAACTATACTAAAAAATGCTACCATTTTCTGCATTTCCTGCTCAGTCTGATCCGGTGTAGCATTATTAACTCTAAGATTTATAGTGTAATCACATCCATCATTCATTTGATAAATTTGAATTAATTTATAAATTGGACCTTTATCTTGAATCTCTCCAAGAAAATTCTCCGAAGGATCTATAGAATATTTAACCCAGAGCGGTTGAGTAAAGTTCTCTAATATTATTTTAAGTCCTAAACGACCTATTTTACACGTAAATTTATCTAAATTAACTCTCTCAACACTTTCTCTAACTTGCTCCTTCATTGAAATTATTTTAGATTTAGTAGCTGTTTCTCGATCAGATTCTCTAATTTGAGCCGTTCCGGTAACGTAATTAAAATCAGAATAACCTAATTCAAGACCAGATTGAATTGAAATACCTATATCTGGATTAGCTATTCCGGTAATGGCGCCGTGTTCTTTAACTACGATTACTTCACCATCTATATCTGAAGTTAATTTATCTAATTCAGTTGTCTCTACTTTACCTTTAAGAGCCTCAAATTTACGTTTAAATCTTCGTCTATAATTACGTAATTGTTCTCTAGCTTCATTAACTTCATTTTGAGGAGAAATCCAATACCAAACTGGAGGTATAGGATACCATCCTTTTAAACGAAAGACAGAACGATGGTCAACTAATGAAATATATGAATATGGCTCATGCCAAAGAACATCTCCTGTTTTTCCATCTACTAATTCTTTCTCTTGCTCTCTATTATTCCAAATCTTCCAAACTTTACGAACTTCATTAGATTTAATTAAATATTCAAGTTCAGAATCTTCTTTACCTTCTGCCCGAGCATTAATTCTAGTCGGGCCGGAGTAGTCGGGTGAAAACGTAGAATTATTTATAGTATTTAATGGACCTTCAAGAACTTTAATGTCTAATTTTTCTAATGCGGAACGATAATAATAGGTATAATATCCACACCAGGCACAATGATTTAAGAATGGAGAATCTGCTATGCTAACACGGAACCGTCGGGCCGGAATCCATTTAAAGTAAAGCCGTTCATTTACTGGAACTTCTTCATCTTTATTTTTATTTTGAGTATCTATTACATTTTCTTTTTCGATTTCATTTAATGGAGCTATTTTAGCAGGATTTTGCCAATCCGCAGCATAACCAACTTCCATTATAGAAAAACGAAAGAAAGAATCTAAAGCAGCTAATTTAATATTATCTGTAAAGTAAATATCTTCATTTGAAATGATTGTATTTAGAGCGTCTCCTTTTAATTGTGCTAAGCCATATGCTGATTCTTGATCCCAGTCTGCGAAGCCCGGTTTAGCAGTAATATCATATTCCGGATATGCCAGAAGCATATTTGCTAATTTATTTTCAATGGCAGCATAGATCAAATCTATTACATAAGGACGTTGACCAAATGCCAAGGAATTGAGACCACGCCATTGAAATCCCTCGTAGTATTCTTCGAGTTTATCACATTTAAATAGATTGGACCATTCCTGATAATATCTATCAGCAGTTTGAGTTTTATTAAGCCAATAATTTTGATAACGTGCCACTTCGTACCTTAATTTTTTTCTTCTATTTTATAAATATCAAGAATTTCTTGACATACAGCAATCATTAACTTTCCATTATTACTTTCAGGATCAAAAATTCTTGTTTCTTCTCTAGTTTGATAGTCTTTAGTAGGAGCTAAACGCTCATAAATATGATGAAACTCTATAGCTAATTGCAAAGCAGTTATTTCCATTTTTAAATTCCTGGAAGTTCTAATTTTAAATTACGCTGCCTAATTCGTTCCGCACCTGCAAATGATCTTTCCGGAGGCTCTTTTTGTTCTTCAGGCTTACTCAAATTATGTTCTGCAACATAATATCGGACCGGATCATAAGCATGGTCTACGACACCTTCACTTCGATTATCACAATAAATTGGCTTTCCATTATCTTCACCTATCTTTTCTCGTCTCTGACGCTGAGTTTGTAAAATAGCTTGTGTTACTCCGTAAGGATATCGTTCTTTAGAATATTTAATAAAATAGAGTGTTGGAGCTGGAGATTCATTCGTGATTGGATGAGCGTGCTTATAGTCAAGCTTGAGCCATTCATTAATTCTATTTCTTGTAACAAGTTCGTTATTATCTCCAGCAGACCAATACAAAGACGGAGCATCAATTTCATCTGTCGAGTATTCATCCGCTATTGATGTTTTAAAATTATTCTTACTTCCATCAGTAATACCACGGCGCTTATGAAATATACTGGGATCAGCAATATCTGAAACATAGTCTTCAATGATTTTAAATTCATTTTGACTTAATTCAGTTATACCTTCTCGATGAAAACTTATCGTCTGATCAGGCACATAATATTCCCTAAAACAAATATGAATATTATTAATAGCAACAAACCAAAGACAGCATGTAGGTGATGTTTCACCATGATCGAGGCATCTGTATAAGGCTCCTCTATTGAATATTTTCTTAAGAAATTCATTAAAAATACCTTCTGAATAATCTTCAGGATTTATAATAGAAAGCTTATGTATTTTGTGAATTTGGGCTGCACTCTTTCCCCACTTACCATGATAATATTTATCAACCCACTCCGGTGCACGATCTTTCATATTCTCGATCGTTTCCGGATCATTTAGTGTTTCGTCTGTACCTCTTTCGATGTAGAAGTGGTTTCTTTTACGTTCGATAGAATCAGGATGATAACGGCGATAAACCCAATGAAACTCATCTTCGGGATTACATAAAACATCCAGAAAATTTCTGACACGAAAACGACCATCAGGAGCCTTAGGCCACTGAGATTTATCGTACAAGAAGTATTTAATATCTTCAAATTTAGGATCATCACTTACTTTTTCGAAAGTATAAGTATCAGGAGCTAATTTAATAGATTTCCATATATCTTCAGGAACACATTGAAAAATCAATTTATCAGGAACTCTGGCACCGTCCCATCGACCGACGCGACCGTCGAGAACTAGATAAATACTTTCTTCAATTTCTTCTACCTGATCTAATAATCCAGAATTAAATTCTAAGCCTCTTAAACTTTGTTCATCGAATGCATCTAAATGCAGCCACAAGGCTACAGATCCATTAGTAAAAATTGTAACACCTTCTTGAACATCATGACGTAAAACAAACTCAGGAGGACAAATTTTAAAGAACGTTTTCATTGTAGTCGCCTTTAACCACTTATATTCTTGACGACCAAACAATGAAATATAGCCTGGAAAAGTAGATAGCATTATAAATTGTCGAAGACATGCTATCCAGGTTTTTCCATTACCGAACCCACCGGAAAAACAGTTGTTACGAAAAAGAGACCAGAAGAATTTATCTTGTTCAGAATTGCGAAAAGAAAAATCTATTTGATTTTTAGCTTTACGAATTAATTGAGAGTAGCCTTGAGAGATTAAAGAAGACACATTAATTTTCTTTAATGTTATTTATTTCAATCTTATCTAAAGTCCGTTTACTTAACTTATCAACCGGCACGACTTGACTTCGCGTGATAAAGGCTATAAGCACTGCTGAAAATGTTAGAATAGCTCCTATTTGTTCAGTCTTTAAATTTAGACCAAATGAAATAAATAATGATAAAAGAGCTTGAATTACTCCTAAGAACATCGCCGGTTCGCGACTCCAAGCATCTTTCATATTATTGAAAATCTGGATCTCCTAAATAAGCTTGATTAATAACATTTCTAATCTTTAACATTACTTTCTTCAAAGAACTTCTGTGCTGAGGATTTTTAACAGACTCAATAATTAACGCCGCCGCCATTCCAATAAGATATTCTATGGGCATTATTCATATTCTCCTTGATAATCATCTTCATTTCGCGCTTTAAGTTCTTCTTGAGCGTCTAAATCAATAATGAATGGACAACAATAGAGAAATTTTGCACCCATTCTTGTACAGTGCAAGCGTGCTCTATTTTTAGCGTCTTTTAGATTTCCTGAAAACCAAAACACTTTCTCTTGAACCCTACCGGATTCGATTCCAAAATTATTAACAAATCTATACTGAAGCATGTAAGCGCGATCCCGATTAGTGATAGGACGAGAAGGAGGCTCTAATTTAATTTGATTTTCAGTTTTACTCATTTTTAAATAAATCTCCTAGATTCTTTGATTTTCTTTAAAGTTTCATCAAATAGAATTTTATTTCTCAGAGAACCAAACTTCAACTCACCTTTACATAATGGGCACCATCTATATTTTTTAAAAAAATCATTAAAGACACAAAGACACTTTGTGCAGAAGCCAATTAACTTAAGTTCATCCATTTAACTTAATGAATCTCTTTAAAGAGATCAATCATCTTAACAAAATCTTGATTTCTCTCAAGAAGTTCCATTATTCCTTCAATTTTCTTAATTTGAAATTGATGATATTGAAGTTTTTGTTTAAGTTCTGAAAGCATGTCATTTCTATTGATAGAACTACCAGATTTTTCAATCATTTCTTGAGGATACGAATTTCTTAGAATATCCATTTTAATTCTCCTAAATCAAATTTTTGTCCATTTGCTCTTCAATACTTTGAATTTGTTGACGCAACAATTTCAATTGAGCGCGTTTTTCATTCCGGCCGATCTGTTGATCGTTAAGAAGATCAGTTACTTTTTCTGAAATTTCCAATTGAAGTGAATTAACTGGTTTTTTGGGATCTTTCTGTTCTGGAAGGACTTGTGCGTCTATTTCTGCCTGTTTCTGCGGGTCAAGACCTTGTTTAATTCTTTCGGCTTCTTCTTTTGTAAAGTTGCCTGGAGCGTTTATTTCACGTTCTTTGGCGAACATATTCGAACGAGCAATTCTTTCTTCTTCAGCATAATCTCGTTTCGTTTCATAAATCTTACTTTCCGGATTCTCTGCAATAGATACCGCTGCAAGATTTTTATTTTCGTGTAAGTTCTGCCAATTTTGATATGGGTTGGCCGGGTCAGCTTCTTCGCCTTCGAGTACGCCTACTTTAGACGAAAAAGTTTTAACTTTTGGAGAAGTATTGGAAGGAGAATGTTGAGTAGATGGTTGTGCAGTTCCTAACATTCCAAATTTAGCTAAATTTAATTTACTTTGAACAGATGAAATTTTCTGATTTAATTCTGTTGCTTGATCTCCAGTTAAATCAGTTCTTGAACGTTGATCTTGTAAAGAAGTCAATTCATGTTGAAGTCTGTCAATTTCTGCTTGATCTGACATAATTTTGTTCCTTTCTTTTTTAACTTTTTGGTGTAAAGAAATTCATCATCATATTTGTATCAGTACCATTAATATTAATGGTAATATTTTGTCTTGTTACTTTATTTTCTTCTTCTAATTCAACTTGTACGCCGTGCATCTTAGAAATGAACTCAGCGGCTTTAAGTCTAGCTGCTTCTGTTTCACCTCTATTCATTACATCTGCAATATTTATAGCAACTCTTTCTAAAGAACCTCCACATTGATCTAGAAAGCTCTTTAATTTCGCATTTGGAGAATTGTCTCCAATTGAAGTACTTTTAATATTATTCTCTTCAAGAATCTCATTTATAATTTCATTGCTTTCGCTTTCAGCAGCTGATTCTACTTCTATCGATTCGACCGGACTAACTTCTTTAGTCTCATCTAATCGAATCTCGTCTTCACTAATTTCTTGGAACGGAGTTATTTTCATTTCTTTTACGTCTCTTATCAGGGTATCTTTTAACTCGCCAATTTAAATATAGAGGATCAATTCTTCTTTTAGCTCTTTTATCGGATGAAGTCTCGACTGGAATAGTTTTAATAATTTCTATGTCTTGATGCGCCCCGATTGAGCCATAATGAGAGATTAGAAATGGAGTTATTTCTAATTTCTTCATAACTATTTCTTTTCTTGAAATTTAGTTAGAGGACAATTTGCTATTCTGATTCGAGCTTCTTCTTCGGTCATTTTATTACTCCCTTATCATCATATTGTGAATAGTCAACAACTAAAAGATCATCAGCACTTCCAGTTGTAATTGTTGCTTTAACAATTGAGTGCCCAGAAGATTTCATATCTTCAATAAATTTCTTCGCCATTCGATTTGCATCTTTTTGTGTATTTCTATTATGATGCATGCCAACACCTTCAATAGAAATGTTAAAATTTCCCATTTTAAACTCCATCCTTTCTCTCATCTCGAATATCTTGCTTCATCTCTTTTATAGCTTCTTTATTATCTTCTGCTTTTGCTCCTAAAGTGCGTATTTCAGACCCTACATCATGTTTAAAAGTGCGAAGTTTAAGAATCTCTTCATCTAAGCTCTTATGTTCTTTAGAATGAGACTCTACATAAACTTGAAATTCAGGTCGTTTAACGAACGCTTCAAGTTTAGTGTCTATTGTTTTAATTACTTGTAATTCAAACTGTGCAAAGTTACCTTTAGAAATACGTGAAATAACTATCGCTACTATACTTCCAATAGTAGAAATAGTAGAAACCAATGCTACTAGAATCATCAACCAGACCGGCACTATTTGAACGACCTCCATGTTCCTTTTTAGCTTCCTACTTTAATTCTTAACTACTTTTATTCTTGAAATCTTTGGATATTCGTACTTCTTATGTGAAAGTAAAAGACCTTGTGGTGTCTTTCTTCCGTATCTTTGAAAATCTGCTAAATCTTTACAAAAGAAAACTCTAAGCCAACCATACTTAGTTTCGATCTTTACTTCACCTTCTTCAAAATGTGGAATCACTAAGAAGAGATCATCTATTTTTAGATCTACTCCTTTTGATTTCGTTAAAGCTCTTTCGAGCTTCTCATTTAAGAGCCACTCTGGCAATGCTATCTTTGGCACACCCTTTGGTAATTTAATATCTCCACTCATCCTAATAAGTCCACGTAGTGATGTCTCTGAAAGAATTTTGCTCTACTATCTATTTTATACCAATAAAGGCATCTCATGTCCTCATCTAACCACGGCCTCGGGTAAGTTTGAAACCATCTACGATAAGACATTATTTTAAACTTCTTATATATCTATATAAATCTTCTTTGTCAAATATCATTTCTATAGAAATTAAATCAATTTCTTTTCCCTTTAATTCTTTTTCATAATTCTCTTCAGCTAAAATATTTCCATGCGACCCGTCTATAAAAAGAATTTCAAAATGAAAAATTCTCATGGAAGATTTGGAATACCCCTTAAAAGAAAAACAAGAGTTAATGTGGCTAAACCTAAACACTCTAAATTTAATCTATCAGTGAGTTTAACCGACCCGGCGAGGAAAAGAATTAAAGCTATAACTAGAAGTATTGCAGAAATCATTCGCTTCGCAACCTTTCTTTTAGCTAAACAATTCTTTTAAATTTGAAATGTATCTTTACGAAGTGATCCGATGACTACGAGCAGCATAACACACAGCTATGTTGATGTCAAGAGTCCTTTTAAAGGAGTTATGTGATGATGAATATATGCATCTTTCTCATAGGTGCGTCATTTATTTTTTAATCATTCTTTGAATTTGAGCATAGATCGAAGCATAGCTTCGAAGAAGAACTTTTTCGAGATCTCGCGTCGCTCTATAAGCAGTTTTTTCTTTATTTCTTATTAAAATCACCTGTTCTTTTAAAAGTTTAATTTCTCTTGTATTCCAAAGATCATAACTAATTCTTGGCATTAATTTTTTCTTTCTTATTTTTAAAACTCATTAAGTATGAGTTGAAAGCTACGGCAATTTTGCTTCCATTCGATACCGGGTTTTGGGGGACCCCACCTTTGCGTAGCAAAGTTCTTTATACAACAAAGTACTTTACAGTACAAAGTTCTTTAATAATAGATAAATAAACATATAGACATATATCTATATATTAAACCTAACACGACCGGATCACTAACGTGTTAGGTTTCATAAAGTACTCTATATCACAAAGTGGTACATCAGGAAAAGAGCCCGTTAGGTTAATTAAAATCCAACGGGCTAAAAGATCAGAAGAAATTAATCTTCATCTTCATCAGATGCAGTAGAGAGTGCGGCGGCGGCTTTGATTGCGTTCACGATGAACGGAACATTCTTGATTTCCTCAAGAATACGGACCGTCTGAAGATCATATTGACCTTTCCATTCTTTCGATTTTCCCTTTTCGGTCGTAACGATCGAAGAGAACGGAGGAATGTCTCGATAGTTCTTGATGTAGTCAAGAACGATTTTCTTCGGCGCACCGTTTTCTCCAACGGCAATTTTCTTTTGCGACGCGATTGCGGCATCGCGAAGAATAGGAGTAAGCGCGGCTTTCATCTTTTCCGGGTCACTTCCCATTAAAGAATTGAGCGCGGAAACCGCTTCATCGAAAGTTGCCGGAGGTGTGAAAGAAACTTTGAAAGGTGCTTCTTTCAATTCGAACGTTGAAAGATCGAAATACTTTGCAGTTTTCTCAATCACTTCTGGTACAACCGAAACATTAGGAGCATTTTCTGTCTTTGACATGGTCTTTTCCTTTCGGGATTCTTTGTTAGAGGTTGACGGTTTTACCGGATTAGAAACCGGCAGATCTAGAACTGCGATTGAACCTTCACTCTTTTTCTTTTTCATCTTGCATCCTCCCTTGATGCTTAGAACATTCTATGTCAGATCACGAAGTTTTGTCAAGTCGATCGGTCCGGTAAGCGCCTTACTTTGTAGCGCTTACAGACAGAAATTTTCTACTTTTCTGTTCTCTCTTCCTCCTCGATCGAGAACTGAAGATAATCAGAAATGTTGAACAGGACAACACCGTCTGTCTTGTATTCAACGGCGCAAACACAGGTCTGATTCATTACAACATAATTGAATCGACCTAGAATCACTTTCACTCCGCCTTCTTTCGTGCCTTTCAGAATCATCATTAACTTATCCTCCTACTCTAAAGAGTAATCAAACACACAAAAAAATACAACATTTATTTTTATCACGACACATTTTTTCGAGCACCGCGCCAGCGGAATTCCTTCTTCAAAAAAATCTTAACTACAAAAATTTCGATCCGGCCCGGCCCACTTTAACTCTATATAGTAAATTATTTGAATATTAAAACTTTTAGATATTCATAAAATATAGTTTGTAAACCGTTCCTCAGCGCGCGGCCCCAGTAATATTTCAGCGTTTCCAGTAATAAGCTTTTTGAAATAAATTGATTTAGGAAAGAATTAGTAACTCTTACGTCAAAAACACTCACTTGTCAAAACGAGCAATTTCGCCGTATCGCGTTGAAAACAAAGGACTAATAGATGGCATCCAAATTGCTAGAGAGTGAAGTGTTTAACGAATTTTTGTGATGCGGGCCTTTTGATGTTTTAATATATATATATTATATATATTTATAAGATATGAATGTTTTTTTACTTTTAAAATCGCTTCGCGTAAGTCCTTTATTTTTCAATCAAATAAATCAATGCAAGGCACGCGTCGCGACCGGGTATAAAGACACTACCGGGCCGGATTCCCGCTAACCCGTTCATTCTAAAGCGAATAAACCTCTTGACATACGCTACAGACCTGCTAGACTCATACCATGAGAGTTTTCTATCGGGGCTGTCAAGAATTTGACACAAAGGACGTTTTGTTTGTTTTCAATAACTTGCAAAATTTCCCGACTCCACTCGATTCTCTCATTTTTCCACTTTGTGATGTAAAAAGAATGACAAAAATGAAAAAGATTTTAAATGAAGAAAAAGTAGGGTAACGACTATTATAACTAAGTTTACCTACAAATTTAAAATCAGAAAACAAATCATTCTGCGAGATATGAGTAAAAATCTTGAAAGCGTTCGGAGCCCGAAAGGGTTTCACATCTTTACTCAATGTGAATTAAAGAATTTCCGCTTCGCGTTCCACAAAGTGGTTTAAACTTAAAAGGAAAATTATGAGAATTAAGCCTTGGTCTGAAATGATTCGAAAGAAAAATAAAAAACAAGAGGAAATTCAGATTCTAAAAGAAAGAGAAAAAATTGCAAATTATCTTTTTGATCTTGCATGCGGTAAATCTCCACAAGAGGCTATGAAAGAATTAGAAAAGAAGGGAAAACCCCGTTGGATGAAAGACTATTCAAAAGAGACGGAAAAAAACTTAAAAAATTGTAAAAACTGTTCACATCCAAGAAATGATCATCGGATTAATGTCGAAGCATTCAAAGATATGTGCAACATCATTGAAAACATGAAACAATGTGCCTGTAGAATGTATTTAAGTCCGGAGAAATAGGAGAAAAAAAGTGAACGAAAAAAAATGGATTAGATTTCTAGAAAGATTCTTCAATTACACTCCGGTTTCAATATTTCATAACTGGAGCGGAGTTAAATGGTCTATAAAAACAATAGAACATTGGGCAATATTCTTTTATTGCCCTTGGTTCGGAATTGGAATAAATATTCATCCAAATAGAATTAAACAAATTTTTGGATTTTGAAAACAAACTTCAAGAGAATTTAAGGAATTCTTATGAAGCAAAAAGTGAAGGGAAACATGACAACATTTAAGGAACATTCGAACTTCGTCCGAACATTAGTTAACTATCAGAATGGAACATTTCGCGGGACCGGAACACGAGATGCTACGCGACCGAATGAAACAAAACGAAAATTCACAATTTCGACACGCGTCGAAGAAGTAACAGAAGATCCGAGAATCATCAAAATGATTGAATCACAAGAAAAGCTCGCTACGCGATTGGATGAAGTGCTTCTAAAATTAGAGAATTTAAAAAACGAACGCGACGCGCTTAAAGCTGAAGTGGATCGTTTCCGTTTGATTGGATTAAGTGATAATCCAACATTAGAAGACGGAACGATTTCAGAACTTTGGTTAGCAGAACATAAACAAAGCATAGCGGATACCACGATTGAAGAACGAATTAAGTTAGTTAAAATTCATCAAAAGATTCTAGAAATCTACACTCTTTCCATTAGATTAGATCAATCTAAAGTTCAAATAAAGAGTGATATTTCTACTAGAAGGGAAATTCAACAAAATCAAACAACCAAAGAGATTAAAGAATCTCGCGATGCTGAAAAGAAAAAGCGTTTCTCTTCTTATTACAAAGCAGTCTCAGGAACCATGAAGAGTGGAATTACAGAAGCACAAGCCGTGGCCGGGCTACTTCAAATGGGAGTAAAGATTCCAGAAGGCTATGTTGAAATTTGTGGTGAGTCTTTTAAAAAAGAATTAGAGAAGCTAGTTAAGGAAGGAAAATAAATCATGGCCTCTCTAAAACATAATTGTCCTAAATGTGGTAAGCCCGCTCGAATCCAAAGTGAATTTCCATTTCCCGTTGGAAAGTTAATTAACTATGTCTACGCGTGCGGACATATGGAATTAAGAACTAAATTAGACGAGATTTCTGAGGATGCACCACAAGATGAAATTAAAATTTCTCAGGAAGACTTAGATTTAATTAATTCAAGTGTCTATGACTGGGAATCCCCAGCTTACGCGAAAGGACCACATGAATTCAGACCTTATATAAGAGAGGTCTTTTGGTCACTAGAAACCGTACCGGAGTACTTCTGTGAAGAGTGCCAAGAGTTTCACACCCGAAAGCACCTTTACAAGTTTCAAAGAGAAGGAGTTCAATTCATCGAAAAAACACAAGTTAGAGCACTCTTAGCTGATGAAATGGGACTCGGAAAGACACCTACCGCCGCTGTAGTTCTAAAAGAAAATAAACAAATTCTCTTACCTGCACTTGTAATAGTTAAAGGAACAACGTTACTTCAATGGTACCGCGAATTGAAGTCTTGGTCATTCGGAAGTTTTGCAGATGTTGCAATTCTTCAAAATAGAAATCAATTCATTCCGGGTCATAAAGTTTATGTAATTTCCATGGACTTTTTAAGTAGAAAGGGAGTTCTAGAGTTACTAAATACTTTGAATTTGAAGTGTGTAATCGTAGACGAGTGCCAAAGTTTTAAAGATGCCTCTTCGAAAAGAACAGTAGCACTTATAAAACTTCTTCAAGAAAATAACATTGATTATCTTCTTGAAATGTCCGGAACGCCTATCAAAAATCGTGCGAGCGAATATTTCGTATCTCTAAATTTACTAGCTCCAGCGCACTTCACGTCTTATGCTCATTTCTGTAGACAATGGTTACTTCCAAATGAGAAGGGAGTTTACTCACGTCTCAATCCAGTAATGGCGACCCGATTCAACGAAATTACATCACGTTGGATTCTTCGAAGAGAGTCTAAAGATGTTCAGAAAGACTTACCTGAATTGCGCATCTCATATCGCATGATCGAAATTGAAGATGAAGATGTTAAGAAGTCTTACAATCATCAGTTAGATCTTTTTAACAATTTTCTTAAAAACACCGCTCGAATAAATTCAAATGATTTACTTGGCTGGCTTGCTAAATTGCGTAGCATAACCGGACAGGCTAAGGTTCCTGCCGCGGTTGAATATACACGAGATTTCATAGAATCAATGAATGGAGATAAATCAAAAATTGCTATTGGAATTCACCATAAATCTGTTCGAGATACTTTGAAATTCGTATTCGAAAATGATAATTTCAAGACACTTACGTTAAGTGGCGAAGATGATAACTTCGATAAAGATAAAATAGCTAGAGAATTTAACGAGAATGTAGATCAGCAAATTCTTATAATTAATATGATTGCCGGAGGTGTTGGTTTAAATCTTCAGGGCTGTCATAACTTTCTAGCACTTGAAAGAACATGGAACGGTGCCGATGAAGATCAGTTTCATAAACGTTTCCATCGACATGGTCAAAAGAGTAAAGTTTCTGGAACGTATCTAATTGCTGCCGGAACCATTGATGAATGGTTCCATAACTTAGTATGGGAGAAACGAAATAACCTCGCATCTATGAATATAGGTGAAGAAGTTGATGAAACACAAAGTTCAGGATTTCTGAGAGAATTTAGTGAATTTGTGGTGAGGCACAAGTTATGAAATTAGGATTAAGATTTGAATCAAATATAAAAGAATGGAATAAAAATTCTTTTGGCTTTACGAATAAAAAAATGCCACAAAAATGTCCTGACTGTAGTAAGAAAATGTCTAATATTAAATATGGATTTGCATGGGATAGATATAATGCTGGAAGTAATTATTTCTTTAGAGACTGTATTTGTGGTGCATTAATAATTTGGGCTTGGCCAGGCATTTTTGTTAGAAGACATACTCTGCCTTTATTTGATATAGATAGAAGGGAATTAAAATAAAAAACAGATTCCATATGCACACTTGTCACATTTGCGACAAGTCTTTTGACTGTCTAATAGTAATTAATTGTTCAATCGAAGATCGCTACGCCGTATGTTATTCGAAAGAATGTATTGATGAATTTGAGAAAGGATTTGAATTATGAAAATTAAATTATCAGATGACGAGTACGACATACTTAGAAAATCTCTAATATTAAATCGCGGCGACTTTATGAAAGCCGTAGTAGAGTACATATTGAAAATAAATGAAGAATCAATAAACTGGAATCTTCAAGAAATTTTAATAAATAACGAGAATAAAACTCTTGAAATTAAAGAGAAACAATGAAAACTAAAGAAGAGATTTTTAGAATTAAAGGAAAACTAGTGGCCGGGTCGCTTCATAAAATAATGAGTGCTAGAAGTGACTTATCATTGATTCAATTATGGCCAAGTTATTTAAATAAAGCAGAGCTTCAAGAATTAATTAACTGGCTCATTTCGAAATTAGATGAAATGGAGTAAAATGAACTTTCAATATAAATCTCAAGTAGATCCAAATAAAAATCTCTATCCTCTTTATCTTTTCATCTATGATGAAAATGGTTTTCATTCCACCGGAGTGAGGCTAGAAGACAAACATAAACTTGAATATGCATTTAGAACATCTATTAAATTTGCCATCGCAAATAAGCGCGAAGTCCGTATTACGGATACGGAAGATCTACTTTGTTTTCATGCAAAAGATGGAAAAATTCTTTATGATGGAGAGAGACATTATGACTAATGAAGAACGAATTCAGAAAATCAAAGAAGATAGAAAGCTAGAATATACAACTTTACGAAGATTGGTAGTATATCATTGTAAAATGTGTGAACATATCTTTGAGTGGGTAGATGATAGAAAACCAAATTTCTGTTCTGAGTGTGGAACTATAAATTCTTGTCAAGAAGATTCTTGGATCTTAGAAGAAATCACTTCTCAAATCGTCTCTATTTCAAATAAAGGATTAGAAAATGTCTAATATTATTAAACGAAACGCAGAGAAAGTCCAAAACATTCTTTCATCAAAATCACATGAAAAGAGAGCCGAAACTGGACTGTTAAGCAAAGTCAAGGCATTCTCAAGCGATAAGTGTCTAGTGATAGATATAAGTGGAAGCATGGGAGATAGAATTAATAACGAACAGACGAAATGGTCTGTAATGAACAATATCATTAAAGATATAGGAGGATATAGACGCTTTGCATTTTCAGAAGAGTGTAAAGAATTAGATCGAGAACAAAATCTTCCAAGGCCTTATGCCGGAACCCGAATGGATAGAGCTTTCTTAAAAATTAAAGAAAACAATATAAAGAGTATTATCCTCGTCACCGACGGGATGCCCGACTCTCAAGAATTGGCTCTAGATGCAGCGAAAGGATTAAGTATAGATGTCATTTATATTGGTCCGCAACCTGTGCCAGATTTCTTAAAGAAGCTTACCTCATTAAATAATGGAGTCTTTGCAAATATTGATCTCTTAAGTGCCGGTGGCATTAGAGTTCTAGAAAATAAAATTAAAGGACTTTTGAATGGCGAAACAAAATTATAAATATAATGGATATATTATAAATACGTTTTGGATAGATGAAACGCTTTGGATAGATGAAATGATTCCTTCATATGATGATATTTATTTACATTGGCTTAAGTATAGAAAAGCTCCAGATATAGTTGATGAAATAAATTTAATTGCTAAACATCTTTTAATCTCTGAAGATGAACTTAAAAAACTTCCATTATCTTTAGCTAATTATTTCATCAAAGAACTTATGAAAATGAAAATATCTCAAGCTGCGATTGTTGGAAAACGTAAAGAACTTCTCGAGTATTATATAGAAATGTTTAATGAGATCCCTTCGGGAAGTCATATGGTTCGTGCATATACTTATATGGAACAAATATTTCTAGATAAGTATTCTAAATCAGAAATAACAGTAGATGAGAAGCAAATAGAACGTTTCGATAAGCTTAAAGCCCTTGCACTAAATAATCAAAATATCCATGAGCGAAAGCTCGCATTTACACGAAGTATAAAACAATTTGTTAAAATTGCACAGATGGAAGATTTGAAAATTCCAGAAGAGGAGATTTAAAATGAGCGAAATGAAAACAATTCAATATGAAAATCGAAAAGATTTTGGTCCTGGTCCTTGGAATGATGAATCAGATAAAGCAAACTGGATTGACGAAGAAACTGGGTTAGATTGCATGATAGTTAGAAATCCAGAAATGGGAAATTTATGCGGATATGTAGGAATTCCACTAAATTCTAAACTTATCAAATTAGATTGCAATGATATTGAAGTAAATATTCATGGTGGCTTAACCTACACTGGAAGATGTGGTGGAGATATTTGTCATGAAGCTGAAGAAGAAGTTTATTGGTTAGGTTTTGACTGTGCTCATTATTTAGACATAACACCTGGAATGAATTCTATTCCTAGCTTTAATTATCCTTTTGATAAAAATTTAACATATAAGGATTTCAATTATGTTAAATCTGAAGTTGAATCTCTTGCAAAGCAATTAAAGGCACTATTATGAAAATGCCATTTGGAAAATTTAAAGATCAAGACATTTGTGATTTAGAAACATCTTACTTAAAATGGATTGAAGAGAATATAGACAGATTAGATCCAAATTTAAGGGCTGAAATAAATCATGAAATAGAAAGACGTGAAGGCGACCGGCCGGGTAAAGGCTTTGAAAAATCAAAAGTAATAAATTTGATAAATTATCTTAAGAAAGGAGAATAAAATGGACGAAATTCTTTCAATTGAAGAACTAGAATCCAAAGTTGCACCCGATGCTGGTGTAATTTGGGTAGACTAACTTAACTTAATAAAGTAGGTCACCGTCGAATAAGACGCTGCGAAGCATCAAATAAGGCGGAAGCATGAAATGAATTTATTTCACCTTCACGATCATTTCATGTCTCCCTTAAATGACCTACTAAATTTTAAAATCATGAAAGAAAAAATAAATAAACAAGATATTTGCGCTAACTGTGGTCATTACTACTTCCTTCATGAAAGCAATTCAAAATGTGAATGTGAAGCGTGCGACAGTCCGGAAGTTCCATTTGAGAAGAAATGTCAAGGCTTTAAATTAAAGGAGAAAGAAAAATGAAAATCTATTTCATAGCAACTCAATATAAAGAGAAAGTTCTAGATATAAATTGGAATCCTTTAAGTTTTTCTGAAGCCAATAGAAAATTAATAGAATTAGCTTCAAAGTTAGAAGAGAACTCAAAACGTAATCAACCAAGTAACATTACATATAGAATAATTTCATTAGATCAAACATCTTCATGTGATTCTGATGGAATTATAAATAGAGAATAAAAATGACCAATGAAGAAATTCTCGAAGAACTTAAACGAAGAGAACTTGAAATCCTAACTCAAGCTGAATTTGAGTTTGATGAAAACATAGCTCCAAAAATAGAAAGTTGTCTAACAACAGAAGGAGAAAAAGTTTTATTTTATAAAACTATAGAAACTATTAAGACGGTTTTTAAAACAGGCGTATCTTATGGGTTCTTAAAGTATATAAAAAATAGAATAGAACAGAAAAACAAATTATGATATTTATTGTTATAAACATAATTATAATAGCAATTAATGTAGCTATTTTAGCTTTAAATATAAAGTTATATACTGAAGTGCTTAAATCTCAAATTCTTCTAAAAAGAAATTAAGATGCAACGAACTATAATTACATTTCTAAAATCAGAAATATCTGAAACTTCTGCATTAGAAACTCTATATAAGAATATAGGGTGGAATCTTAAATTTGCTGTGCAAAAGCACAGTGCGAAGTACTGGGTTTTTAGCGCTGAAGGCCATGATGCGATTTTTAGAGTTAAAAGATTTAAAAATAGAGAACTGATTAAGAAAGTACTAAAAAATGTCTAAATATATTCTAGCCCTCGATGCTTCTCAAATCAAAACTTATAAAGATTGTAATCTTCTCTGGGCTTATTTATATAGAGAAAATTTACGCTTAGCATCTGCCGATACTTCCGCAATGGATAAAGGGACGATAATACACTCTCTATTAGAATATTACTATAAAGCTAAGGTAAAAAGTCCTAATGATTCTCATGTAAAATGGATTCAAGAATCTATAGAGATATTCGAGAACGAAATAAAGCAAATCCCAAAAAAAGCTTTTGGATTTGATCGAGATTTATTAAATTTTCTTAAACAAAGATTTACGCAATATTCTTTCAACTGGGCCGGACGGGACTTTACTCCTATAAGTAAAGATGGTGAAGCCGCAGCGGAATTAGGCTTTTCTAAAGTTCTTTATGAAGACGATAGCGTTCTTTTTCTTCTAGAGGGTCGTATAGATTTAATGATTGAATATGAAGGTGATAGAATTTGTGTAGTAGATCATAAATCTCAAGATCGAGAAACGCATCTCTTTGATTATCGTATTCAACCATTAACTTATGCTCTAGCCGCAGGAGTAAATTATGCAATGATAAATTATATTGGTTTACAAAAAGAACTAACTAAAACATCTTTACGAAGAACAGTAGTAAATATACCAAACTGGATGATAGAAAGACATAGGCAATGGATCTTAGAAAATATATATATGTCTATATATCAAAGAGATCTAAATATTTCTAGAAAAGAATTTCCTAATGAATTTAAATTCCAAAGAGATTTTTCAAATTGTGCCGGGGCGTTCGATTCTCATTCATGTGTCTTTTCAAAGTTGTGCTATGTAGAGAATCAAGAGCTTAGAAACAATTTAAAAAGATTTCATTATGAAAAAGTGGAGTCATGGTCCCCTTGGAAAGTTAAGGAAATATTATGAAAGAAGAAAAGAAAATCAAGCGTTGTGAAGTTCATATTTGGAAGCGTAGTGACAAGAATAAGATGTATTTTAAATGTCTTGCTCCATATTGTCCCACATACAAACATAGAGACTTTTTAGAAGGAAAAGCAGCAATATGTCCTAAATGCAAAAATGAATTTATTCTACTCAGAACACACTTAAAGAAGCGTATTCCTGTATGTCTTTTATGTTCACGAAGTCCAAAGAGACATGCAGCTATAGCGGCGCAGAGTATTATGAATGATCTCTTCAAAGAAGTAGAACTTCCTGAAGAAGAACGAAATTTTGAACTAGAGCATGAAGATGAATTAAGAAATGAAACTAATGAACTTAACTCCATCTTAGATGGGCTTGGATTAGGAGATGAAAATTAAAAAATGCCTAAAATAGAAGATTACAAACCTGAAGATAAGATAGTAGCATTATTTCTTTCACGAAGTAAAGATGGAAAGAGTGTAGCCGCTGCATCATTTCCAAGACCTTATCATCAATTTGATTTTGACGGACGTTTTGATGGTGTTGCCGGCGCCTGTAAGCCACCCGTAGGTACAGGATTTTTAGACTCAGAAGATATTTCATTCACAAGAATGTATACTCATAAAGGTTTTGAGCCATTCGATGATGAACTACAAAATCTTCAAATGATGCATGTTCAGAATGGACGATTTAAATATAAGACAATAGAAATAGCTTCTGCAACATCTTTTGTACAAGCTTTAATCAATTCATCTCATAAATTACAGAAAGGAAAAATGATAGGTAGACTCAGAATGTCCGGGCCGGGTGACTTTAATTTTGAAGTTACAGGAATGAAGCAACTGATGGATTATCTTTATGGATTTCCATGTCATATAATTATGTCAGCACATATAATAGATAAATATGGTAAAGGAACAATAATAAATGAAGATGGACATTCAGCGAAAGATACTTTTGGAGCTAATGAAGTTGTAGGAGAAAAAGTAAATTTAAGAGATAATGTTGGAGAAATGCTTTTAAGTTGCTTCTCTAATGTTTTTAGATTTTCTCGTGAAGTAGACCGAGATAATGCAATGCAATATTATGTAGAATTTGCAACAGATGTAGCTGGAAACTCTTTTGGCATTCCTCCTGGACGGTTCAATATAACCAACAAGCCATTTTATCCATTTCTACAAGATCTAATTCAAAAAATTAGAAAAGGCGAAGATATTAGGCCGAAAGCAAAAACAATGAATTTCTTTAAAAAAGAAGGAGAATAAAAATGGCTAAGAAATATGATATTTCTTTTGGAATCTATGATGTAGAAGCTCAAGACTGGATCACTGAAGATGAAGAATATAGAATAGAAGACTTTACAGGGCACATAACTGATTTTAATGGTCTTTCAACCAAAATTATTCAGATAATTGAAGATCATGAAGCTGATAAAGTAGAAGATGAATTAGAAGATGAAGAAGAAATTAAAGAAACTGAAAGTTAAAGAGTTTGAGAGTATAACTAAGCTCTCAAAAATAGCTACCATAAGAGCTTTACACTTATGGAAATGAAAGGAAAGAACAATGCCTAAGATCACGATAACACCTGAAGATCTTTTAAAAGGAACTCTCCACGAACCGGGTTGGTTTAAGGGAGAGATAGCTTTCGCAACCGCTAAACCCTCTAAAGATAAGCAATCCATGAACTATGAATATGGATTAGTTTATGATACTGGAGATAAGCGACCGGGCTATGAAAAGAGAGAAATTACTTCTCGATTTAATAGTCAAGCGGTCGGGTTCATGATTCCATTTCTTGCTGCTCTTTCAGGACTACCTGAAAAAGAGTTCCGCACAAAAGCTCTTCAAGAGAATAAAGAAATCGACATTATTTGGGATGATTCTTTGAAGGGTCAAAAGATTCAGTTTGAGATAAAGAATGTTCCTAGAAATGACAATGGTCAATTGAAGAGTGATGTAGTTCACTTCGCTCCTTTTGACTATACAATTCCTTTCTAACTTCGTCAAAATTGACGTCCCATAGTTAGAAGGAAATGGTTCTAAGAGATTCTCCATTTAAAAGAATCTCATTAAAATTATGATCGTAGTAAAAATAGAATTACATAGTGCAACTACAAAAGAAATATCGATTCTAGGTGAAATTCTCATTTCTAATGATGGAACCGGAACGGAGCATCAAGGAAATTATAATATTGTCTTCTATAAGAAGAATAATAAAATTTGGAGAAGAGAAAAGTTATTCTCATTTCCTAGAAAACGTTTAAATGTTTTTTATCTCTTACAAAGAGCATTAATGAAAATATGAAAGAAATAGATAAAAATAATTACTGCGTTCATGGAAAATCTATAAATAATTTTGTATATAGAGATTTTAAGTATTGCTCCTGTTGTGAGGGACACATCATTTATGAGCATTTACTTGAATTAGGAATGGATTCTAAACTTTGTAAAGTTTGTTTAACATCACCAATAATTACTGAATTACTTTCATGAAACTCAAGGCGTCGCCTCAACAAATTTATGAAGTATCCCAAGAGAAGTCATTTAATCCTATAGTCTCGTCTCACGGTTTCTCAGATGCTCAAATAATGTTCCTTCAAGGCTATCCATTTAAAGACGATCTTTCAAGTGGAAAAGCCTTAATGGGATTTAATGAAACGAATATAGATTCTTTCTTGAGAAGCCATCATAAGAGTATTAACGAGTGCTATAGATCAATTTTTATTAGAGAAAAACTTGAATACAGTGCAACTAATCCTAAGAAGCTTAGAGCCGCTCTTTCTAAAATAGATTTAGAAAAATACTCTGAAATACTTCTTAATGAAATTAACGAAGTTAAGCCTAATGTAATAGTTCCACTAGATGATATAGCACTAGGAATAGTATTTCCTCATATCTATTCAATGCGTAAACCGAAAGGACGAATGTATTGGTTAGATTGTTACAGAGGGAGTATTCTTAAATTACGTGAAGATTGGCAACAGAAATTAGGAGAAGAGAATATAGTTAGAGTCATTCCAACATTGGGCCCGATTCATTTAATTAATAATTTTTCAGCTCGATCTTATGTAGGAATAGATTACAAAAGAATCATTGAAAATTCAAATAAAAGATCCCCAATAACCCGACCGGGCCAAGTCTGGGTTGCTAAAACATTCGATGCTTTTACTGGATTTATAAGACGCCAGATGGAAAATAAGCCTAAAAGGCTTACATTTGACATAGAAACTTATGCTGGACTAATTACGTGTATATCATTTTGTTTTGATGGTAATGAGGCCGTAACGGTTCCATTAAATGATCCAGATATTCCTTCGGGTGAATTAGCTTTATTGTGGGGGGGAGTTGGAAAAGCTCTTGAGTTAGATATAGAGAAGAACAATCAAAATATTAAATATGACTGGACTATAGAAGAACGAATGGGCTTTAAAGTTAATAATGTTCAATCTGATACAATGTTAAAAGGAAATTTACTTTATGCCGAACTTCCTCGTGGCCTTGACTTTTGGACTTCTATTTATACAGATATTCCTTACTACAAAGATGAGGGTAAAGAATTCAACCCTAGACTTCATTCTCGCGATAGACTTTATATATACTGTGGTTATGATTCTCTTGCTGCTCATCAAATATCCATAGAACAAGATAAAGAATTAGAAGAGGAAGGTCTAAAAGATCTTTATAAAGATGAAGTAGCTCCAACTATTCTTATTTATAAAGATATGGATCGAGTAGGACTTCTAGTAGATCAAGAACGAAAAAATAAACTTTTAGGTAAATATGCAGTCCTCTATGAAAGTAACGTCACAACTTTACGTAGTATTATAGGAGATGAAAAATATAATCCAAATTCAAATCCTCAAGTAGGTAAACTTATTTACGAAGATTTAAAGTTTCCAGTTCGAATCAAAACAGATGAGAATGGTGTTTCTCGTTATGTATGTAATAAAGAAACATTAGATGATTTAATAATCAATCATGGAGATAAAAATACTGCCGGAAAGATAGGAGTTGAAATATTAAATCGACAAATCGTATGTCGTAAAATAGCAAAGATAATTGAATACATAAATACTCCTTTACATCCTGATGGAAGATTCAAAGGCACTTCAAATATAGCTGGAACAGAAAATGGACGGACTTCATCTGGAAAATCTTTAGACGAAATGCTTCGTCCAGATAGAGATATAAAGAACTCAAAATATACTCGAAGGCTTGGGCGCTCTCTTCAAACTATAACTAAACATGGTTTTACTGTAGATGAAGATGTTTTTGATGATATAGAATCAAGAACTATTGCAGATGATATTAGATCAATGTTTGTTCCATCTAGAAATTGTTTCTTCATAGAAGGTGATGGATCTGGAGCTGAAGCTCGTGTTGTTTTTGTTTTAGCTGAAGATTGGGAAGGTTTAGTTGCAATGGATCAAAAACCTAAAATTCATGCTAAAACAGCGGCGTTACTATTTGATCTAGATGCAAATATTTTAACATCACGGGGTCCATATGTTCCAGGAATAGGAATATCTTATTATGATTTAGGTAAAAGAGTTAGACACGCTGGAAATTATGATCTTACGCCATTCCGGTTAGCTCAAATGACACATCTTCCAATAGCAAAAACTACAGAGCTTTTAAATAAGTTTCACGATAGCTGTCCTCTAGTTAGATTAATTTATCATGCAGGAATTATAAATCAGATTCGTAAGAATAGAACACTAATAATGCCTAATGGAAGAAAGAGAACTTTCTATGGCCAAATAAATGATAAACTCTTTAAAGAAGGATATTCATATATTCCACAAGGAACAGTAAGCGATCATACAAAATTTACAATGAGACGAATTAAAGAAGCTTTACCAAGTGAAACTTATTTTACGAAATATCGTTTTCTCATAGAGAATCACGATTCTCTTCTCTCAGAGGTTCATAAAGATTTAAAAGATCAATATATAGAAGTATTTAATAAACACTATAGGAGGCCAATCAATTTCTCTAACTGCTCTTTAAGTAGAGACTTTGATTTAATAATTCCAGCTGAAATTTCTATAAGTGACACTACATGGTTAGACATGAAGGAAGTCAATTTAAATTAATGTTCTTAAAAGTAAAGCTCTCAAGGAAATTCTATTGCAAGATTTCACTTCTCTGTTCCTTGAATTTACGAAAGATTTCGAATCACCTACATCATTTTGGAAATGGAGCAGTTATGCATTAATAGCGTCTACATTAAGAAATAATGTATATCATAATCAAGGAAATGAACTTATATGCCCAAATATATATGTCATTTTTCTTGCTGATTCAGCAGCATTTCGTAAAGGTGGAAGCTTTCCATTAGTAGGAGAGCTGTCAGAAGAATTACATCATACAAAATTATTTGATGGAAGATCATCAGTTCAAGCATTAATGGAAAAGCTTAGTCTAGATGTCGGTGGAAAAAGAGGCATTCCAATTCGAGGTGGATCATGTTTGCTTTTAGCTGAAGAATTAAGTAGCTTCTTTGTATTAGATCCACAATTAATTCCATTATTAACAAATCTCTATAGAAGTAGAAGCACTTTTAGATATGAATTAAGAGGAAATCCATTTACAATAAAAGATTTATGTGTTACTTTAATGGGCGCCTCGAATGAAACTTTACTTCGTGAAATAATGGATATAAGAGCAACTGAGGGCGGTCTTTTAGGTCGAACATTTATAATTAAACCAGATAAAAAAAGACCAGCTAATGATCTCTTAGATATAGATTTAACTAAGTTCAATAAAAAACCATTAATGGATTCTTTAGAGAAGATTAAAGAGCTTAAAGGCCCTATAGCTTTTACTAAAGACGCAATTAAACGATATAGAGATTGGTACAAAGAACTTTATGAGAGTCTAGATAAATCACCGGACCCGACGGGATTATTAGGTAGAATACATACGAGCGTTTTAAAACTTTGTATGATTATAGCAGCGTCGCAATATAGATTAGAAGTTACTGAGAATGACGTTAATATAGCAATAGATGATGCAATTAATTTAAAACCGAATTACGAGACATTTACTATGGCAAGCGGAGTATCGACACAAGCAAAAGCTGGAACTTTATTTCTTAAAGCGTTATGGGATGCGACTTCGTTAAATGGAAATAAACTTTCAAGAAGATTATTTTTACAAAATTACTGGAATCAAGTCTCTGCTGAAGATCTTGATAAAGTAACTCAAACTTTAACTCAAGCTGGAATGATTATTGAAGATTTTAGTGGAAATGATCTTGGATATGTAATGAGTAAAAAGTGTAGAGAAAAATTTGAATCTAAACAAAAAGCAGGAAAACAAACACCATAATTAAAAATCTATGTTTGAAGCTACAAAAATAGCCATAGTAAAAAGTGCTTCTCGTAAAATAAAATGGCCTCCTCCTGCAATAAGAAATTGTAGATATTCTACATTAAAGACCGGAGGAATAATTTTAATTGCTCTAATAGAACACAGTCATGGAGTTTCTATAGATCAATTAATGATTTTAACAGGAAAGAAAAGAAAAACGATTCGCAGAATATTAGCAGTATGGGAAGAATTAGGAATACCTCTTTATGAGGATAAAGATTGGAAAGAGACTTATTGGAGAATATCTAAAGATTGGATAATTAAATTTAATAAATCTATTTAGCTTCTTCAATCTTTCCTAAAGCATTAACTTTAGCAGGAATGTCTATCTGAGATCCATCTTCTTTTTGACCATGAAGAATTAAATTTTCTCCTCTCAATGCTCTAAATATTGCTCTAGAAGCTAAAGCATTTGAAGTAGAAAGTGGTCCTCCTTTAACTGCGGCTATCATTAATCTAGCAACATCAGGATTTGTCATAAGTTTTCCTAATTGATGCAAACCTATTGATCCCCCGATTATAGTTGCATTAGCGGCAATTCCTAATGGAACGCTGCCTGAAAGTGCTCCTGTTACTAAACCGCTCCCTAGAGCCGCTCCACCGACACCGATTCTTAGAGCTAAATATTTTGATGGTCCGGCTTGCATTTCTGGAGTAACATAAGATAAAGTCTTAAATAACTGATCGTAATTATTTCTTGTCTGAGCATTATAGAGAATTACTCCAGGATTAGAAGTTTTATATTCATTCCAAATATTTTGAAGTTTTCCAATATCTATTTGATTTGTAGAACTGTCAAATGAATCATTTAACATTCTAGCAAATTGGTATCCAGCAGCTTCTTTACGAGGAGAAGCAGAAGTAATTTTAGTTTTACCAATAGTAATCTCACCGGATTGAAGAAATCTTTGTAATTTTATATCACTGTCCATTATTACATCTGCAACGGGTTTGGCATATGTAGCATTTCTTCCAGTAGCAGAATCTACAGTAATTCTTCCAGTTTGAAAATCCTTCATTAAAAAATCTTTAGTAGAATATCCTTTCTCTCCTGGAAACACAAAATTAGAATAGGCTTCGCCTAAAGCTTTAGATTTATTTGTTAAATCTTTTAAAGTTGGATCTTTCATTAAAGCCTTCAATGATGTTTGTAGAGCTTTTTCTTCTGGTGATCCTTTAGTAGTTAAAGCTAAATCTTTATTAATTTGTCTAATTTGTTCTTGAAATGGTTTCAATTGATCCACTACATCATTTATTTCTACATTAAGATTTTCAAAATTTACTTGAGTTTTCATTCTCATTGAATCAGCTAAACTATCTAGAGTTCGTGTATTAGGCGCTCCAGTTAAACTAATGGGAACTTTAGTTCCAGCCAAATTTGTAGCTTGTGTTTCAGCTTTAGAAACTATTTTTCCCATTGTATTATCAATAGCTTCTATTTTAGACTTACGAGCAAAAACATCTTCTATAGTAGAAAGAATTGGACTCTTATGTCCAGTTTGTTCCTCTAACATTTGAATAAATGTTGGATCAAATTCAGATAAAGGACCACTTATAGTTCCTTTTCCATAAGATCCAACAGAAGCAGGAGCAAATTTAGCTAATGCTTTATCTCTTAATGCGGCAAGACCTGCTTGAAGATAATTTAAAGCGCTTCCAGCATAAGAAGATGCTGATTTTTCAATAGCTGAAGTATCTGCTTCTTTAATTATATTTTTACCTCCAATTCCTAATCTTTGTAATATTTGCCCTCCTATTTCATTTATAGCTGTATTTCCAGCAATATTTAAAGTTGACGGTGCTTGATTAAAAAGAATTTTATTTAATATTTCATCAGTAATTGCAGATCCACCTGATGAAGCTAAACCCCTTACAAAATTTCCTCCAGGTAAAAGAGAAGATGCCGCGCCTGCTACGGTTCCAGCGCCAGCAGAAATATAAGGTTGAATATCTCTAAGTGTATCTATACCAGAAGTAGGAAGTCCTAATGTCATTCCAGGTAAGCCAACAGAAGAAGATATTGCTTCTCTAGGTCTAATTGAAGTATCTGAAGTTTCTAATTGGGTAGATGGTAACGATTGAGGTAAATTAATTCTAGGTTTTGGAGACAAATTATTCTTCAACATAAAGGCTTCGATCTTATCTTTAGATACATTAGCCTTTATAGCCGCTTCTACATCAAAATATTTTTGTTCTTCAGGCATAAATTTATTATTTTATAATAAATTGATTTAAATCAGGCTCCTCATCATTTCTTCTTCCTGGCTGTGGAGTTTTAGCATAATTTAAAACATTAGCCTCAGTTCTATGATTTCTCTCTAGTATAGCTCTAGCTTTACTTAAAACTGATTCTAAAGTCTGTCTATGACTTGGATCAATAGACATTGTTTTAAGAATACTTTGTTCTCCAGATGGAATAACTTTACCAAAATTAGCTAATGCAATTGCTTGATTTAAGTTAGCTATTGCAGCAGCCATATCTGAGGCGCCTGGATCTATTTCTCCGCCTCTAATTTTATTTTGAATATCTTGATAACCTTTTCCTAAACTCTCTAAAAATCCTCCAGTCTTATTAAAATAATCTTGATTTTTCTTAATTTTAACTAAATCGCTTGGAATCACTGCTTCTTTAGAATCTAATGATCTAATTAAATTAGATGCTGCACTGCTTATAGAATCTAAATCAGCTAATTCTTTTTGTTGAGTAGGAGTCATTGCTTTAGCTCCACCAAATCCAGATTTACGAGTCATATTGGGATCATATTTTCCAAAATACTCTAATTGAATATTTGGAGGAATAGGCATGTCTAATGGATCTGTAGGTTTTTTAGTAAGTCTTGCTTTTTCTTGAATTTCGAGCATTCTTAAATTATGAAGTCTTTGATCTCTTTCTGCTTGAGCTTTAAGCTCTATTTGTTTTAAAGTATCTAATCTTTTACCTTCAGCTACTTGTTTAGCTACTTCCTCTTCAATCTTCATTTTCTTTTGAGGACCTAATAAAATATCTTGTATTCCCGCTTGAGTAGTAGCTGCGGCTTCTCTAGTAGGAATATTAAAGGTTCCTAAAGTCGGATGACTTATTGTAACAGTATTAGGATTAGTAATAATATCACTTCCAAAAACTCTTGGTAAAGTTCCTCCTTGAATCGGAATAGACGGTCCGGCCCCAGTCTGAATATTTTGACTTATATCAGTTGGATTATATTGATTTTCAGTAAGTCCAGGAACACCT